>Ga0101945_1002570_pt1 | contig 12301 bp, 15 predicted proteins | sample DewCreD2012metaG_2_FD_75246 | JGI IMG/M metagenome (GOLD analysis project Ga0101945, IMG submission 75246) | Hot spring sediment bacterial and archeal communities from British Columbia, Canada, to study Microbial Dark Matter (Phase II) - Dewar... ... | reverse complement strand
GGGGCCAGGGCCCTGAGCTCCTCCTCGGAGAGGGAGGGGTGGGGTAGGGGACTGAACTTTTGGGCCAGTCCCTCCCCTTGGAGCCAGAGCCAGGCCAGGTCCGGGGTGGCGAACCGCCCCTCCTTGACCCCTTCCCTGCGGGCCAGGAAGAGCCTCAGGCCCCCTTCCTCCTGTTTGCCCAGGAGGACCCATTCGGCCCCCGTGGCCGCCTGGACCAGCCGGGCCCCCGCCCGGGTGTAAAGCCCTCCGGTCAGGTCGTAGCTGCTCCGCCAGGGCAGATCGGGAAGGAGGAGGGCCAGGAGGGTGGGGGGAGGGGCCTTGAGGCCTTGGGCGAAGGCCTGGGCCAGGCGGAAGCCCTGGGGGCCTTCAAAGGGCAGGACCAGCCCCTGGGCCAGGCCGAGCCCCAGGAGAAGGAAAAGGGCGAGGAAGCGCCTTGGGGTCACCATGGATGCATTCTAGCGCCTTTCCTTGAGAACCATATAAGCGAAGCGGAAAAGCCTGGGAGCCCTTTTCCAACGCTTGGGGTCGAGGCCTACCCGGAGAAGCCACTCCAGGCCGAGCCTCTGCGCCCAGGCCGGGGGGCGTCGGGCCTCGCCGGCCAGCACGTCCAGGGTGCCCCCCACCCCCATGGCCACCTTGGCCTTCAGGTGGGCCTTGTGCCGGTGGATGAAGGTTTCCTGCCGTTCCCCCATGCCCACCAGGAGGAGGTCCGGGGCCTTTTGCCGGATGTCCTCCACCACCCCTTCCTCCTCCTGGAAGTAGCCGTGGTGGTGCCCGACCACCTCCGCCCCGAGCCGCCTGGCCTCGAGGGCCGCCCGCTCCGCCACCCCGGGCCTGCCCCCCAGGAGGTAGACCCGGATACCGGGGAAGCGGCTTAGAAGGGCCAGGGTGAGGTCCACCCCGGTGACCCGCTCCTTGAGCTCCAGGCCCAAAAGCCTTTTGGCGGCCCAGAGGATGCCCACCCCATCCGGGGTTACCAGCTCCGCCTCGAGGATGGCTTGCCTGAGGGCCTGGTCCTCCTGGGCCCGCACGGCGATCTCCGGGTTCAGGGTGACCACCTGGTGGGTGCCTTCCTCCTTTAGGAAGCCCTGGATTCGGGCCAGGGCCTCCTCCATCCGCACAGGGTCCAGGGGAAGGCCTAAGAGTTCTACCCGTTCCATGCCACAAACCTCTGGGCGTAGCGGTCCTGGGTCAGGCCGAACTCCGCCTTGGGGAAGAAGCGTACCCCGGCAAGCCTGGGCACCACGGGATCCACCCCGATGAGGCTTGCCCGCGCCAGCTCCTCCGTGCGCCCCTCCTTGTGAAGGGCCTGGCCCTCCGGGCTTTGGAAGAGGGCCTCCTGGGGATCGGGGAAGGCCTTGAGGAGGGCGGTGGCCAGGGTGGTGGGGCCATCGGGGGAGAGGCGCTTCTGCAAGAAGCCGGCGGCCACCACCGCCGAGAGCAGGGGCTCCGGGGCCCCGGAGGGTCGGAGCACCAGCCCCTTTAGGCTGCGAAGGGCTTCCAGGACCGCTTTGGCGTTGCGAAACCCCGCCACGTACACCTCCTCCTCCCCGGGCAGGAGGCTGGCGTTAAGGAGGGGAGCCACCAGGATGGCCTTTTTCCCCGCCACAGGGGTGCTTTCCAAGTCCACCAAGGAAAGCCGGCCGTGGAAGCCCTCGGGAGGGAAGCCTTCCACCTCGCCCAGGAGAAGGACCCCTTGTCCCAGTTCCTGGGCCAGAAGGCGGGCCACCTTGGGCCCTGGGGCCACCCAGACCTCCAAGGCTCCTTGGGCCAGGAGCTGGGTGAGGAGGCTTCCTGCGGGGAGGACCTCCACCAGGACCAGGGGGCCACGGGCCGGCGTAAGGCAAAGGTCAACCCGGCACACCCCGCCATGATACCCTAGCCTGGGCGTATGCGGCTTAAGGACTTGGGCGAGCGGGCGCTTCTTGGGAAGCTTGCCCCCATCGGCTATCCCCCAGGGGCTCCCCTGCCTCCCGGGGATGATGCCGGGGGGGTTTGGGTGGGGGAGGTAGCCTGGCTTTTGAAGACGGATGGCTTTCTCTACCGGGAAGTGGCCCTCCTGGGGATGGGGCCCTTTGAGGTGGGCTTCCGGGGGGTGGCGGCCACGGCCTCCGACCTTCTTTGCAAGATGGGAAGGCCCCTGGGCTTTACCCTGGGGCTTTTTCTGCCCCCGGATTTGGAGGAGGACTTCGCCCTTGAGCTGGTCAAGGGTGCGGCGGAGGCGGCAGGGCGGCTTGGGGCTGTGCTCCTTGGGGGGGACACCAACGCCGGCGAGGAGGTGGCCCTCACCGTTTCCGGCTTTGCCCTGGCGGAGGTTCCCCTACCCCGGAGGGCCCTTCCAGGGGACCTCCTCTACCTGGCCGGGGATCGCTGGGGCAGGACGGGGGCGGCCATACAGGCCCACTACCAGGCCCGGGACCTGGGGGCATATCCGAAGATCCGGGAGGCGGCCTTCTACCCTTTGCCCCGGCTGGAACTCTTAAGCCTCAAGGGCCTCCTCCGGGGTGGCCTGGACTCCTCGGATGGCCTGGCGGAAACCCTTTGGCAACTTTCGGAACAGGGGGTGCGGGTGGACCTCGAGGCCCTTCCCCTTTACCCCGATGTGCTGGCCTTCGCCGGGGATGAGGTCCTGGCCCATGAGCTGGTCCTTTACGGGGGAGAGGAGTTCGAGGCGGTGCTGGTGGTTCCCCCGGAGCGGGAGGCCCAGGTCCTGGCCCGGGCGAAGGAGGCGGGGCTTCCCCTTTTTCGCGCCGGCCAGGTGTCCGAGGGAGAGGGGGTGTACTTCCTGGGCGCACCCGTAAAGCGGCGGGGTTACGCCCACTTCTAGCTATACTTGACCCATGCGGGCCTTCAAGGCGCACCTCCGGGGAATCTCCCCCTATCCCTACAGGAAGGTGGAGGCCCCGGTGAAGCTGGACCAGAACGAAAGCCCTTTTGACCTTCCCCAGGCCCTGAAGGCGGAGGCCCTGAGGCGCCTGGCCCACCTTTCCTGGAACCGGTACCCGGAGATCCACGCCGAGACCCTGCGGCAAAGGCTTGCCGCCCGGGTGGGATGGCCGGAGGAGGGCATCGTCCTGGCCCCGGGTTCCAACCTCCTCATCCTGGCCCTGGCGGTGGCGGCGGGGGAGGTTTTGGATGTAAGCCCCTCCTTTCCCCACTACGCCCATGCCGCCCGGGTGACAGGGACCCCTTACCGGGCCATACCCTTGGAGGCAGGGGAGGAAGGATTCGCTTTGCCTTTGGAGGAGCTTCTTTCCGCCTTCCAGGGCGGGGTCTTCTTCCTTCCCAACCCCCACGCCCCCACGGGGACCCTTTTCCCCGAGGAAGCCCTTTGGGCCTTGGCCGAGAGGGCCAAGGAGGTGGAGGGGCTACTGGTGGTGGACGAGGCCTACCGGGAGTTTGCGGGCACGGACTTTAGCCCCTTGGGGCGGGGAAACCCCCATGTGGCCTTCTTGCGCACCTTTTCCAAGGCCTTCTCCCTAGGAGGAGTGAGGGCGGGTTATTTGTTGGCCTCGCCGGAGGTGGCTGCCCTTGTTCGCGAGGTGCTTCCTCCCTTTGTCCTTCCCGCCCACACCGGGACCATCCTGGAGGTGGTCCTGGAAAACCCCGGCTACGTGGAGGCGGTGGCGGCCCACGTGCGGGCTGAGCGGGAGCGGGTTTATGCGAGGCTTAGGAGCCATCCCACCTGGCAGCCCTATAGGAGCCACACCAACTTCCTGTTGGTGCGGACCCCGGATGCTGAGAAGGCCTTCCGCCACCTTCTCGCCCAAGGGATACTGGTGCGCAGGCAGGACCACTACCCAGGCCTTTCGGGGTGCATCCGGGTCACGGTGGGCTCCAAGGAGGAGATGGACGCCTTTCTGAAGGCGGCCTTTGAGGTGGCCTATGCGTGAGGCTTCCGTGGAGCGGGCGACCGCAGAAACCTGGGTGCGGGTGCGCCTGGGCTTGGATGGACCCCCTGGGGGTAAGGTGGCCACGGGGCTTCCCTTCCTGGACCATATGCTCCTCCAGCTCCAGCGCCACGGGCGTTTTCTCCTGGAGGTGGAGGCCAAAGGGGACCTCGAGGTGGACGTGCACCACTTGGTGGAGGATGTGGGCATCACCCTGGGCCAGGCCTTAAGGGAGGCTTTGGGGGAGGGAAGGGGCGTGGAACGCTACGCCGAGGCCTTTGCCCCCATGGACGAAACCCTGGTGCTTTGCGTCTTGGACCTCTCGGGAAGGCCCCACCTGGAGTACCGTCCGGAGGAGTGGCCCGTGGTGGGGGAGGCGGGCGGGGTGAACCACTACCACCTCCGGGAGTTCCTAAGGGGGCTCGTCAACCACGGCCGCCTTACCCTGCACCTTCGGCTTCTTTCCGGCAGGGAGGCGCACCATGTGGTGGAGGCCAGCTTCAAGGCCCTGGCCCGGGCCCTACACCGGGCGACCCGGATCACGGGGGAGGAGCTTCCCAGCACCAAGGGGGTGCTCTAGGGCATGAAGGCCCTGCTCATCGACTACGGTTCGGGGAACCTTCGGAGCGCCGCCAAGGCCCTCGAGGCGGCGGGCTTTTCCGTTAGCGTTTCCTCGGACCCCCGGGCACACCTCGAGGCCAGCCTCCTGGTCCTTCCCGGCCAGGGCCACTTCGGCCAGGTGATGCAGGCCTTCCGGAATAGCGGTTTCGTGGACCGGGTCCTGGCCCACCTGGAAAGGGGCCTTCCCTTCCTGGGCATCTGCGTGGGCATGCAGGTTCTGTACCAGGAGAGCGAGGAAGCCCCGGGGGTCAGGGGACTGGGCCTGGTGGAGGGGGTGGTGAGGCGCTTCACCCAAGGCCGCGTGCCCCAGATGGGGTGGAACCGGGTGCGCTTCGCAGGCGCTTTCCAGGAGCTTTCGGAGCGCCACTTCTACTTCGCCAACTCCTACTACGGCCCCCTTACCCCCTACTCCCTGGGCCGAGGGGAGTACGAGGGTACCCCCTTCACCGCACTTTTGGCCAAGGAAAACCTCCTGGCCCCCCAGTTCCACCCGGAAAAGAGCGGGAAGGCGGGCCTGGCCTTCTTAGCCCTGGCCCACCGCTACTTCCAGGTCCTCTAGCCGGATGAGCCTGCCCTGGGCGCCGATGGCGGTGGCGGCCAAGGCCCCGGCCAGGTTGGCCAGCCTGCCTGCCTCCAGGGGGCTTTTCCCGCTCAGGATGGCGTGGGCGAAGGCGGCGGTATAGGCGTCTCCGGATCCCGTGGAATCCACGATGTCCTCCACGGGGAAGGGTTCGATAAGCTCCTCCCCTTCCGGGGTGACCACAATGGAACCCATGGCCCCCACCTTGATGGCCAGGTGGTGGAAGCCCTCTTCCCGGAGGCGGGCCACCCCTTCGGAAAGGGAGGAGGCCTCCGTCAGGGCCAGAAGCTCCGTTTGGTTCATGAGAAGCCAGTTTACACCCCGTAGGTACCTTAAAAGCTCCCTGCCCGCTGCCCGTACCGCCCCGGTTCCCAAGTCGGCGAAGATGGGCATCTCCCGCTTCCTGGCAGCCTCGAGGACCTCCACCGCGTAGCTGCGGCTAGGGCCTCCCACCAGGGCGTAGGCGGAGAGGACCACGGCGTCCGCCTGGTCCAGGAAGCGGGGCTTGAAGAGGGAAGGGTCCAGGTAACGGCTTGCCCCTTCGGCGCTCACCATGGCCCTTTCCCCCCCCGGCACCAAAAGGATCAGCACCGAGCTGGTGGTGTGATCGGGGTCCTCCTGAAGGTGCCTCAGGTCCACCCCCACCTCCCGCACCCGGGAAAGAGCCAGCTCGGCGAAGGGATCCTGCCCCACCCGGCCAGCCAGGTAGACCCGGTGGCCCAGGCTAGAGAGCTGCGCCGCCAGGGTGGCCCCGGCGCCCCCCGGTTTCATCAGGGCACGGCGGGAAGGAACCTCCTCCCCTGGCTCCGGTATGCGCTCCACGAAGAAGAGCAGGTCCACGGAAACATCGCCCACCACGAAAAACCGCATCTTGCCTCCTTCCCACAAGGCACAGGGTTTGCCCTTACTATAGCGCAAGGGCCCCGTTGCTTTGGGAGGAGTATACCTCGGGCTTATGAGAAGAATATAACAAGTGGCCTCACGAGGATGGCCTTATACCCTTTCTCGCCGTACCGCCCTCCATGGGTGCCCGAGAACACCCCTTGGAGAAGGGGTGTACCAAGGTACCCACCTTGGCGAGAGCCAAGGTGGGGTGGTTTAAAAGCGGCGGTCCACCACCAGGCCGCCTTCCAGCTCCCCCACCATCTCCACCTCGTCCACCCTTAGGCCCGTGGCCTTGGTGATGGCCTCCAAAAGCCCCGCTGGCACCTTCTCCGCCTTGAGCCGGAGAACCAGCTTGTCCGTGCCCTCCAGCTTCCTTTCCACCACCACCTGGAAGCCCTTGGGGTCCAGGCCGAATCCGCCCAGGATGGGGGCGAGTTCCGTGGGGTAGAGCTTTACCCCCTTTACCTTCACCATCTGGTCGGTGCGGCCAAAGACTCCCCGGGGCAGGACGGTGAGCCCTTCCCGCCTTTCGGCCACGGCCAGGTCCCCGGTGCGGAAGCGCACCATGGGCATGAGGGTACGGCTCAGGGCGGTGACCACCAGTTCCCCCTTTTCCCCGTCGGGCACAGGCTTCAGGGTTTCGGGATCCAAGACCTCCAGTACCGCCATCTCCGGGATCTCCCATAGCCCGTCCTTGCTAAGCCTTTCCCCGGCCACGATCCCGAGCTCGCTGGTACCGTAGGCGTCCAGGGCGGTGCATCCCAAAAGGGCTTCCACCTTTTCCCGGAAGCCGGGGACGGAGGTAAAGGGCTCTCCCCCTGCCAGGAGGAGGGCAAACCGCCCCCCCGCCTGGCCCACCTTGAGGGCGAAGGAGGGGTTGGTGACCAGCACGTCAAAGCCATAGGTCTGGCCGATCTCGGCAATGCGGGAGGCCTCCCCTGGGCCATGGGGGAAGACCAGGTTCCCCGCCCGCCAGAGGGCCTGGTGGAAGAGCCACCCCCCAGCGAAGACGTGGTAGCTGAAGGCCACCAGCACCTTTTTGCCGGTGAGGCCGAGCCTGCGGTAGTGTTCTGCCAGGGCCTCGGTCTGGTAACGGAGGTCCTCCTGGGAAAGGTACTCGGGCATCCAGCCCATGAGGGGGCTTGGGGTCAGGTGCATGAGGCTTGCCCCTTCTGGGGGCCTGGGGTTTTCCTTAAGGTAGGCCACCCATTCCTCGCGGGTGGTGAGGGGAAGCTCCCCTAGGTTTTCCAGGGTGACCTCCTCCGGGTGGACTCCCTTGAACTTCTCCCGGTAAACGGGGTGTTCCTTGGCCGCGCGCACCACTTCTTTAAGCCGAGCGTTTCGGTCCATAGCCTGCCTCCTTACCGCTCCCGCAGGGAACACAGGGATTATACCGGTTCGGGAGCCTGGGCCAAGGTGAGGAGATGGGGAAGGTCCCGGGCCAGATCCTCCCAGGTGTCCCGCCGCAGGGTGATGTGCCCCACCTTGCGTCCCGGGCGCACCTCCTTGCCGTACCAGTGCAGGTGGGTTCCGGGAAGGGCGAGGACCTGGGCGAAGTCGGGCTTCACTCCAATGAGGTTGGCCATGGCGCTATGGCCCCGCGGGAGGGTACTTCCCAAGGGGAGGCCCAGAAGGGCCCGGAGGTGGTTTTCGAACTGGCTGGTCTCGGCGCCCTCTAGGGTCCAGTGGCCGGAGTTGTGAACCCGGGGGGCCATCTCGTTGAAGAGGAGTTCCTCTCCTACTTGGAAAAGTTCCAGGGCCAGCACGCCCACGTATCCCAGGGCCTCCATGGCCTTCCTGGCGTAGATTTCCGCTTTCTGCTGCAGGGTGGGGAAAACCCCTGGGGCCGGGGCCAGGGAAAGGCGCAGGATACCTCCCTGATGGCGGTTTTCCACCAAGGGATAGAAGGCCACCTCCCCGGTTCGGCTCCGCACCCCCAGGATGGAAAGCTCCCGCTGGAAGGGAACGTACCCCTCGAGGATCAATCCCCCTCCCCCCAGGGCGTGGAAAGCCCTTTCCGCCTCCTCCCATGAGGTGAGAAGGGCCTGGCCCTTACCGTCGTACCCGCCCCGGCGGGTCTTGAGGAGGGCGGGGAAGCCCAGGGCCTCGAGGCCTTCCCTAAGCTCCCTGAGGCTATCCACCCGGCGAAAGGGAGGGGTGGGTATCCCCAGGCTTTGCATGAAGGTCTTTTCCGCAAGGCGGTCCTGGGCCACCTCCAGGGCCTTGGGTGGAGGAAGGACGGGAAGCCTTGCCTCAAGGAACCGGGCGGCTTCCACCGGCACGTTTTCGAACTCATAGGTGACCAGCTCAAGCCCTTCGGCAAAGCGCCGGAGGGTCTCTTCGTCCAGAAAATCCCCTGCCACCAGCTCCCCCACTTGCCCGGCGCAGGCCTCGGGGGAGGGATCCAGGAAGCGGAAGGAAAGCCCCAGGGGATAGCCCGCCAGGGCCAGCATCCTCCCCAGCTGGCCCCCGCCCAGGATGCCCAGCCTCATCCTTCCTCCCGGGGATCGGGGTGGGCCAAGACGGCCTCCGTCTGGGCCTTGCGATAGGCCTCGAGGCGCTCCATCACCTCAGGGTGGGAGAGCCCCACGATGCTGGCGGCGAGAAGTGCGGCGTTCACCGCTCCCGCTTTCCCGATGGCCAGGGTTCCCACGGGGATGCCGGCGGGCATTTGCACGATGGAGAGAAGGGAATCCAGGCCCTTCAAGGCCTTGCTTTCCACCGGCACCCCCAGCACGGGCAAAGGGGTGTGGGCGGCGGTCATGCCGGGAAGGTGGGCAGCCCCGCCAGCTCCGGCGATGATCACCATAAGCCCCCGCTCCTTGGCGGTCTTGGCGTACTCCGCCATCAGGTCCGGGGTGCGGTGGGCAGAGACCACCCGCACCTCGTAGGGGATGCCTAGGGTTTCCAGGGTTTCCGCCGCATGGCGGAGGGTTTCCCAGTCGGACTTGGAGCCCATGATGACGCCCACCAAAGGCCGCATCGTACCGGATTGTACCAAGCCCTCCCGCCTGTGGTAAAAGGCAGGCCATGGATGCCTTGGAGCTCCTTCGGCTCAACCTCCTCTCCCCCATGGTCCTGGCCTTCGCCCTGGGGATGGCGGCCCGGCTTCTTAGAAGCGACCTCGCCTTCCCTGAGGCCATGTACACGGCGCTTTCCATCTACCTGCTCTTCGCCATCGGCTTCAAAGGGGGGGTGGAGCTTTCCAAAACGCCCCTGACTATCGTGCTTCTTCCTGCCTTGGCCACCCTGGGTTTGGGGCTTTTCCGGCCCCTTTCCAGTTATGTTCTGGCCCGCCGTTTTTTAGCCCTGGGCCGGGTGGATGCCGGGGCCCTGGCCGCCCATTACGGCTCGGTTTCCGCGGTAACCTTCCTGGCAGCCCTCACCTTTGCCCAGGCGGTGGGCCACCGGCCCGAGGGGTTTTTGCCCACCCTGGTGGCCCTTTTGGAGGTGCCCGGCATCGTGGTGGCCCTGCTTTTGGCCAAGCGGGGGGGTGGGAACCTGGGGGAGGCCTTCCAGGAGGTCCTCACGGGGAAGAGCGTGGTCCTCCTGGTGGGTGGGCTTCTCATCGGGGCCCTTTCCGGCGAGGCGGGGATGGAACGGGTGAAGCCTTTTTTTGTGGATCCCTTCTACGGGGCCCTCACCCTTTTCCTCATGGACCTGGGGATGGTGGCGGCCTCGAGGTTCGCCACCTTAAGGCAGGTGGGCTTCCGTCTGGTCCTCTACGGAACCCTCCTTCCCCTCTTTCACGGGGCCATAGGGGTCTATGTGGGGCACCTGGTGGGGTTTTCCGTGGGCGGGGCTACCGTCTTGGGGGCCATGGCAGCCAGCAGCAGCTACATCGCTGCCCCTGCTGCCGTGCGCATCGCCCTGCCCGAGGCCAACCCCAGCCTGTATCTGGCGGCAAGCCTGGCGGTAACCTTTCCCTTTAACCTGGTTCTGGGCATTCCCATCTACCATGCCTTGGCCCAATGGATGGGGGGGTGAAGCATGGACCTGGTGCCTTTGAAGCTGGTCACCATTGTGGCGGAAAGCATCCTGGAGAAGAAGCTGGTGGAGGAGATCAAGCGCCTGGGGGCCAAGGGGTACACCATCGTGCCCGCCAGGGGAGAGGGTTCCCGGGGCATGCGCAGCCTGGACTGGGAGGGCCAGAACATCCGCCTGGAAACCATCGTTCCCGAAGAGGTGGCCCTTAGGATCCTGGCCCGCTTGCAGGAGGCCTACTTTCCCCATTACGCCGTAATCGCCTATGTGGAGAACGTCTGGGTGGTGCGGGGGGAGAAGTACATCTAGGCTTTGGGCTTTCGGCGCAGAAGGGGAAGAAGGGCGAGGAGGAGCAGGATAGGCCAGAGGAGCCAGGCGGGAAGCCTTTCCCCCAGGAAGTAGGCGAAGAGGACGAGCCCCTGGGTCCAGAGGAGGCTTCCCAAGGCGGTTAGGAGCAGGTAGGGCAGCCAGGGAAAGCCCATGGTCCCCAGCAAGAAGGGCACCGCCGTGCGCATGCCCGGCACAAAGGGGGCAAGGAGGAGGGCCGAGGGGCCGAAACGGCTTAGGAGCCTGATGGCCCGCTCCCTTAGGTGCTCGGGAAAGCGCTCGAGGAGCTTTTGGCCCAGGATCCGCCCCAGGCCGTACCCCACCGCGTGTCCCAGGTAGCTTCCCAGGAAGAGGAGGGGAAGGAGGGGGAAGAGGCTTAGCCTTCCCTCCCCGGCCAGCGCACCCAAGGCCAGGAGGAGGGTGTCCCCTCCGGGCACGAGAAGGCCGAAGGGGAACCCCACTTCCAAAAAGAGGAGAAGGGCCGGAAGAAAATAGGTCCAGAAGCTCATCCTATGAGGGTTGGGCCGCGGGCTTGCGCAAGGCCCATAGGCTTCCCAGAAGGAGCACCGCCAGGATGAGGAGGCTGAAGGCTTCCTTGTCCAATCCCACGGCCAGCTCGGGGCGGTGGAGAATCTCCTTCGTGAGCTTGTCCCAGCCGCCCACCAGGAGCTTCACTCCTGCAAGCCCCACCACCACGTAGGCCAGGTGTTTGAAGCGAGGGTAGCGGTCCAGGAGGGTGACCACCAGACTGGCCAGCATCCTGAGGGCCAGGATGCCCAGGAAGACCCCGGTGTAGATGACCCAGAGTTTATCGGAAAGAGCCACGGCCACCAGAACCGAGTCCACCGCGAAGGCTAGGTCCATAAGCTCCACTTGGGCCACCACCTTCCAGAACTGGGCCGCGCTCACCTCTAGGGGCGGGGCGGCGTGGGCTTCTTCCGGCCGCAGGAAGTGCCTTAGGCTCACGTAGAGCAGGTACGCGGCGCCCAACACTTGGACCCACCAGAGCTGGATGACCAAGGCGGCAAAGAGGAGGGCGAGGCCCCTGAGCACGTAGGCTCCCAGGATGCCGTAGAAGAGGGCCTTCCGCCTGAGGTGAGGGGGAAGCTTCTGGACCATTACCCCCAGGATCAGGGCGTTGTCGGCGGAAAGGATCACCTCGAGGGCCACCAGAATTAGGATCACCGAGAGGACACTGGCTTCCATGCGCACCTCCCAAAAGATGAAGACCACCGCTTAAGCGGTGGTCTTGCCCGGGCTTTCCGCCCCCAGCCTCCCGGGGCCCATGCCCGTCTTGACGGAAGGCTGGCCTTGGGGCTACTCCCCAACCGGAAGACATTGTGCCACACCCGTGGCGGTTTTGCCAGGACCAGGAAGCTTTTGGGGAATGGTGAGCCTGGGTGGGCAGGATGCTGGGCGAAGGGGTATCCTGTGAAGCATGGACGAGAGGCACCGCGAGGGTTTGCCGGAGGGGCAGGCTGGCTTGCAGGAAGGGAATGCGAACCAGGCGGGGGGCAAAGAGGGTCTGCCCACCAAGGAGCAGATCCTCGAGGCCTTGAAGGTGGTCTACGACCCGGAAATCCCCGTGAACATCGTGGACCTGGGGCTGGTCTACGATGTGGAGATCCACGAAAACGGGGTGGTGGACCTCACCATGACCCTCACCGCCATCGGCTGTCCCGCCCAGGACATGGTGAAGGCGGATGCGGAAATGGCGGTGATGCGCCTTCCCGGGGTGCAGGGGGTGAATGTGGAGTTCGTTTGGACTCCTCCCTGGACCCCTGCCAGAATGACCGAGGAAGGCAAGCGCATGATGCGCATGTTCGGGTTCAATGTGTAAGGGGCTCAGCTGGGTGGTATAGTGGGCCTCGCATGGTTTCAAGCCTCGTTTTCTTCCTGCATGGGGTCCACTCCCCAGGTTTCCAGGTAGAAGGCTCTCAGTTCCTCGGGCGATATCGGGGAGATTTCCCGTGGAAGTGGGCTTCCGGTTCGGAACCTCATGGCATACTCTTCT
>Ga0101945_1002564_pt1 | contig 12326 bp, 7 predicted proteins | sample DewCreD2012metaG_2_FD_75246 | JGI IMG/M metagenome (GOLD analysis project Ga0101945, IMG submission 75246) | Hot spring sediment bacterial and archeal communities from British Columbia, Canada, to study Microbial Dark Matter (Phase II) - Dewar... ... | reverse complement strand
AGAGCGGCTCGGCCACCCTCTGGTACATCCCCCCCGGACGCAGGATCCAGCCGATGCTCGATCAGGCGCAGCTCGGCGACATGATTTTGCTCGAGCCGGGCGCGACCTATCAGGGTTTCGTGACGCTGCGGAAGAAGGACGGCTCGGGGGTGTTGACGATCACGACCGCCGACCCGAGCCTCCTTCCCCCGCCCGGCGTCCGGATCACGCCGCCGTATTTTGCCAAACTCCCCAAGGTCATCTCGCCGGACAATCGCCCCGTGATCACCACGGAGGCGGGCGCGCACCACTATCGTTTGCTGGGGCTGGAGGTCAGTGGTGCGGCGGGACTCTTCGCGAGCGCGCCGATTCGACTTGGCTCCGCCTCGCAAACCTCCTTGAGTGAGGTTCCCTACCACATCGAGCTCGACCGGCTGTATGTGCGGGGAGATCCAAAAGCCGGGGGACATCGCGGCGTGGAGCTACACAGCGCTCACACGGCGATCCGCAACTGCTACTTCAAGGACTTCAAGAGTCCCAACTACGAAACGCAAGCCATTGCCGGCTGGAACGGACCGGGGCCTTACCTGATCGAAAACAATTACCTTGAGGCCTCCGGAGAAAACATCCTCTTCGGAGGCAGCCTGGCGCGAATTCCGAATCTGGTGCCTTCCGACATCACCATCCGGCGCAACCACCTGTACAAGCCGCTCGAGTGGTGCTCCTGGCATCCGAGCTACGCCGGCGTGAGGATGCTCGTCAAGAACCTGTTCGAGCTCAAGAACGCCGCCCGCGTGCTTGTCGAAGAGAACATCCTGGAGCACAACTGGATGCAAGCTCAGAACGGCTTTGCCGTTCTGTTAACCGTCCGCACCGAGTACGGCCAAATGCCCTGGGCGGTGATCGAGGACGTCACGTTCCGGCGTAACATCATTCGCCATTCGGGCGGAGGGGTGAACCTCATGGGCCGTGACGATCTGGGCGGCTCTACGGGCATTACGCGGCGCATTCTCTTTGAGGACAATCTGATCTACGGCATCGACGCCGGGATCTGGGGCGGTGAAGGCCGGATGTTCCAGGTGCTGCAAGGGGTCGAGGATCTCGTGATCAACCACAACACGCTGCGTCAGAACAAACATCCGATGATCTTCGACGGCCTGCCCAGTCGGCGCTTGGTCTTCACCAACAACATCATCCCGATGAACAATTATGGGATCATCGGGTCGGGCACGGCTCAAGGTTTTCCGACCTTCTCCGTCTACTGCCCGGACATTATCGTGGCGGGGAATGTCCTCGCTGGCGGCAGCGCATCAAGGTACCCGGCGAACAACTACTTCCCCGCCGATCTGGGCAGCGTCGGCTTCGTGAATCTGAGCGCGGACGACTACCGGCTCTCAGCGGCGAGCCCGTATCGGAAGGCGGGCACCGACGGCAAGGACGTGGGGGCAAACATCGACGCGATCCTCGCCGCCACGGCGGGAGTGATCCAGTAACGAATCGGCTATCCTGAGAGTTTCCGGACCACGGAAACAGGAAGCACTTGTGTCGAAGCAGCCGGCCCTTGTCGCGGAGAAGCAAGAGGCGTTTTCGTTCGGCAAGAACTGGGCGGCTTTCATCGAAAAGCACTTCAACGAGGAACGGGTCCGGATCGCGCGAGAGCAGTTGCTCGCATTCCTGGAGCTGCCGAATCTGGCGGGCAAGTCGTTCCTCGACATCGGATGCGGCTCAGGTTTGTCGTCGCTGGCGGCCTGGGAGGCCGGTGCGGCGCAGGTGGTGAGCTTCGACGTCGACCCGGACTCGGTTCGCACCACCGAAAGGGTCCGGCACATGAACGGTGCCCCAAAGAACTGGCGCGTGCTCGAAGGCTCTGTGCTCGACCGCGAGTTCCTCGCCTCGCTCGAGCCCGCCGACATTGTTTACTCCTGGGGCGTGCTGCATCACACCGGCCGGATGTGGGAGGCGTTGCGAAACGCCGCAGGCTGCCTCAAGCCGGGCGGGCTGTTCTTCATTGCGTTGTATCTGACCACGCCGCGCTCGGCGCACTGGCTCGAGGTGAAGAAGCGTTACAATCGCGCCCCGGCCTGGCGCAAGCGGTGGATGGAATGCCATTACATCGTCCGCCACACCATTGTTCCGAACCTGATCCGCGGCCGGAATCCTTTTCGCCTCATCCGAAATTACAAGAGCAACCGCGGGATGGACTTCCTGACGGACGTGCGGGACTGGCTCGGAGGCTACCCCTACGAGGACGCCAGCATCGCCGAAGTGTTGCGATTCTGCCGACGTGAATTAGGGCTGAATCTCATTAACATCAACCCGTCGGGCGGCATGGTTGAGTACCTCTTCGAGAAACCGGCCTGAGCAGAGAGCCTATGAACACGGCTGATTTCGAATCGATTTTGGACTCTGGAGACGGCTCGATTTACCAAATTCGAACGCGAGCCTCCGGCCCGCCGGGCGCCCTGCCGCTGACCGAGCAGTTCTTGCTCGAGCGGCCCTCCGGGGATCTGTTCGGCTGGGTCCAGAACGTCGGCATGGGCTGGCGGCCGGACAAGCTTGCGGGCCCGGAGATCCTGCTTTTGAGCACGCACGGGGGCATTCGCGCTCCCGACGGAACGCCAATCGCCCTGGGCTATCACACCGGCCACTGGGAGGTGGGACAGCTCGTCGAGGCGGCGGCGCGGGAACTCCAAGCGCTCGATGCCATCCCGTTCGCCGGCTTCTGTTCCGACCCCTGCGATGGGCGTACACAGGGGACGGCCGGGATGTTCGACAGCCTCCCGTATCGCAACGATGCGGCGTTCGTCTTTCGGCGCCTGATCCGCTCGCTGCCCACCCGCTCGGCCGTGGTGGGAGCAGCCACCTGTGACAAGGGATTGCCGGCGATGATGATGGCGCTGGCTTCGGCACACCGCCTCCCGGCGGTGCTCATGCCCGGCGGCGTGACGTTGCTTGCAGAAGACGGCGAAGATGCCGGCCGGGTGCAGAGCCTGGGCGCGCGTTTGGCCCACGGGGAGGTGTCGCTCGAAGAGGCGTCGATTCTGGCATGCCGCGCCTGCGCGACGCCGGGTGGCGGCTGCCAGTTTCTCGGCACGGCCGCCACCAGCCAGGTGGTGGCCGAGGCCCTGGGCATGGCGCTGCCGCACGCCGCTCTGTCGCCGTCCGGTTTTCCGATCTGGCGCGACATGGCGCGCCGCTCTGCGCGAGCCGTACTGCGCCTGCTAGCCCGCGGCATCACGATGAAGGACATCCTGAGCGAGGCCTCGATCCGCAACGCCATGGTCACGCACGCCGCCTTCGGCGGATCGACGAATCTGATCCTCCACATCGCGGCGATTGCGCATGCGGCCGGGCTGGGGCGTCCGGCGGTGGAGGACTGGACCGAAATCAACCGGCGGATCCCCCGCCTTGTCGACGTGCTGCCCAACGGGCCCAAAAGCTTCGTCACCGCACAGGTCTTTCTGGCGGGAGGCGTGCCCGAGGTGATGCTGCATCTCAGAAGAGCCGGGCTGCTGGAGACCGGCGCGCTGACGGTGACGGGCGAGCCGCTCGGCAAGCTGCTCGACTGGTGGGAGGGCTCCGAACGGCGCCGGCGCCTGCGCGAGACTCTCCGCTCGCTCGACGGCGTCGACCCCGATGAGGTCATCATGGATCCGGAGAGCGCCGAGCGCCGGGGCCTGACCTCGACGGTGTGCTTTCCCCGCGGCAATCTGGCCCCCGGCGGTTCGGTCGTCAAGAGCACGGCGATCGATCCATCGGTCGTCGGCCCGGACGGCGTCTACCGGATGAGGGGACCGGCGCGGGTCTTCCTGACGGAACACGACGCCATCATGGCGGTCAAGAGCACGCAAGAGGACCGAATCAAGCCGGGCGACGTCATGGTGCTCATCTGCCGCGGTCCTCTGGGAGCGGGCATGGAGGAGGTTTTCGAGGTCACCTGCGCGCTGCGGAATCTCTCCTTCGGCAAACATATCGCCCTGCTGACCGACGCCCGTTTCAGCGGCGTCACCGCCGGAGCCTGCATCGGCCACGTCACGCCCGAAGCGCTGGCCGGCGGCCCGATCGGCAAAGTTCGAGAGGGCGATCTGATCGAGATCGTCATCGACCGGACGCGCCTGGAGGGTTGGGTGAATCTGGTCGGCGAGAACGGCCGCTATCTCGGCCCGGAGGAAGGCGAACGAATCCTGGCCGCCCGGCCGCCGCGGGCCAACCTGGCGCCCGACCCGGCGCTGCCTGATGAAACCCGCCTTTGGGCTGCACTCCAGGATGTGAGCGGGGGCTCCTGGGGAGGCAGCGTCTATGACGTGGAGGCGATCCTCAAAGTGCTCGCCGCCGGCCGCCGCGCGTTGGGAATATAAGCGCCGAGGCAGCGGCGGCGCGCCGCTGCTCGAGGAGCGGCCGGTTCATCGCCTCGACAAACGGCTGCATCAGGCGGAAGCGCCGGATGATCTCCGGCAACAGCGCGGGCGTCGTGGCCAGCCCGGGTTCGAGCGTGACATAGAAGTACCACTGCTTGAACCGAAGCAGGTCCTCTGCCGGGTGGCCTTTCGGAAAGCCCTTCGGGCACCGTGCGAGCCGCTCGCCCTCGAGCTCGCCCATCAGCGAACCGAGCGCCGGCTCGGAGATGATACGCCGGATCTCGGCGTGATGCTCGGCCAGGTAGGCGCGAATGACGCGGAGTTGCTCCGGACCCGGCAGGTAGATGCCCGCGGCGATCTCGACCTCTTTCGGCGAAATGCCGAAGTAGTAGCCGGCCGCCGTGTGTTTGGGAAAGCCGCGCCGCGGGAAATTGGCGGCGATATGCGTCTTGTAAGGCGTCTTGTCCGCGCTGAAGCGGGTGTCGCGATAGATCCGGTAGATGGCCTCGCGCGGATCGGTGACATGTTCCGGAGCGAAAGTTACGAGCTCTTGGTTGACCGCCTCGACCAGCTCGATCATCGGCGCCCGCACCTTCTGCTCGAAGATCTGTTTTCGCGCCTGGAACCACTCGCGCCGGTTGTTGCGCGCCAAGGCCCGGAAGAATTCGAGCGCTTCGGGCGGAAATCCTTCAAAGCGGGCTGCCATCGCGGCTGTTCTCCTATAATCGACACAAGATGCCGGGCCTCGAAGAGACGCTGGCGCGTCTGGCCTCGATCCCTAACTTAGAAGTGTTGCGCGATGTCCCGCTCAGCCGCTACACCCGTTTCGGCATTGGCGGCCCGGCGGCGGCGCTCGCCGAGGCGGCTACCGAAGAGGCTTTCCTCGCCGCTCTCGAGCAGGCTCGCTCGAGCGGCATCAACCGGGCGGTCATCGGCGGAGGCACGAATCTGATCGTCTCGGACGCGGGCTTCGGAGGATTGGTGCTGCGCTACACCGGCTCGCGGGTCGAGCGACACGGGCTTCAGGTTTCCGCGCAGGCCGGCGCCCTGCTCCAGTCCCTCGTCGACTTCACGATCGAGGCCGGGCTGAGCGGGCTAGAGACGATGACAGGTATTCCCGGCTCGGTGGGCGCCGCCGTCTACGGCAACGCGGGCGCCTACGGTCGCTCGATCTCCGACTCGCTCGTCAAGGTTCGCATCTTCGACGGCTGCCAGGTGCGCGAGCTCGACAACGCCGGTTGCGAGTTCGAATACCGCGGCAGCGTTTTCAAGCGGCACAAGGACTGGGTAATATTCGAGGCCGAATTCGCCCTCCAGCCCGCCGACCCCGCCCAACTGCGCCGGACCGCCTCCGAAATCCTGGCCATCCGCTCGCAGAAATATCCGGCCGAGATGCGCTGCGCCGGCAGCATCTTCAAGAATCTGCACCTCAAGGATCTTCCGCCTCCGATCGCGGCTGCGCTTCCGCGCGAGATCGTGCGCGAGGGCAAGGTGCCGGCGGCGTGGTTTCTCGAGCAGGTGGGCGCAAAAGGGCTCAGCCGGGGCGACATCCGCGTGGCCGACTATCATGCCAACCTCGTCTACAACGCGGGTGCCGGGACCGCCGCCGATCTCCTGAAGTTGATCGAAGAGCTCAAGCGCCGGGTCAAGGTACGCTTCGGCGTCGAGCTCGAGGAGGAGGTGCAATACCTGGGATTCGAGCGGCTCGCGTTAGGATAGCCCTCATGAGAGGCCTCCCTGCCCTGACGCTCGCCGTCGTCTTGCTGAGCCCGCCGGTTCCAGGCCAGATCCTCCGGCTCAGCCGCGAGGAGTTGATCCGCTTCACGCCGCGCAATCCGTACGAACGCTTTCCGGACGGCCGTCCTCGAGTGCCGGATGAATGGCTGGAACGCCTCAAAGAGTTGTCCGTCGAGGATGCTTGGGGCCCGCTTCGCAGCAAGGGATACCACAACCAGTATGCCGGCGACTTCCAGATCCTGCACCCGGGCAGAAAGCTCGTTGGCCGCGCGGTGACGGCGCAGTATTTGCCGTTTCGCCCCGACCTCGCCGAGGTCCTCGCTGCCGAGGCCAAGGCCCGGGGCCTGCCTGTCGGCAATTCGCAGCGGGTGGCCGACGTGCTCCAGCTCAACGATGTGCCGGTGGTCGATCTGATGGGCGGCGAGGAGGGACACAACTTCGGCGGAGAAAACATCCACGCGGCCGTCTACGGCGTCACGCGGACCGGCGCGGTGGTCGACGGCACGATCCGGGATCTGGAGGGCATCTTCGAGCTCCCCACCCAGATTTACTTTCGCAAACCGCATCCGGCGGCCGTGAGCGGGGTTTCTGTCGTGGGCATCAACATCCCGATTCGGATCGGCGGGGCCATCGTCATGCCGGGCGATGTGGTGCTCGGCGACCGCACCGGCGTTATCTTCATTCCGCCCCATCTGGTGGAGGAGGTCGTCACCCAGGCGGAGAAGACCCGCATCAAGGACGAGTGGACGGTGAAGAAGTTCCTGACAGGCAAGTACAAGGCGAGCGAGCTCTACGGAGGGCCGCTCGCGCCGGAGCTTCAGCGGGAGTTCGACGAGTACTCGAAGAAGCGGCTCCAAGAGAAACGCAGCCGCCGCTGAAAGGGATGCGGGTGCTTCGTGACATCTCCAGGTACATCCTGAGCCGCCAAGACCTGCCGCGGCAGCGGCAGGTCTTGAGCTTCCAGCGAGGATAGCATCACGGCTGGCAAAAAGTAGATCTGAGGACTAACGGTCGGTGCGCGAGCCTGACGCAACTGCTCCGGGGTGAGGTTTCCTTTGGCCGAGTTGCGCCGCAGGAGGTTGAAGTACAACTGATAGCCGTAAGCTTGTCTCAGGAAGGCTTGCACGGAGCCGTTGAAGCGCTCCAGCTCATAGAACTCCGGCTCCATGATGCCGTGGACGGCTTCCACGTCGCTATTGTAGGTGGAGCGGTGTGGGGGATTGAAACGGTGTTGCCGGCAGCGGTACTTCTGCTCGACGAGCTTGGTGAACGGGGGCAGGCCATGACGCCGGTTCCAGGCGCCGCCGAACTCGCTGCCGTTGTCGGTCTGCACGACGAGTTGGCCGAGATCGACGCCGCAGCGGGCCAAGTGAGCCAGCAGACGGTCGGCGAACAGCAAGGCGTAGGTGGAGTCGTTGACGGCGCTGAAGGCCAGCCAGAGGGTTCCTTCCGGCACCATGCGGGCGGTGAACTGGAAGCGGGGCAAGCCGAAGGGGATGAGTTCCCGGTAGCCGGCCAGATCCTTCAGGTCTTTGACGTCGATCTCGAGTAGGCCGAACGGCGGCCACTGCATCTTCTGTCGGGCCAGGCTGCGCACCGGCGGGCGCGGTTTCTTGCGCCGACGGCTGCGGCCGTGCCGGCGCAGGATGCGCCCGATGGCGCCGGTGGAGCAGGGCAAGCCGAACTCCTGCTTGAGCCGTTGGGGGCCGAAACAGGGGATCGCGTCGTGGGCCTGGAGGACCTTCTGCTCCAGCTCGGGCGGCGTTTTATGCGGGATGCGGCGCGGGGCGCGGGAGCGTTCTTTTAATCCCGGCTTGCCTTGTTCCTGGTAGCGCCGCAGCCACTTGCGCACGGTGTTGCGGGAGCAGCCGAACAGGCGGCTCGTGGCGCGGATGCCCTGCTCGAGGGCCGTCTGGACCAGGCGATAGCGCAGATCGAAACTTGGATTCCGGGAACGAATCATCTCATAATAGGGAGGGCACAAGGGAAAGCTCCGGCGGATTGGAGTTTCATCACCGACATTCTAGCCGGAAACATCCTTGTGCCCTTCTGTTATTAGGCCCGGCGCCGCCACGCCAGCTCCCAGGTGAGCGAAGAGGGGCGGCGGCGCGCTTCGGGTTCGGGGTTTCCTCCGCCTCCGCTCCGCTTCGGCTCCGGAAACCCCGAACCCGCCCATTGCTGGAGCATCTGTTTCAGTTGCTGCCACCTGTGTGCTGTGAGAATCCGCAACCGGGGTGGGTCACCATGTGCCTGGATAGGAAAGGATGCGGGTGCTTCGGAGCTTGACACGCCGGATCGACTTTGGAATGATGCATGGAGAAAACGGTTTGCCACATATCTGAAACGGCGCAGTAGCGGCGATTCGGATCGTTCTGCGAACAAGTAGCATCAAGGAGAAACAGACATGGACGACAGACGTGCTCGCGGCCTGGTATCAAGGGCGCTGGTCATTAGCTTGCTCGCGGTCGCGGCTCCGGCGCAGACTCTCAACACCGGCGTGTTTCTCGGCACCGTCCTCGACCAGAGCGGCGCCGCGGTTCCGGAGGCGACGGTGCGAGTGATTCGGGAAGGCACCAGCTTCGAGCGCGCCACCACGACCGGCCCCGACGGCGCCTTTCGGCTGCTCGAGATTCCCGCGGGCCGCTACCGGATCCACGTGGAAAAACCCGGATTCCAGCGGGCCGAACGGGCCGGCCTGGAGCTGAGTGCGGGGCAAAGCCTGCGCGTCGACCTGAGCCTGGCGGTCGGCGCCGTCACCGAGACGGTGCAGGTGGAGGCCCGCATCGCGCAGGTGGACACCGCCACGGCCAACGTCGGCTCGACCATCTTCGGCTCGCACGTGCAGGAGCTGGCGCTCAACACGCGAAGCTTCACCCAGCTTGTGCGCCTCCAGCCCGGCGTCAACTCCATGCAGGCGCAGCAGCCCGGGTTCGGCTCCAACACCGGCGTGCCGTTCAGCTTCAGCGGCGCCGGCACGAGCGCCAACAACTGGCTGCTCGACGGCGGACGCAACATCGACACCTTTAACGGGAACAACCTGACGATGGTCAACCTCGACGCCATCGCCGAGGTGCGCATCGAACGCAACGCCTATTCGGCCGAGTTTGGGCGCAACGCGGGGGCGCAGATCAACGTCATCACGCGCTCCGGCACCAACGAGGTCCACGGCACGCTGTTTGAGTTTTTCCGTAACGACAAGCTGGATGCAAAGAATTTCTTCGCGGTCACCAAACCCAAGAACCGCTACAACAACTTCGGCGGCACCGTCGGCGGCCCCATCCGGCGCGACAAGATGTTCTTCTTCCTCTCCAACGAGTACCGCCGGATCATTCAAAGCACCGGGACACGCACGGCGACGGTGCCGACACCGGAGCAGGTGGCGGGCGATTTCAGCGGCGGGCGGGCGATCTCCCATCCGGACACCCGCGAGCCGTTCCCGGGCAACCGGATTCCGGCGTCGCTGCTCGATCCGAATGCCCAGATTCTCCTCAAGAACTACTACGCGCCGCCGACGCCGGGCTTCCGACAGGGGGCGCTGAACTTCAGCTCCTCGGCGCCGGACGGGACCAAGTACCGCTCGGCGCTCGGCCGCCTGGACTACAACGTGTCTCCGACGCTGACGGTTTTCGGGCGTTACAACATCGACAGTACGCGGCTGGACAGCCCGTTCGGCCTGTTTGCCGCCAACGCCATGCCGGGCGTGGCCGCCTCCGAGCAGGCGCACATCATGTACACGGCCAACGGCTCGGTGAACTGGACGGTGCGGCCGACGCTGCTCAATCAGTTCACCATGGCCTGGTACCACGGCTCGATGGCCATCTCGACCGTGCCGTTTGCTTCGCGCACCCGCGTGGCTGGTTTCAACGTTCCCCGCATCTTTGATACGGTGACCGCCTCGGCGGGCCTCATCCCGGCCATCAGCATGGCGCAGGGCTATGCCGGCATCCAGATCCTCTGGCCGCAAAACATCTCCCACTACACCTACGAGCTGATCGACAACGTCACCTACATCCGCGGGCGGCACATCATCAAGTTCGGCGGCTCGATCGACAAGGAGAACAAGACGCAGAACCAGAGCAGCCCGAACAACAACGGCACGTTCACCTTCAACGGCTCGGCGACCGGCGACGCGCTGGCCGACCTGCTGGTGGGGCGAGCCTTCCAATACACCGAAGACTCGCACCATGTCATGGGCAGCTCGCGGTGGACCAATATCGGCCTGTATATCCAGGACCAGTTCCGCGCCCACCCGCGCCTGTCGTTGACCTTCGGGCTGCGCTGGGAGTTCTTTCCGCCGGAGCAGGACCGCAACGGGACCTACTCCTTCTTCCATCCGCCGAGCTTTGATCCGCGCCGGGCGGCCGTGGTGCAGTCCAACGGCCAGATCGTCGCCGGCACGGAAAACTTCGGCAACGGCGTGATCGTGGCCGGCAAGGGCGCGCTGTTCGGCTATTCGGCCTTCAACACCACTTACGATACGTTCGCTCCGCGCGGGGGCTTCTCCTACGCGCTCACGCGCGACAATCTCACCGTGCTGCGGGGCGGCTTCGGCCTCTTTCATGATCGCTGGTCGCAGTGGGTCTCGACGATGCGCAAGAACTGGCCGTTCAACCAGAGCGTGTCGATCTTCAACACGCTCTTCAGCAACCCGGCGCTCGGGACGCGGCGAATCTTCCCGGTCAGCCTGTCCAGCTTCAACTCTCCGTGGGAGATTCCCTACATGATGAAGTGGTCGCTCGGGGTTCAGCGGCAGCTACCGGCCGAGTTGCTGATCGATGTGAGCTACGTCGGCTCGCGCGGCGTGCATCTGGGCTTTGCCAAGGACATCAACCAACCGCAGCCGAGCGTGGACGTCGCGGCGGGCAGGATCAGCCCTAACGCCGTGCGCCCTTACCCCGGTTTCGCCTCGATCAGCACGTACGAGACGACGGGGAACTCGGTTTACCACTCGCTGCAAACCTCGCTGGTGCGCCGCATGGCGGGCGGGCTGACCTTTCAAGGCGCCTACACTTGGAGCCGAACAATCGATAACGCGGTCACGCCGCTCAACATCTACGCTCCTTCGCGCGCCGAGCGGGCGGCAGCGAGCTTTGACCGCACCCATGTGCTGACGGCGAGCTGGGTCTGGGAGCTGCCATTCACGCGGGAGCTTCAAGGCTGGCGCCGCACCGCCTTCCACGGCTGGCAGATCTCCGGCATCGCCAGCTTTCATTCGGGCAATCCGCTGACGATGGTGATCTCCGGCGACCGCGCGGGCGTCGGCACCGGCGGACAGCGGCCGAATGTGGTCGGCGCGGCCACCCGGTTGAAGACGCTCGCCCGGTGGTTCAACACTGACGCCTTCGCCATTCCGGCCCAGGGCACCTTCGGCAACGCCGGCCGTTCGCTCGTGCGCGGCCCGGGGATCAACAACTGGGACATCTCCTTTGCCAAGCGGACCGCTCTGGCCGAGAACGTCATGCTTCAGTTCCGGGCCGAGTTTTTCAACCTGTTCAACCACTCACAGTTTTCCGGCGTGGGCACGACGGTGGGCGCAGGCACCTTCGGCCAGGTGGTGAGCGCGCGCGACCCGCGCATCACCCAGCTTGGGCTGCGACTAATCTTCTAGGTCGCCGCCAGGCGCGTCGCCCGGCTAGAATGGGCAGTTGTTCGAACTGAGCGCTTCTAACGCAGGGCAATACCTGGCGCAGCGCCCGGAGACCGCCGGCACGCAGTGGCTCATCACGCCGCTTGAAGGCGGAGTCTCCAATACGGTGCTGCTCGCCGAACGCGATGGCGTCAGGATCGTCCTCAAACAGGCGCTGGCGAAACTCCGGGTGAAGGAGGACTGGTACGCCGACCGGAAGCGCATCTATCGCGAGTGCGCGGCCATGCGGCTGCTGGCGCCGCATCTGGCGCCGGGCGCCGTCCCGCGGATTGTCTTCGAGGACGAAGAGAACTGTCTGTTTGCGATGGAAGCCGCGCCGCGGGACGCCCGGACCTGGAAGGCGCTTCTGCTTGAAGGTCGGGCGCCCATCGAGATCGCCGAATCGGTGGGCGCCATGACGGCGGCAATGCTTGGCCAAAGCTGGGGCTCGTTCCAGTGGGAGGAACTCTTCGGCGATCAGACCGCATTCGACCAGTTGCGCCTCGATCCCTACTATCGGTTCACGGCGAGCCGGCATCCGGAGCTGGCGCCTCAGTTCGACGAGCGCATCGAGCTGGCGCGACGCCGCCACGCCCTGGTGCATGGCGACTGGAGCCCGAAGAACT
>Ga0101945_1002563_pt1 | contig 12334 bp, 10 predicted proteins | sample DewCreD2012metaG_2_FD_75246 | JGI IMG/M metagenome (GOLD analysis project Ga0101945, IMG submission 75246) | Hot spring sediment bacterial and archeal communities from British Columbia, Canada, to study Microbial Dark Matter (Phase II) - Dewar... ... | reverse complement strand
AAGCCCCGCCACGCCCAGGTAAAGAAGGATGACCAAGGTGTAAAGGAAGTCCATACCCCTACCACTTTAGCGCGGGGCCAAGGGCGTGTCCACCCGGGCGCGGTATAAAGAGGTGTGGAGCTTGCCGAGATCCATGCCGCCTACCGGCGCATCCGCCCCTACATCCACCGCACCCCCCTCCTCACCTCGAGGCTCTTGGATGAGCTACTGGGCAAGCGCCTGCTTCTAAAAGCCGAGCACCTGCAGAAGACGGGAAGCTTCAAGGCCCGGGGAGCGCTTTCCAAGGCCCTGGCCCTGGAAAACCCCAAGGGGCTTCTTGCGGTGAGCAGCGGCAACCATGCCCAGGGGGTGGCCTACGCCGCCCGGATCCTGGGGGTCAAGGCCCTCATCGTCATGCCCGAGGAGGCAAGCCCCTACAAGAAGGAGGCGGCCCGGGCCTACGGGGCCCAGGTGGTGGACCAGGGGGTCACGGTGGAAAACCGGGAGGAGGTGGCCAGGGCCCTCCTGGAGGAAACCGGCTACGCCTTCATCCACCCCTTTGACGATCCCTTGGTCATGGCCGGCCAGGGCACCGCCGGGCTGGAGCTCATGGCCCAGGCGGGGGCGATGGGCCTTTTCCCGGAGGCCGTCCTGGTCCCGGTGGGGGGAGGGGGGCTCATCGCCGGGGTGGCCACGGCGGCGAAGGCCTTCTCCCCAAGCACCCTGGTCCTGGGGGTGGAGCCCGAAGGGGCGGACGACGCCCGAAGGAGCCTGGAAAAGGGTGAGATCGTGCGCCTCTCCCAGGCCCCCAAAACCCGGGCGGACGGGGTAAGGACCCTGGCTTTGGGCCAGCGCACCTTCCCCATCCTGAAGAGGAAGGTGGACGCCATCCTCACCGTGAGCGAGGAGGCCATCCTGGAAGCCGAGGGCCTCCTCTTCACCCGCACGAAGCAGGTGGTGGAGCCCACCGGGGCCCTGCCCCTGGCGGCGGTGCTGGAGCATGGGGAAAGGCTTCCTCAGGTTCTGGCCCTCCTCCTCTCGGGGGGAAACCGCGGGTTCGGGGTTTATCCTTGAAAATCCGACATGGCGATGCGGCATTTTCCAGGATGATCCCTCACCCCTAGGCCCAGCCCCGGCGCAAGGCGGGACTTCTTTCCCTGGAAAGGCGGAGTAAGCTTAGCCCGTGATCGTCAAGGAAGCGCTTCTACCCATAGAGGAAGTGGCCGGCAAGCTGGGCCTAAGCCGGGATAGGCTCTACCTCTACGGCCCCCACATGGCCAAGGTCCTGGGGGAGCCCCCTAAGGCCAAAGGGAAGCTGATCCTGGTCACCGCCATCACCCCCACCCCGGCCGGGGAGGGCAAGACCACCACCGCCATCGGCCTGGTGGACGCCCTATGGCGGCTTGGGAAAAGGGCGGCCTTGGCCCTGAGGGAGCCCTCCTTGGGCCCGGTTTTCGGGGTGAAGGGCGGGGCCACGGGAGGCGGCCGGGCCCGGGTGGAGCCCCGGCACGAGATCAACCTGCACTTCACCGGGGACTTCCATGCGGTGACCAGCGCGGTCAACCTCCTGAATGCCCTCCTGGACAACCACCTGCACCAGGGCAACGAGCTCGGGATCGACCCCAGGCGCATCGAGCTCAAAAGGGCCATCGACATGAACGACCGGGCCTTAAGGCACATCGTCCTGGGCCTGGGGGGCAAGGCCCACGGGGTGCCCCGGGAGGGAGGGTTTGAGCTCACCGTGGCCAGCGAGGTCATGGCCCTCATGAGCCTGGCCCGGGACTTCAAGGATCTAAAGAAGCGCCTGGGAAGGATCCGGGTGGGCTTCACCTACGGGGGGAAGCCCGTCTACGCCCAGGATCTGGGGGCGGTGGGGGCCATGGCCGCCCTTTTACGGCAGGCCTTCCTCCCCAACCTGGTGCAGACGGCGGAGGGGAACCCCGCCTTCATCCACATGGGGCCTTTCGGCAACATCGCCCACGGCACCAACTCCCTGAGGGCAAGCCTCTTCGCCTTGGGCCTGGCGGACTACGTGGTGCAGGAGGTGGGGTTTGCCACGGATCTCGGCATGGAGAAGTTCATGAACGTGGTGGCCCGCACCACGGGCCTGGTCCCCGAGGCGGTGGTGCTGGTGGCCACCCTCCGGGCCCTCCGCTACCACGGGGGGCAGGATGCCTACGAGATGCCGGACCCGCAGGCGGTGGTGAGGGGCCTCGCCAACCTGGAAAAGCACGTGGAGAACGTGGAGCTATTCGGCTTCAAGCCGGTGATCGCCCTGAACCGCTTCCCCACGGACGCCGAGGAGGAGATCGCCCTGGTGCGGGAGTTCGCCCGGGAACGGGGCCTGCCCTTCGCCCTAAGCGAGGTCTACGCCAAAGGGGGGGAAGGAGGGTTGGAGCTGGCGGAGAGGGTCCTCGAGGCCCTCTCCCTGCCCCACGCCTACCGGCCCCTCTATCCCCTGGAGATGCCCCTCGAGGACAAGGTGGAAACCATCGCCACCCGCATCTACGGGGCGGAGGGGGTGGAGTGGAGCGAGGAGGCCAAGAAAGCCCTCAAGGCCGCCAAGAAGGAGGGGTGCGAGGCCCTCCCCGTGGTCATGGCCAAAGCGGCCACCTCCCTTTCCGACAACCCCAGGCTCCGGGGAAGGCCCCAAGGCTTTAGGGTGCGGGTCACGGACCTGAGGTGCCGGTTTGGGGCGGGGTTCGTGGTGGTCTACATGGGAGGGATCGAGACCCTGCCCGGCCTGCCCAAGGTACCCCAGGCCCTGGGGATCGACGTGGACGAGGAGGGGAACATCCGGGGGATGGACTACTAAAATCACCCCACCCTGGCTTCGCCAGGGTGGGGACCCCAGTTCGGAAACGCAAGGGCCGGGCTATACCCCGTACCCGTCCGCCCGCTGCTTCTCCACGGGAAGCCCCGTGGCCCCGTGGAAGGCCTCCACCTCCTCCAGGAAGCGGCGGAAGAGGTAGAGGGCGTCGTGGGGCCCGGGGGCGGCCTCGGGGTGGTACTGCACGGAGAAGACGGGATAGCGGGCGTGGGCCATGCCCTCGAGGGTCCCGTCGTTCAGGTTGATGTGGGTGGGCCTGAACTCCTTCAGGGAGTCGATGTCCACCGCATAGCCGTGGTTCTGGCTGGTGATCTCGATCTTCCCGGTGAGGAGGTTCTTCACCGGGTGGTTGGCCCCCCGGTGGCCGAACTTCATCTTGTAGGTGCGCCCCCCCGCGGCCAGGGCCAGGAGCTGGTGCCCCAGGCAGATGCCGAAGGTGGGAAGTAGCCCCATGAGCTTCCAGATGGTCTCGTGGGCGTAGCGGGGCATGGAGGGGTCCCCGGGGCCGTTGGAGATGAGAAGCCCGTGGGGCTCCAGGGCCATGATCTGGCTCGCCGGGGTTTTCCCCGGCACCACCAGGATCTCGAAGCCCAAAGCGGCCAGGTTCTCCACGATGGCGTGCTTGATACCGAAGTCCATGACCACGATGCGCCGCCCCGACTTCAGGGTGGGCCAGGCGTAGGGCAAGGGGGTGGAGACCTCGGGGGTCATGTCCCGCCCGTCGATGTCCGTCCAGGCCTTGGCCTCCTGGCGGAGGGCCTCGAGCTCCTCGGGGGTGAAGGCGTGCTGGGGATCCCCGAAAAGGCTGGCGTGGGCGATGGTACCCTTGAGCACCCCCCCTTCGCGGATCTTGCGCACCAGGGCCCGGGTGTCGATCCCCTCGATCCCCACCACCCCGTAGAACTCCATGAACTCCTTAAGGGTCTGCTGGGCCCTGGGGTTGGAGGCGATGCGGCTGAACTCCTTGGCCACGAAGCCCTTCACCCAGGGGCGGTTGGACTGCATGTCGTAGACGTTGACCCCGTAGTTGCCCTGGTGGGGGTAGGTCATGACCACGATCTGCCCGTGGTAGCTGGGATCGGTCATGATCTCCTGGTAGCCGGTCTGGGCGGTGTTGAAGACCACCTCCCCCACCGTCTTCCCCCGGGCCCCGAAGGCGTAGCCGTGGTAGACGGTGCCGTCCTCCAGGACCAAAACCGCCCGTTCCTTCACTCCAGCCATTCCTCCTCCTCAATCCCGGCTTGTTTGAGGATGCGCTTCAAAAGGTCCACGCTGATCTCACCCCGATGGGGATTGGGCAGGATCAAGCGCACGGAACCCCGCACCATGAATTGGTGCCGACCCCCCGTGTAAGGCCCAGCAAATCCCAAAGCTTTAAGCCTCGCCACCAGCTCCCTCCGAGAAACAGGCCTAAGCCGCCTCGCCATGGGGCAGTTCGATGCGGACCTCGCCCAGGGGCGGAGGGGTTTCACCCCGGGAAAGCAGGAAGAGAAGCCAGTCCTCGAGGGCCGCCTGCAGGTTGGCCTCGCATTCTCTTAGGCTTTTGCCCGTGGCCCATACCCCGGGCAGGTCCGGAACCTCCCCATAGTAGGGCTCCTCGTCCTGGATGAGCTCGTAGCGGGCCCGGGCCATGGCCTCCTCCAAGTAGCGGGTCAAGGTGCCCATCCCATCCATTCTAGCCGCCAAAGGCCCCCGGGGAAAGGTGCTTGATGACGGCGATCTCCCGGCAGTTCTCGTAGAAGGGGCAGGCGTTGCACTCGCTCCACACCTTGGGGGGCAGGGCCTCCCGGGTGGTGACCTGGTAGCCCAAGGAGCGGAAGAAGCCCACCTGAAGCGTCCAGGCGAAGACCCGGGGTAGGCCCAGATCCCGGGCCTCCCGCTCCGCTCCCAGGACCAACCAGCGCCCAAGCCCTTCCCCCTGCCTGCTGGGGTGCACCGCCAGGCCCCTGATCTCCGCCAGATCCCGCCAGAGCACGTGCAGGGCCACGGTGCCCACGATGTTCCCGTCCTCGTCCTCGAGGACCTGGAAGTCGCGGATGTTCTCGTAGAGGTGGCTGTGGCTCCTGACCAGCATCAGGCCCTTCTCCGCCCAGTAGCGGATGAGCCAGTAGATGGCGTCCACATCGCTCAGCCTGGCCTTCCTGAGCTCCACCCCCGCCTGGCGCCGCACCTCGGGCAGGGTAACCGTGGAGAGTTCGATTCCTGTCTCAAGCAAGGCCCACCTCCTTCTTGGCCTCCTGGATCCTCTCCCGCACCGCCTCGGGGGCCGTGCCCCCGAAGGAATTGCGCCGATGGATAGCGGATTCCAGCTGGAGAAGCGGCAGGGCATCCTCGGCGAAGAGGGGGTGGTGGGCCCTGAGCTCCTCCAGGGTCAGGTCCTTCAAGGCCCTTCCCTCCTCCACAAGCCTTCGCACCAGGCGCCCCACCACGTGGTGGGCCTCCCGGAAGGGAAGCCCCTTTTCCGCCAGGTAGTCGGCGAGCTCCGTGGCCAAGGCATAGCCCTCCTCCGCCGCCCGCCACATCCTCTCCCGCCGCCACCTAAGCCCAGGAAGAAGGGCGGTGAGGAGCTTAAGGCTATCCCGGTAGGTGGCGAGGGCATCCAGAAGGGGTTCCTTGTCCTCCTGCAGGTCCTTGTTGTAGGCGAGGGGCAGGCCCTTCACCACGGTGGAGAGGGCCACCAGGGCCCCTAAGACCCTTCCCGCCTTGGCCCGGATGAGCTCCAGGATGTCCGGGTTCTTCTTCTGGGGCATGATGGAAGAGCCGGTGGCGAAGGCATCCGGGACCTCCACGAAGGCGAACTCCTCGGTGCTATAGAGGATGAGTTCCTCCGCCATCCGGGAGAGGTTCAGCATGCCGATGTTGAGGGCGGAAAGCACCTCGAGGGCAAAATCCCGGCTTGCCACCGCGTCCAGGGAGTTCCGCATGGGAGCGGAAAAACCAAGCTCCCGTGCGGTGTAGTGGCGGTCTATGGGGAAGCCCGTCCCCGCCAGGGCCGCAGCCCCCAGGGGGCTTTCGTTAAGGCGCTCCCTGGCGTCCCTCAGCCTTCCTGCATCCCGGAGAAGCATCTCGTAGTAGGCCAAAAACCAGTGGGAAAGCAAGATGGGCTGGGCCCGCTGCAGGTGGGTGTAGCCGGGAAGGACGTAAAGGGGCTCGAGGTGCCGCTCGGCCTCCCGTACCAAGACCTGGCGGAGTTCCAGGAGGAGGACCAGAAGCTCATCTATGGCCCCCCGGAGGAAAAGCCGGAGATCAGTGGCCACCTGGTCGTTCCGGCTTCTTGCCGTGTGAAGCTTGCCCCCTGGGGGGCCGATGAGCTCTATGAGGCGGGCCTCCAGGTTCATGTGCACGTCCTCGAGCTCCTCCCGCCAGGGGAAGGTGCCCGCCTCTATCTCCTTCTCTATCCGCTCCAGGCCCTCGAGGATGGCCTCCAGCTCCTCCTGGCTGAGAAGCCCCACCCGGTGGAGCATGCGGGCGTGCACCCGGTTCTGCCAGAGGTCCTCCCGCCAAAGGGCCCGGTCAAAGGGAAGGGAAGCGTTGAAGCGAGCCGCCAGCTCGCTTGGACCCTCGGCAAACCGGCCACCCCAGGTCCTATGCCCCATGGCCCTTCCCTTCCACCATGGCCCTTACCCGAAGCCTCAGGGCCTGGATCTTGATGAAGCCCTCGGCGTCCTTCTGGTCGTAGCCCCCGAGCTGGTCAAAGGAGACCAGGTCCTTCTGGTAAAGGCTTTTCGGCGCCTTTCTCCCCACCACGTAGACGTTCCCCTTGTAGAGCTTGAGCCGGGCCACCCCGGTGACCGCCTGGGCCACGTGGTCAAAGTAGGCCTGGAGGGCCTCCCGTTCGGGAGCGTACCAGAAGCCGTAGTAGACGAGCTCGGCGTACTTGGGGGAGAGCAGGTCCCTCTGGTGGAGGACCTCCCGGTCCAGGGTGAGGCCTTCCACCGCCCGCCGGGCGTGGTAGAGGATCGTCCCCCCCGGGGTCTCGTAGACCCCCCGGGACTTCATGCCCACGAAGCGGTTCTCCACCAGGTCCACCCGGCCCACCCCGTGCCGCCCCCCGATCTCGTTAAGTTTTTGCAGCAGGGCCGACGGGGAAAGCCTCTCCCCGTTCACCGCCACGGGGTCGCCCTCAAAAAACTCCACCTCCACGTACTCCGGAAGATCGGGGGCCTCCTCGGGGTCTTGGGTCAGGCGGAACATCCCCTTGGGGGGCTCGGCCCAGGGGTCCTCCAGGACGCCGCCCTCGTAGGAAATATGCAGGAGGTTGGCGTCCATGGAGTAGGGCTTCTCCTGGGTCACGGGCACGGGGATGCCGTGGGCCTCGGCGTAAGCGATCATCTCCTTTCGGCCCTGGAAGGACCACTCCCGCCAGGGGGCGATGACCTTGATGTCGGGCTTCAGGGCATAGGCGGTGAGCTCAAAGCGCACCTGGTCGTTCCCCTTCCCCGTGGCCCCGTGGGCGATGGCCTCCGCCCTCTCCTCCTCGGCGATCCGCACCAGGTGCTTGGCGATTAAAGGCCTGGCGATGGCGGTGCCGAGGAGGTAGTAGCCCTCGTAAACGGCCCCGGCCCGCATCATGGGGAAGACGAAGTCCCGGACGAATTCCTCCTTGAGGTCTAAGGCGATGGCCTTGGAGGCCCCGATCCTTAGGGCCTTCTCCCGGGCCTCCTCCACCTCCTCCCCCTGGCCGATGTCCGCGGTGAAGGCGATGACCTCGGCCTGATAGGTCTCCTTGAGCCACTTGAGGATGATGCTGGTGTCCAGTCCGCCGGAGTAGGCCAAGACGATCCTCATGTCCCTCCCAGTCTACCCCCTCGAGGGGGGTATGCATAAGTATACGGGACTCCCCCTGGCTCTGCACCTTCTCCTTGACAGCCCTTTCTGATCCAGGTATCTTTACCCTGTAAACAGAAAGGAGGGATTATGAAAAAAACCTGGCCCATAGCGATAGGCACAGCCCTCCTGAGCCTTTGGGCCTGTACGCCACCGCCCCAAGGCCTTCAGGGAAATGTCTTCACCAGCCCCAGCGCCGGGGGGCAGCCCGTTCACGGGGCAAGGGTAATCGCCCAGGTGGGAACCCAGAAAGTAGAGACCACCACCAGCTTGGACGGGCACTTCTCCCTGCAAATACCCGGCAACGCCCAGACCTTCTCTCTGACCGTCATTCCCCCTGCAGACCAAGGGATGGCAGCCTTGACCTTTGCAGAGGTGCCCCTAAACGCTTACCGTTCCCCCTACGGGGCCGCCTCGGAAATGAACATCTACCTTCCCGCACCTCCCTCAAGAATCCTTCCTGGCTATCCCGCACGCACTGGCTACCTCACCGGTACGGTAACCCTGGGAGGCCAGCCGGTGGCCAGCTCTACCCCGAGAAGCCTGACTCAACTCTTTAATCCTCCCAAACCTTGTGAGGACGGCCTCGTGGTCTTTGGCGGCTTCCGCACCGTCACCACCAACGGCCTCGGCCAGTACCTGATTCCGGTAAGTTCGACCAACAACCTCTACGCCGCCTCGGGAAGCGTGTGGGCGGGCAATTACACGGGCACCGACACGGGGGACTGCAACACGGCCACCGAATACTACTGGAGCCACTTCCAGTACGTGCCCGACGCCTGGGTGTACCTGAACAGTTCCTTCACGCAGCAGGATTTGGTCCTGGAAGCCTTTGACCCCCAAGCCAACCCCAGCCGGGTTACCACCCTCCAGGTTACCCACGACCTATCCGGGCTTTCCGAATACAATCCCGATCCCAACAGCCCGGGATGGAACGCCTTCTCGGTAAGCATCCCCACCTTCAACCACGCCATCCACTCCGGTGAGGTGGAGCTCGGCCAGTATTACTATTTCGGGCAGGCCAGCAAAACCCTTCGGGTCTACAAGCTGCCCCCGGGGGCCAGCGCCCAGCAGATCGCGGTAACCAGCATCGCCATCCGCTTCCGAATCGTCGACAACACCCTCGAGGTCCTCGACCTTTCCCAAGCTCAAAACTGGCGGGATGGCACCAACCTGGCCAATCCCCTTACCGTCCAGTTCCTGGACACGCCCAAACTGGGGATCGAAGACGGAGCCACCCTGGGAGCCACCCCTACCTTGACCTGGAACCCGGTGGCCGGGGCCAAGGTGTACGTGGTGTCGGTGTACGACGAGGGCGGCAACCTGGTGTGGGCAGGCTTCACCCCAAACACCTCCCTCGTCGTGCCCTTCCCTCTCGCCACCGGGGCTTCCTACTTCTGGGACGTCTACACTGACGACCAGACCGAGATGCTGGACTACATTGGCATGGACCCTGCGGCCCTCCAGGCGCGGCTATACCTGGATGGGGAGCACCTGGTACGGCTAAAGCCCTTGCGGACCAGCCCGGTGAATCGGCAAAGGGGCGAGCTGGCTAAGGCCTTCCTGAACAACCTGGGGTATATCCCCCAAGGGGCCTACCAGAAGCTCCTGCAAAACGGCTACCGGGAGTCCGTGAGCGAAACCCGCGCCTTCACCGTTCAGTAAGGAGGATAAAGATGCGGACGCGCAAAAGGCTTCTTATTCTTTCGCTCCTCCTTGCCGCCTGCAGCCAAGCCCCTCAGGGCCAGGTTCCCGGGAAGCCGGGGCTTATCCAAACCGGAGAAGGGCCTGCGGTGGCGGGAGAGATCCTGGTCAAATATCGCCCCGGCCTCAGCCCCCAAAGCCTCACGCCCCTGGGGGAAAGCCAGTGGCTCGAGGCCCTCTCCGACCCTGCCTGGGGTGAGCTGGCCCGAATCAAGGTACCCGTGGGCCAAGAGGAAGCGTACGTGGCCGCTTATGCGTCCAGGCTCGGGGTGGAGTACGCCGAGCCGAACTACTGGGTGGCCAACCCCGCCCAGGAAGTCCTGGGCACCTTAAGTCTGCCTGGGAAACCCCAAGGGCTTCGCACGCAGGCGTACTCGGATAACGTGACCGACCCTTACTTCGTCCAGGTGCCGCCTGGCGATCCCCTGGCGGCCACGGGCGCGGATGGAACCCAGTACCAGAATGTGCCCTACTTGTGGGGCCTTTACCGCATCCGGGCCCCTGAGGTGTGGAACGAGGGCTACCGGGGCCAAGGCGTGGTGGTGGCGGTGGTGGACGAGGGAGTGGATCTAAACCACCCAGACCTCGCCGCCAACCTCTGGCAGAATCCCAACCCCAACAGCCAAACCTGCCCTGGGGAGCACGGCTACGATTTCGTGGACGACGACCCCGATCCCTCCGACTCGGGGGGCCACGGCACCCATGTGGCGGGGACCATTGCCGCTCCTGTCAACGGCATCGGTGTGGTAGGGGTAGCCCCCGAGGCCAAGCTCATGGTCCTTCGGGGTCTGGGCTACTTTGGTGGCACCAACTACATGCTGGTGCGGGCCCTCAAGTATGCCGCCGACTGCGGGGCTAAGGTGGTGAACAACTCCTGGGGTTCAGGGGCCCGGAGCAAGGCTTTCCTGGACGTGCTGGAGTACGGAACCAGGAAAGGCGTGGTCTACGTTTTCTCTTCTGGGAATTCCTACCGCACGGGCAACCGCCCCTCCTATCCGGTCTCTTACAGCACCCTACTTCCCGGGGTAATCGGAGTGGGGGCCACCAGCAACGACAACCGAAGGGCAGGTTTCTCCAACGCGGGGCCCTACGTAACCGTCGCCGCCCCCGGAGCGGCCATTCTCTCCACGGTGCCCGTGGCCCAAAACCCGACCACCCCTTACGCCTTCCTCCAGGGAACCTCCATGGCCTCTCCCCACGTAACCGGGGTGGTGGCCCTCCTCCTCTCCGCCAAACCCACCGCAACCCCCGAGGAAATCCGCTTGGCCCTGGAACAGGGAGCCAACGCCCGGCTCACCGGCCAAGCGGCGAAGCCCGATTATGCCGCAGGCGGCCAGTACGGCTATGGCCTTGTGGATGCCAAGGCTAGTCTGGACACACTCTTAGGCCGGTAAGGGAGGAATGGGCCTCGAGCTTTAGTTGGCTCGAGGCCTAACTTCTTTAGCTGGGTGAAACCCATGGGGAGAACCTCCCTCCTACCTTGGATCCTGGCCCTAGTCTTCGCTGCGACCCTGGCCCAAAAACCGGAAGCCCCTATTCCCAGGCCCCGCCCCCCCGAGGAACCCCTAAGCCCTCCCGTACTGGAAGTGCGGGTGTTCTTTGGGGAAACACCCACACCAGGCATCCTTGTGGTCCTTCAACCCATGGCCCCCAACCGCATGCCCTCTGGCAAAGGGATCCCTCGCCTCACCGACAAGGACGGAACCGCCCGCTTCCCCCTCACCGGGGAAGCCACGGGCTTTCTCATTTCCGTTCACGACCGGGAAAGGGGACTCAGGCTCCAGATGCCCCTGGCCTTTGCCCTCGGCACCTGGAGCCTCGGGCCCTACCGCTTCACCCTCAGCCTCTCCCCGCCCTAAATGTGGATGGCCTTTTCCCAAGCGGCCAGGGCGGCTTCCTTGAGGATCTCGGAGAGGGAAGGGTGGGCGTGGGGGGCCCGGCCCAGGTCCTCCGCGCTGGCCTTGAAGAAGATGGCCAAGGCCGCCTCGGCCAGGACATCCCCCACCCGGGCCCCGATCCCGTGGACCCCCAGGATGCGGTCGGTCTTGGCGTGGGCCAGGACCTTGACGAAGCCCTCCGTCTCCCCCATGGCCCGGGCCCGGCCCGAGGCGGAGTAGGGGAAGCGGCCCACCTTGTAGGGGATCCCCTTCGCCTTGAGCTCCTCCTCCGTGTACCCCACCCCCGCCACCTCGGGGTGGGTGTAGACCACGCTGGGGATGGCCAGGTAGTCCACGTGGCCGTACCCCTTGGCCATGTGCTCCACGGCAGCGATCCCCTCCTCGCTGGCCTTGTGGGCCAGCATGGGCCCCGGCACCACATCCCCGATGGCGTAGATGTGGAGGACGCGGGTCCTGAGGTGCTCGTCCACGGGGATGCGCCCCTTCTCGTCGGTGGCAAGGCCTGCCCTCTCCAGGTCCAGGCCCTCGGTGTAGGGCCTGCGGCCCACGGCGAGAAGCACCCTATCGGCGGTGAGGACCTCTCCCCCCTCCAGCTCCACCCGGGCCTCCCGGCCCTCGGGGCGCACCGCCTTCACCTTGACCCCGGTGCGGATCTCAAGCCCCTCCTTCCGGAAGACCTTTTCCGCCGCCCGGGATAGCTCGGCGTCCATGGTGGGGAGGATGCGGTCCAGGTACTCCAGGATGAGGACCTCCGCTCCCAGGCGGTGCCAGACCACCCCCAGCTCCAAGCCGATGACCCCGCCCCCCACCACGATGAGGCGGCCCGGCACCTCCGGGAAGGAAAGGGCCTCGGTGGAGGTCACCACCCGCTTGCCATCCACCTCCGCCCAAGGGGGGATGAGGGGGGCGCTTCCCGTGGCGATGAGGATGAAGCGGGCTTCTAGCTCCTCCCCCGTCTCCTCCACCAGGACCTTCCGCTCAGAGAGGAAGCGGGCCGTGCCCTGATGGCGGGCGATGCCGTTTTTCTTGAAGAGGAACTCAATGCCCTGGGTGTTGGCCTGGACCACCTTGTCCTTGTGGGCGAGAAGGGCGGGGA
>Ga0101945_1002561_pt1 | contig 12345 bp, 11 predicted proteins | sample DewCreD2012metaG_2_FD_75246 | JGI IMG/M metagenome (GOLD analysis project Ga0101945, IMG submission 75246) | Hot spring sediment bacterial and archeal communities from British Columbia, Canada, to study Microbial Dark Matter (Phase II) - Dewar... ... | reverse complement strand
CCGGGCTGTGTTCGCCAAAGGCTTGCTTGAGGAGTTCTAAAGTCGGCGTCACGGGTTGCTCCGGATAGCGGAACTCCCCTTGGGCGGGTAGCAAATACCGCTCCGGCAGCACCGGCAAACCATCCAGCCAGCCAAAGAAATGCGCATAAGAACCGTAGGCCAGTCCGAAGACGACCAGACTCAGGACCAGCAGCAAGAGCCGTCGTGATGTCACGCACCCTCCTGCATCATCTTGCTATCCGATCGCGCCCCGGACATTATCCATCCTTAACTCATCGGCGGGAATGTTCGCCTCTCTTGACTCCATTGCACTCCTGCCAAGCGCGGGCCAAGGTGTTATTCCACTTCCCCTGTTGGCGCAACAGCCATTCGACGAGGTCTCGGATGACTCCTTGTCCGCCGCGGCTAGGCGTCACATAATCGACGCGCTGGAGCACTTCCGGGCAAGCATCCGCGGGGGCCGCCGCCACTCCGACCCGGTCCAGCAGGGGCACATCGAGCCAATCATCTCCTACCGCGCACATCTCGGACAGCTCAACCTGCAAAGCGCGGCAGACCTCCGGCAAAACCGAAACTTTGTCCGCTACACCCTGCCACACGACCTCGATGGATAATTCCTGGGCGCGGCGTGCCGCTGCGGGACTGCTCCGCCCAGAAAGGATCGCCACGTATCCCCCGGCCAGTTTCCAAAGCCGCAGAGCGGACCCATCCCGCACGTGGAACACCTTGGTTTGTTCCCCCTCGGCTGTGTAATACAACCGTCCATCCGTCAGTACCCCATCGACATCAAGAACCAGGCAGCGAATGCGCCCGATGCGCTGTTGAAGGGGGAGTTTGCGGGGGTACAGCGATGGCAACCGTTCGTCCATGAGCGCCGGTACTCCCAGGTGGTCCGTTCAGGCCGCGGTTCGGTAGCTTCCCCACTGCTGCCCCAGGGATCGTTCCCTGCACCAGTCTAGGCGCTTTTGCGCTGGCCCAGGATGCGCAAGGCGACTGGTTCGGAGGCGATGGCTTCCTGCTCCATTCCGATCAGATCGGTTATGTCGAGCATACCCAAGGGCCGGCCCTGTTCATCCACGACGGGCAATTCGCTGATTTTGTGGGAACGGAGGAGGTCGATCGCCTCGGCCAATCGGGTTTGGGGGCGGACGACGATCGGCTGGCGGGTCATGACTTCAGCAATGGGTCGATCGAGGGCATCGTCGCGGCGCGACTCGAACAGGCGGGCCAAGTCGCTATCGGTGAACAAACCTGCCAAGCGCCCTTGGTCATCCAGGAGCATAATGGCGCCGGTGCGGCGGCCGTGATGGCGGGCTTGGGTGAACACCTGGCGGACGGTCGCCGAGGCCGGAGCCAGGCGCAATTCCTTATCCCGGCGCATGTAGTCGGTCACGCGTGCCAACCGCCGTCCCAGGCTGCCCGCGGGGTGATTGCGCGCAAAATCGTCCGCGGTGAAACGGCGTTGCTCCATCAGCACGAAGGCGAGGGCATCCCCGATGGCTAGCATGACCGTGGTGCTGCTGCTCGGCGCCAATCCCAGAGGACAGGCTTCGGCCAACGGCCCGTAGAGCACCGCGGCGTCCACCGCCTGGGCCAACCGGCTCGATCCGTGGCTGGTGATGGCATACATCCCGGCGGTCCGTTGGCGCAGAGCGGGCAACAGCCGCACCAGTTCCTCGGACTCACCGCTGTGGGACAGCAGCAAAGTTACATCATCGGGGGCCACCATGCCCAAGTCCCCATGCACCGCCCGGATGGGATCGAGGGTATAGCTCCGCGTTCCCGTCGAGTTGAAGGTGCCGGTGATCTTTTGCCCCACATCCGCTGACTTGCCCACCCCCACCACGGCCACTCGCCCCGAACACCGCCACAAACCCGCTACCACCCGCACAAAACCGCCATCCAATCGTTCTGCCGCCTGGGCCAAAGCTCGGCACTCCTGAGCGATCACCTGCCGCCCCAGCTCCAGCCACTGCTGGCTCCAACCCTCGCTGCCTGCCGATGGCATCCCCATAAACTTCGCCCCCCGGCTCTCCTGCTAAATCAGGCTGCCGATCGAGCCGATTCTTCGCCCTGCTTACGCACTCAGCCATCGCATAACCTCTTCAGCCTTTCCATGCAAGACGAACAGAAGCCCCCCTCCTGCTCAGGCTCCCGTCGACGCGCTCCGAGTACTTGGACAGACCCAAACCTTCCCCTCTGTAACCGCCGTCGCCCCGCCTGCATCCTTCCTCATGTCGCTCTCCAGGAGACGCCTCGGCCTAATTGGGGCGAGAGTGGTTAGGCTCGCTTCAAAGCTGACTCAGGAACAAGGAGCTATCCCCATGAGTTTGAAAACCATCACCCCGCAAGAACTTAAGGAACTGCTGGCGAATGGCCGGCCGGTTCGACTGATCGATGTGCGAACGCCGGCGGAATACGCCGAAGTCCACGTCCAAGGAGCACGATTGATCCCCCTCGACAAGTTCGATCCGCAGAAAGTGCTGGCGGAGTTCAACGGGCAGCCTCAGGAACCGATCTACGTCATCTGCCGCTCTGGGAATCGCGCCAAAACGGCGTGCGAAAAGCTCCTGAATGTTGGCCATGCCAATGTCATCCTGGTCGAAGGCGGCACCTTAGCCTGTGAACAGGCCGGAGTGCCTGTCGTCCGCGGTAAGCGGATGGTGCTGTCTATTGAACGGCAGACTCGCATTGCTATCGGCTTGGGAGTTCTGACCTTTTCGCTGTTGGGTTACTTTGTGCATCCCGCCTTTCTGTTCGGGGCGGCGTTTTTTGGGGCAGGGTTGATTTTTGCAGGCCTCACGGATTGGTGCGGCATGGCTCTGCTCATCGCTCGGCTGCCGTGGAACCAATGCGGGGCAAGCTGCGCCTCAACACCGGCCTCCGCGGCATCGACGACCGACTCTTCATCACCCGCATCCCCCTCACCCGCAGCGCAGTTATGTTCTCCGCAATGAGTCTGGCTTTGGGGGCGGTGGTCGGGCTGTCCTTGGGGCTGACAGGGGGCGGCGGCTCCATCCTGGCGGTTCCCTTGCTGGTCTATGGTTTGGGAACGGCCCCCCGCGATGCTATTGGCATCTCCCTCATCACGGTAGGGGCCATCGCCGGGACAGGGGCCATCGCGCGCTGGCTGCGGGGAGAACTCGACCTGCCCGCAGGCTGGCTCTTTTCCCTGGCTGGGATGCTGGGCGCTCCCCTCGGCGTCTTCGTGGGCCACCGACTCAACGAAGACATTCTCCTGCTCGGCTTTGCCCTCCTGATGGGGATCGTAGCGGTGCGGATGTGGCAAAAATCCCGCGCGGACTCGGCCAGCACCGGGGCGGAGCATCGTTCTCGCATCAGCCCTTCCCCTGCCCCTTCCCGAGCAGAGGATGCGCCTTCCCTATCTGTGCCCTCAGGCGGAGCAACTTCCCTCCCGTTGTCTTCGCCGGCTTCCTCCTCGTCGCGGCGCTGGCTTGTCTTTCTTGGTGCTGGCCTGCTCACGGGGATCTTCTCCGGCCTTTTCGGCATCGGCGGCGGATTTCTGATCGTCCCCGCTCTGGTCCTGATCGCTCGGATGGACATGCCGCGGGCGGCGGCAACTTCGCTCCTGGTGATTTTCCTGATCAGCCTCTCCGGCACGATGGGTTATCTCTGGGCCGGTTCGCTTCCCAGCGGCCGAGTTCTGCTTCCGTTTATTCTGGGGGGAATGGGCGGCATGATGCTGGGTGTGGCACTCTCCCGGTATCTCTCCGGGCCGACCCTGCAACGCCTTTTCGCTGTCATGATCTTGATCGTCGGTGGTGCGGTGATTGTGCAAACGCTCCCGCAGCTTTGGCGCTCCTCTGTAACTTTTCTCCGGCTGGCGAATCCTTCCTGATGACAGGAGTCCGGACGAAGCGGATCGTACCGTGACACCAAACTGCCAGCGGACACTCCAGGAGCCGAGACCATGTTCTTCCACCAGCGATTCGTTCCCGGTTTAGCCATTTACTCCTACATGATCGGCGATCCGAAAAGTAAGGAAGCGGTGGTGATTGATCCGACGCGGGACGTTGAGGATTTCCTCCGTCTGGCGCGGAGCGAGGGATACCGCATCACCCACATTATGGAAACACACGTCCATGCCGATTTCGTCAGCGGTTCTGCGGAATTGAAAGCACGGACCGGCGCCACGGTTCATGTTTCCGGTCTCGGCGGCCCCGAATGGACGCCGCCCTACGCCGACCGGGTGTTACGGGATCGTGACGATCTGCTCCTGGGCAACCTGCGCTTGGAAGCGATTCACACTCCCGGCCACACGCTGGAACACCTCACCTGGGCCGTTTATGACCAGCCGCGCAGCCGCGAGGTTCCCGCCCTGCTGCTCACCGGCGATTTCCTCTTCGTCGGCGATGTCGGTCGGCCGGACCTGCTCGGCGCCGAGATGCAGAAAATCCTGGCCCATCAGCTTTACAAAAGCGTCTTCTCCGTACTCCCGGCCTTTCCCGACTTTACGGAAGTTTACCCCGGTCACGGTGCTGGCTCCCTGTGTGGCAAAGCCCTGGGTGCGCGTCCCTCCACAACTCTGGGTTACGAGCGCCGCTTCAGTCCTGCCCTGCGGCAGAAACCGGAAGCGGAGTGGATCGCCGACCTGCTCGCCGGCATGCCCATCGCCCCGGCTTACTTTAGCCGAATGAAGCAGGTCAACGCCCGCGGCCCCCGTATCATCGGACCGGAGCTGCCCGGCCAACGGCCCTTGAGTGCTTCAGACCTCTACCACCGCCGCTGCGAGAATTGCCTGATCTTGGACGTGCGGCCCAAAGAGGCGTTCGCCGCCGCGGCCATTCCCGGTTCGATCAACATCCCCCTGGGCGCCAATTTGCCGACATGGGCCGGCTGGGTCCTCCCTTACGACAGGCCGATCATTCTGGTGATCAATCAGCCGGCCGATCTGCCGGAAGTGGTCACCCATCTGCTTCGCGTCGGTCTGGACGACATTCAAGGGTACCTCGACGGGGGAATCGATGCTTGGGAAACCGCCGGCTATCCCCTGGAACGCGTGCAAACCCTCTCCGTCCATGAGCTAGACCAGCAGTTGCAGCGCGGCTCGCCCCCGTTCGTCCTGGATGTCCGCACCGAGGCCGAATGGCAGGCCGGCCACATTCCCGGTGCCATCCACATCCACGGCGGCTTGCTCCAGCAACGCCTCCAGCAGGTCCCCAAAGACCGACCCGTTGCTGTCGTCTGTGGCTCCGGCTACCGCGCCTCCATCGCCACGTCTTACCTCAAGAGCGTGGGGTATTCCTCCGTGAGCAATGTTCTCGGAGGCATGGCGGCGTGGAAAGCAGCCGGACTGCCGCTGGCCAAGGATTGAAACCCTTCACGGATGGAAACCATCCCGGCTTTGACTGAAAACTCCCGCTTTTCGGGCAAATCGCTGATTCGGCACAAGAGAATCGCTGATTCGGCACAAGAGAAGAAAACCGCTGATGAGACATAACATTTCTGGGGCACATTGTGGCCCTGGCCAGCGTTCCGACCGTACCGTGAGCGAGATGGTCTCCTCCCCCGGGGCAGATTGGCAAACTCCGGCATGCGAGAATCCATCTTCTATAATGGCGTAAGGGAACCGCTGGACGTAAGGGAACGGATGCCGAATCGCTAGGTTCTCACCAGCGGAATGCTCTCGGAACGGCTGGCAGCGAAGGGAAGAGAGTACAGCTTCTCTTCGACGGCGGAGTTCTGCGTAGCGAACAGCAGCCATTGGGCGCAAACGCGGCGAAATCAGGGACTGTGTCGCCGGAGTGCGGTACTGCCGAGCTGGTTCGAGCCGAACGACTCCAGAATGCCGGGTGGGACATTCAAACATCGAACAAACCGTTTTCCCACAGGGGATAAATCGACTTCCCAGAGGGATTGCCGACCGATGACTCCTGAGCAAATCCACGAGGCCCGAACGCGACGTTATAATGCCACCATCGTTTACCTCAAAAAAATCCATTCGGATTTGATGATTTTACGAGTTCGCCCGGATTTTCCGCGCCCCGCCTATCAAGCCGGCCAGTACTGCACCTTGGGACTTGGCTATTGGGAGCCTCGCTTGGAGGGGTGCCAGGAGGAGCATCTGACGCCGGAAGATCAGATGCGCATCGTCCGCCGGTCCTATTCGATCAGTTGTCCCATCCTGGAGGACGATCGTCCCGATCAGCTTTACGATCCGAGCCGGACGGACTGGCTGGAATTTTACATCGTCCTGGTCCGGCACAATCCCGATGGCCGCGTCCCTGCCTTGACACCCCGCCTGTTCACTCGGCAAGTGGGGGACCGCATCCAAATGGGGGAAAAGATCACCGGCCATTACACCCTCGAACCGGTCCACCCCGGCGATACCGTCGTATTCCTGGCCACGGGAACTGGTGAGGCACCGCACAATGCCATGATCTGGGAACTGCTCCGCCGCGGACATACCGGACGCATCGTATCCGTCTGCTGCGTCCGCTACAAACAGGACCTGGGCTATTGGGACACCCACCAGAAACTCATGGAACTTTACCCGCATTATCTCTACTTGCCCCTAACCACACGCGAACCGGGACAGACGCGGAAGGTATACATTCAGGACCTGATCAGCAGCGGCGAATTAGAGGAGCGGATGGGCCAAGCCCTCGATCCCGCCCGAACCCATGTTTATCTCTGCGGCAACCCCAAGATGATCGGCGTCCCGCAGCGGGACAAAAACACGGGGGCCGTCACCTATCCGCAACCGCCCGGCGTCATCGAAATTTTGGAAAAGCGAGGCTTTCAGGCCGACATTCCTTCGCTCAAACGTAAAGGCAATATCCATTTCGAGGAGTATTGGTAATTCGGGGAGTGTTGCTAATATGCTTGCGGACCCGAAATCGGAGAGGGTGGGCGACATCAGAAGCAGACCGGCTCGATGCTAAGGCAGCGAGAGCACTCATGGCGGACATTGGCGAGATCATCGGAGGCTATCGGATTCGCAGTCTGCTCCATCCGGGGCAGAACTCGCAGGTATTTGAGGTGGTGGAACCGACCAGCCAGCGGCATTTTGCTATGAAGCTGCTGCTCCCGGAAGCCGCCGCGGACCCAGAGCAACGCCGCATTCTCTTTCACGAAGCGGAAATTGGCATCGCCCTGTCCCATCCGAATGTGGTGCGCATCTTCAAGGTCCACCGGGGGAAAGAAAACCCCTTCTTCATCATGGAGTTCTTCCCCTCCGGCTCTCTGCGCCTGCGCTTGCAAGCCAAAGATTTTGACTTCATCAAGCAGCACAGCCGCAAAATCTTCAAGCAAGCGGCGACCGGCTTGGCCTACATGAATGCAATGGGCTACGTCCACCGCGACGTGAAGCCGGATAACATCCTGGTCAACGCCACGGGGGACACCAAGATCATCGACTTCGCCATCGCCCGCAAAATCCCCACGGGGTTGGCCCGCTGGTTCCACCGCAAAGGCAAACCGCAAGGCACGCCCAGCTACATGAGTCCCGAACAGATTCTGGACCAACTCCCCGACCCGCGTCAGGACATCTACAGTTTCGGATGCACCCTCTACGAGTTGACGACCGGACGGCCTCCCTTTCGCGGCAGCAGTGTCAATGACCTGCTCATGCGGCACTTCAAAGAACGGCCAGCTCCTCCGTCCGCCTTCAACCCGGACCTCACGGAGGAGTTCTCCCAATTCGTCCTGAGCATGCTGGCGAAGAAACCCCAGGAGCGACCGCAAAACTTCCACGAAGTCCTGATCGCCCTGAAAAAAATCCCGCAAATCTATAAATCAGTCAAAGAACTCCCGGAAGAAGAGGCCGGATAACGGTCGCAGGACTCCCGGAAGAATAGGCCAGAGAATCCCAGGATTCCTGGAGCGACTTCGTTCCTGCGCAGGAGAAAGCTGCTCATGCCCACGACATTGCCTGAACCTTTGCCGTTTGAGCAGGACATTCACGAACTCGAAGAACGGCTCGCCCAATTGGAAGCCACCGCCGCAGGACCCGATGGCCTGGAAGCCATCCGCCAGATGAAACGCGAATTGCTCACTCTGAAACGGGAGCGTTACGCCCAGCTCAAACCCTGGGAGACGATCCTGATCGCCCGCCATCGTCAGCGGCCGCAGTTCCTCGATTACGTGGACATGATCTTCGACGAATTCGTGGAACTGCACGGGGATCGGGCCTTCGGGGATGATCGGGCCATCCGCACCGGCTTTGCCCGCCTCGACGGCCAGAAGATCATGCTCATCGGTCAGCAAAAAGGCAAGACCCTGGCCGAACGACAGCAGTGCTACTACGGCTGCGCCCATCCCGAAGGGTATCGTAAAGCTCTCAACAAGATGAAACTGGCCGCGAAGTTTCACCTGCCGGTCATCTGCCTGATCGACACCCCCGGTGCCTTTCCCGGCATTGGGGCTGAAGAGCGCGGGCAAGCCCAGTGGATTGCCACGAGCATCCTGGAAATGACTCGGCTGCCCACCCCCATCATCTGCGTCGTGATCGGGGAAGGCGGTTCCGGTGGCGCGCTGGGGATTGGGGTCGGCGACCGCGTGGCCATGATGCAGTACGCCTACTACTCCGTGATCAGTCCCGAAGGGTGTGCAGGCATCCTCTGGCGCGTCGCCAATGACGACACCAAAGCCCGAGCCGCAGAAGCGCTGAAACTCACCGCTCAGGACTTGCTGCGGCTGCAAGTGATCGACCACATCATCCCGGAACCGCTCGGCGGTGCTCATCGGGACCCGCGCGAGGCGGCGACCGCACTCAAAGCCGCGCTCAAACGCTACCTGCGGGAATTGCTCCCCCTCTCCGTGGAATCGCTCTTGCAACAGCGCTACGAGAAATACCGCCGCATGGGCATATTCACCCAGGCCCCCGTCCATGACTGAGGGTAGTAATCTACCCCCCGCTTCCGTTTACCCAAGCTCCACCCCAAAGAGGAATAATTCACATCCCCGCCCTACAAGTGTCGACCGGGATTCCGTTCGTCGGGATGAGGAAGTTCACTTTAGAGACATTACTCCAGAAAATGGGCTGTATGGCTGCAGTATGATCTAGAGGCGAGGACTCCGCAGCTACTGATAGCAGAGAGGGGTCTGAGAACTCTGCATGAGATGCGACTGGATTGGGCTGCGGAGGCGGACTGCATCGACTGGTTACTGCCGATGCCAGTGCCAGTTTTTGAGGCGGCTGGTTGGGTGCACGACTCGCTGCCAGTTGAGCCTGGGGTGCAGGTAGCATTAATCCCAACGTTCCCAGACTCTCGGTTCTACCAAACGGCCTCTTTGGCGGAATAACATTCCAAGGGTGGGGGCGAAACATAATCCGTTGGGGCATTGGTGCTCAAGGGGCGCGTTTACGAATGCAAAGTATAACGTTGCAGGAGCTTCGACAACTAGGAGTTACTGAAGAGCAAGGCTGGCGGCACGAAATTTTTACGCCCAAGTCGCAGCGAGAGACGCAGGTAACACTGCTGCCATAACCCGAGTACAGTTGATGGATCGTAAACTCTACTAAGAAAAGTAGAACTACCGTGACTGAGCAGCATAACAACACATAGCGTTACAAAGTATCACTGTCAATAACCAATGAATAATACAAGTCCAATTATGGTTAATTCTTGAACCATGATATGACGAATACTTAATACCAATTAATAAGACAATAAGGATTGATTTTGATGCTTCCTCTTTGCAACCAATCTCCGTTTTTTTATAGACAGGGTTGTATTATAGTTGAGGGGTGGGAAGATTGTATTGCTACTCTTTGGTGTGACGGGGAACTGACCAGTTAGCCGCAGAAAGGTATCGCGTTGATCATAAAGGGAAAGAGGGCATTTCTTCTTGAGTTATGTGTCGACTAATTTCATAACACTCAACAGACTTATCTTAACTTTGTTGTAAAATAGAATGTAATGCGATACCGGGGTGGCGTCCCGGTGGGTAAAGAAGCTTTTGGAGATCTTTTCTTTTTTCAAGCGGAAGACGGCAGATTGGCAATTGTCGTGGGCATCCAGGAATGGCTATCCCCGAGGGAATGCGAACTTCTCCTAACCTACCTTCGGTAGGGAGTACCCCTCAGAACCTATCCCTCGAATAACCTGACTGATGGAAGGCACCGCTCGAGAGGTAAGCACTGAAGGAAAAGGGACTTGTTGTTTGGACTGAGCCTGCCCATTGCTTCTGGTACCGGAACTATGAGATCTTCATCACATAGTGAAACGTCGGGGGCATCTGTGTTTTTTCTCCTTGGCTGGTTGACCGGGACTTTGGCCATCGGTCTGTGGTTAGCCTTGCAGCTGCAAGATCAAGGTGTGAATTGGGTAATCAGCATTCTCTTGGGGGCGGGTGGGAGTGTAGCTGTGAGCTGTTTTTTATGTCATCTTATCTGGCGTCTTTGGATGCGTATCACCCGCGGCGCTCCGTTTTACGTTGGCGATCAGGTGGTAATAACAGCCGGCCCACACAAAGGCGAGATTGGTGAGGTTCGCAAGATCTGTGAAGGCCGCTGTAGCGTGTGGGTCGCCTTGGAGCGTGGCGGTGACAGTTCCGAGCTTCTGTTTTTTGACTGGGACCAAATCCGCCGGTGCGGCAGGGGGAAAGCTGCAGGACCAAGTTAGGTATAAGATGCTGCGGTCGCGATACTGGCGGAGCACCGTTATGACGGCCTGCATCGGCGGATCAGCGAGACGGCGGGTGGAGTAATCACGGACTTCTACTACTCCGACCAGTGGCAGGTGTTGGAGGAGCGGGTGGGAGGCCAAACTACGGTGCAGTACGTGTGGAGTCCGGTCTATGTCGATGCGTTAGTCCTGCGGGATCGGGACACCGATGGCGATGGGACACTGGACCAGCGCTTGTGGGTGGTGCAGGATGCCAATTTCGCCGTGACGGCGGTGGTGGATGACGGTGGGAATGTTGTCGAGCGTTACGTCTACGACCCATTCGGCCAGGCGACGGTGCTCGACGCCAACTGGAACGTCCTGGCGGCCAGCGCCTTCGCCTGGGTCTATCTGCATCAAGGTGGACGGTTCGACGCCACGAGCGGCCTGTATCACTTCCGTTTCCGCGACTACTCGCCGACTTTGGGCCGCTGGACCAGCCTCGACCCGCTGCGCTACGACGCGGGCGATGTCAACCTGTATCGGGTGGTCTTCAACGCCCCGACGAACTACACCGACCCCAGCGGAGAGATCGCCCCGGTGGTGTTGCTCGTCCTCGCTGGTGCGGGCGCCGGATAGTGGCTGCTCGGCCCCGGTGCTGGGACGGCACACGCGCCTGCGCCGGGTCAGGAAAATTTCAGGCCGCCGCCGAGACCCTTCCTAGAAGATGCCGCGGCCGGGGTACCGGGTGCGTTCTTTGGAGCGATTGGTGGGCTACTCGCAGGGGCTGCGGTGCCCGGCGGGGGTGTTACCGCCGCAGCGTCCGGTGGGGGAACGGCCGCTATCACCGGTCAAGGAATGACCAATGCGGCCATCATGAGGGCCTTTTTCCAAGGACAAACTCTTGCACGTACGGAAGCCAACATCGCCGCTTTGTGGTGGTATCTTCAGATTGCCCGGAATGCTCTTGCCAGGTATCAACAGATGGGCTACACAGGCCCAGGAGTTGCAACGCAAACGCAAAGGATCCAGCAGATTCTCCAGCAGCTGGCACAATGGGGGGTGGCACCATAGGTGGCGTCCGAGTAGTACGGAGTACCTCTCGGTTCATCTCGTAACTTCGCGGTAGCGGACGAGCCGCGCCGGCCGATGAGTTGCGGCGGGCAGGAAGACGCTATGGATGATCTCAGCGCCTCGTACTGCCGGTGCCCCGACTGGCCCGCCTACCGCTGGGCGGCCACGGTAATCTCACCACCTACGGCACGTCGAGGGGGAACGGCCGGGTGCGGGTGGCCGCAGACGCCGGCCCTGTGATCGAGCCAGCCAGTCACGTTTGGTCCCGTGCGTGCGTCACCAAGCGGGCAGATATATATGGAGGATATGAATGTCCTTGTTGTGTCTTATCCTTGAGCCGCGGTTGCGCGTTTGTTTATTGGAGGCATGCCCGGGAACTTCCATCACAACCAGTGGGCAACTCTTCACTCAGAGGGCAACGGAGGAGGTCGTCTTCTATGACTGGATCGTCGATGCCACGACCGGCGTCCACGGGTTAGAAATTCATCTTCCGCCCGATCATCCCTTGCTGAAGATGCGGACGCCTTTGTCTCAGCTCCCGTATGTCGATACGGACTGCTTCGTTCGCATTTGGCTGACGCGATACCGGGGTGGCGTCCCGGTGGGTAAAGAAGCTTTTGGAGATCTTTTCTTTTTTCAAGCGGAAGACGGCAGATTGGCAATTGTCGTGGGCATCCAGGAATGGCTATCCCCGAGGGAA
>Ga0101945_1002559_pt1 | contig 12352 bp, 10 predicted proteins | sample DewCreD2012metaG_2_FD_75246 | JGI IMG/M metagenome (GOLD analysis project Ga0101945, IMG submission 75246) | Hot spring sediment bacterial and archeal communities from British Columbia, Canada, to study Microbial Dark Matter (Phase II) - Dewar... ... | reverse complement strand
CGGTGACGAAGTAATGTGCGTGACGATGCCCTAGTAGAGGCACACCCTCTTTGGTCTTGCCCGTGATCGCTTCCGAATGAGAGGTGTCAACGCGGTTGCGAATCAGCGCCCGTCGCACCTGTTCGGCGATAGGAAGCGATTGCTGGACTGCGGGCAAAGCGCGCGACTCGAGTGCATAACGTGCGACGGCTGACTCAGGGGCAAAAGCTGTCGATTTAGAAATCGAACTGATTGTCTCAAATCCAATCTCAGCCCACCTGCTTTTCATAGCCACTTTACGTCCTAAAAAACAGAGATCCGTTGTCTAACTGCAAACGCTACAGTTCAGTACATGCAATTTCAGCAACTAACTCCATCTTTCTAATCTAACAGGAGCCATCAACCCCAATCCCAGGAACCGTCCGTTGCCGATTACAAGAGGTCCGCTAATACCCTCTGCGAAACGAATTTCAACATGCCAAACTTGATGCTTCGAAAAGCGGCTGCCTGCGGCGAAAGGTTCAACGCGTTCGCCATTGCTTTCAAAGGGTTCACGTTGCACTCGGATAGTATCAACGCGCGTGCGAATCCCGACATGCCTCAGTGCTTGTATTACCGCTGCGGCTGCCCATTGCAGTTCCTTGAGACGCTCTTCTCCAGCCTTCGCTTCTTGTCGCATTCGTGTGGGTTCGATTCGCCGAAGCTGTACAGGCAACGCAGCGGGAGTGACAGTACGCCATAGGCGGTAGCATTGGTTATCGCTGATACCAAAATGTTGCAGGAAATCCTGATCATGGGACCGGATCAAAGTGGCTTGCACCTCACCTGTTTCCCGGTTGACGACATCCAGTCCAGAGAACGCCCAGTACACGTCATCGGCGCGAAGCAGACACTTCGGCGGCACTTCAACCAAAACATGCCGAATTTGGCGATCGGCATGAAAATCGCCAATAGAGGGCAGCGGGATGAGCCGCACTCGCTGCTCAGGAGGACAATCATTGCTGCCATCAGGCTTACGTCCCACCAACACACGTTCAACTTCCTCTTGACGACTAGGCAACGCTTGCTTGAGTCTCTCGACTGCGCCATCGCGTATGAGTACTACAAGTGAATAGGCTCGCTCCAAGGGCCACGGAGCAAATGCTTCGCTGGAAGCCGGCTCTTGGAGGTCATAAAGTTGACGCGCAGGTGTGCTATTGTATGCCACTACTTTGAACAGTGCCAGCGGTGGCTTACAGAAAATGACCTTTACGCTTCGATCTTGCTTAGCGTAACGGAATCTCTGGCAATAAGCTTGATAGCGCTCTCTGAGACTTTCGAGCGAAGCAGAGCATGGGGATCGCAACATGATCTCACTTTTACCACCCGATGGATAAAAGATATGGCCATCGTATTTAGTGATAAGTTCCTCGAGTTGCTGATCGTTTAAGATCTCTCCCCAAGCCCAAGCCAGATCTATGCCGCGTCCGAATTGATAAAGACGCTCGGCCAGAGAAAGGATGGTTTTAGCTTTTTCCTGGTCTTTCTGGTCTATGTCTCTCATTTTCCATATGTATAAGAACTCGATATTCGGATCGAAGAAATACGGTCGGAAGGTTCTGGTGGCAGTCCGAATCGCAGCAATGCGTGCAGGGTCACCCTCGATCCGATCGCTGTCGTTGTTGGGCATATAGAAGAGAACCCGCTGATCTGCTCTCCGGGCACGGGGTGCGCCGATAATCGGAGGATCCTGTTCTTCCATCCACTTGAGAGCTGTTACTTCGTCCTTTTTGATCTGGCCACCAAGCCCTGCTCCAGCGACAAGCGCCTGGAACAGGCGCGCGGGCGAAGGCGGCCAGTCGCCCTCGCCGTGATAGCTGCCGTCGTGCAGGCGAATGTGAAGGACCAGTGCGCTCATCGCAGTCTACTTCGCCTTCGCGGGCTCCTCCTCGGCGGTCTTTTTCACGAGCAGATTCTTTGCTTCGGCAAGATTGAACTCGTATTTGAGTTCAGGCCACTTGTCCTTGAAGACCTCTGGCCACTTCGAGCGAAAGTGCTTGACTGCGTCCTTCGCGTAGTCTTTGGCCATCTGTGCGCTCAGGGCGACTGGCGTCGGCTCGCCGCGCCGGGGCACCTGGTACCACGCGTCGCCGTTCTCGGCGTAGCGCAGCAAGCAGCCTTCACGGAGGAACAGCTCGATGTCTGCGGTCGCGGCCACGAGCGAGAGGCCGAGCAGGTACTTCCGGATCGCGGCCGTCTCATCTTCGTTTGCGCCGCGCAGACCGCGGAGCGCGACGAGGTTCACCGTCACCTCGCGCTCGATCCGCCCTTTCACCAGAACGCCGCCGAGGACTCTCGCCTCCGGGTTCGGCGAGCCGTTGACGTACTGCGAAACCTTGGTCTTTCGGAACGTCGCGGGCGCGTCCTTCAACCCCGCACCTGATATTCTCTTCTCCCAGTCTTTGCCTTGCTTCTTGGCCGCATCGGTCAGTCCCTTTTGCTTCTCCTCATCGAGCAGCTTCCACACCGAATTGAACTGCGCCGCCGCGTGAATGACCTCCACGTCCCACGCCCGGATGATCGAGCGCACGAGCCGCGGGCGCTTCTCCCGCGTGTCGCCGCGCGAATCCCAGACGCCGAACACCAGCGAGGTCGGCGCGATGGCGCAGAGCGGGCCGGCGTCTCCCCGTTGAAGCGCCTTGAAGGCAGGTCCGATGAGCTTCAGCAAATCAGGCGAGGATTGCACGACCGCGTCCGCGGCGCGATGCGCGAGGTCCAGTAGGGAGCGCGTCACTTCGCGCGGCTGCTGGCACGCCTGCTTCTTTGCTTTCTTGCTCTCGCCGCTTTCCGCGTTCTTCTTGCAACCTTCGCACTCCCCGCAGTCCTCCTTGCGGATGACAATCTGGATCTGCGGCACGAGCCAGTCCTTTGGGTTCTTCGACTCCGACTTGAAGATTGGCTCCAGCCGGTTCGCCTGCGAGCCGACGCTGTCGATCGTAGCGACGCGCGTGCCGTTGGAGAGTGTATCGATGTTGTAGCCAATGTCGGCGTAGGTCGGCGGAAAGATGATGCCGCTTTCTTCGACGGGCAGAAGTTTCTGCTCCAAGCGAAGAGCCACAGGGCCATCGGATTGGGTGGCCCAGCGGTCCAGAACTTCGTTGATTTCGGTTGTCATAGTGTTACCTCCTCTTGTGCAAAAGTGACCACCTTGTTCTTGCCAGACATATCCAGCGTAAAGCGGAAGATGCGCATCGAGATACCTACGAAAACGCCGCCGAGGGCTGCACGCGCGAGCAGTGGTGGCAAGAGTTTTCCCCAGACTCCATACCGCACTTGGCGTGTTTTGAATTCGTCAGGACGGGCATGCTCGAGACCGATCGCGCCCAAGATTTCGACAACTGGTGAAGCTTCCACATCGTTCTCCTGCTCATCTGGGGAGTATCCCGCATCGATCGCTGTCCACGCCTTGCGCGCGTCGAACTTGAAGCTGCTGCCTCCGAGCGGCACGGTCAGGCCGAAAGGGTCTTTGATGACAGCGTTCTGTTTCTGACCCCAGAGCGTGCGAAAGGCCTCAAGCATCTGCCGTGCAATCGCCGCACTTCGCTGCTGACCAGCAAAGAGCTTGAAAGGATTCCGCGAAGACCCATCGCACCAGTGCGTGAGGTCAAGGTAGTGACAGCCTTTCGTAAGCCGCAGGGGCAGCGTCAGTCGATCTGCCTCAGCCGCGGGGAAGGTTTCAAGCGTACACAGCCGACCATCCGCCGCCGTCGAGTCGTTCGCCTCGTCGTCGGCGGCCTGTACATCGCCATTGTTTGTCTTCTTCGCTTTCGTTTTCTTCTTGGGAATCGGATCCGTGTAGCCTGCCGGCGCTAAGCGCTGGAGCTCGGCTTCCGCGAGGAACTCGAGCGCGACCTGGAACGGATTCTTCTCGCCTTCCGCTTGGAGAGTGAAGCGGGGTTTGGCCTCGTCGGCCCAGTCGAACCCTCCCTCGGCATGCCCCAACAGCACCTCTGCCACCTCCAGAAACCCGAGGCAGGCGAACACTTGCCCAGGGTTGAAGAGATCGACGGGAATCGACGCTTGTGCCATCACACACCTCCTCCGTTGGCGGCGCGTGCGTCGTTGTCGCGTGAGGCCTGCTGATCAGCCGCACGCAGGAGCGATTCCCACCACGCGAGCCCCCAAGGACCCCAGTGGGCTTGCAGGCGGGCGAAGCGAAGCGCGATCTCGGCGACTTTCTCCTCGAGGACGGAGGGTGGCTGGTTCTCGCAGCCGCTCGTGCCGATCACCGGCCGCGCGAAGCCGTGATGCGCAGCAATCAGGTGCAGGACGAGATCGCGGTCGTCGTCGGAAAGCTTTCGGATGCGCTTGTCGTTCTCGACGAGCAGCAGGGAGCCGAGTTCGTGCCGGTAGCCGTCGAGCAGGCGATAGTTGATCGGACCCTCGGTCTTCGCGTACGCGTCGTCCGTTGGCGCGTTGAACGCGCGCTGCCATCGCTGAGCGCGCTTGCCTTCATCGTGCAGACGAGCCGCCAGTGCCAAAAGCTCCTCGCTCCGCTGATCCAGGCCAAGGGCTTGCGCCAGAGTGCGAGCGCGCTGTTCGGTCCAACACTGATGCTCGTCCAAAAGCTGCGGATTGGCCGCGGAGCGGTCCTCCTCGGTCGCCGCATCGTGCCGCCACTTGTCCACGATGAGCCAGCGCGTCGCCTCACCGTCCTGCGTCACTTCTGATGCGAAGCGAAAGCGCTCACGCCAGTTTCTGTCTCGCTGGACCGCCGTAGACGCGTCAACGCTTCGCACTTGGAACCCAACGGCACCCTCGCCAAGCCAGTCCTGCCCGTCGTCAGCCGTCCGAGGCAAACTCTCTTCCCGCTCATCCAGTAGTCCATCCTTCAATCCTCCGAGCCTCGCATCGAGGATCAGCGTCGCTCCTGCAAAAAACTTATGGAGTTCTTTATCCATAGTTTTGAGTTCTGAAAGGATAAAAGATCTTCGCAGACTGCCATCGGAATCAAGAGCAAAGGCCACAGTGTCATTCTCATGGAGATGAAGTATATCCTCTTCGTCTCTTTGGCTCTGTTCAATAGGCAGGTTTACTGAAGGTATATTTGGAGTCCTCCGATAGTTCTTTCATCCGCTCCTCAAATGCTCCTCTCCGCTTATTGGCCTGCTCACTGACACGTTTAGCGCGTTTAACAATCCAATCGACAACTCGAAACGTCTCTGTTTCGAGAATTTCACTCAAGTGTGGCGGTGCAGCCTCGAAAAAGGCTTCGACCTCTTTTTTCATTGGTGGCTTGCTGCCTGTACGAACAGGAAGATACTTTCGCCAGACCACTGCTGTCTGCGGCGGGTCGTCTTTAATCCATCCTCGTAACCACGGCTGGATGGCCGGCCGCCCGGGGTGCTTTTCCAGTGAAGTCATGGCCCAGGCCTCGACGAGGGGGCGCGTCAGCGCGGGTCGGAGCGGCTCGGGCGTGGTGGCGCCCTCGATGGTCTTGCGCAAACCCTCATCGGTCGAAGCGCGCGTCTTGAGATCGAGCAACGCGCCCGGGCTCGCGTCGAAGCTTCCGTCGTCGTTCTTGCGAAGTTCCCTGATCGGCTTCTGCCGGTTCTCCCACTCGCAGACCTTCTTCTCGTGTCCCTCGAGGAGCTTGCGCTCCTTCTCGTCCGCCTTCGGCTTCGGCTCGACGAGCACGATGACTTTCGCCGCGCTCTCACCGCGCCGGTTTACACGTCCGAGGCGCTGCACCATTCGCTCCCACGCGACGAGGTCACACACCATGTGGTCCGCGTCGAGATCGACGCCGACCTCGCCCGCGGACGTGGCGAACAGGAGGGTGGGCCGGCTCCGCTCTATCCTGCTCCCAGCCATGAAGCCGAGCGTCTTAAGCCGCTCCTTTGCTTGCTCTCGCTCGAACACCCTGCGACCACCGACGAAGAGTTCCGTGTCGATCTCCACGGCAGGCTTGCTAGCCTTTTTGCCCCCCTCTGCGAGTTTCTCAACGGCTTCCTTGGTCTTCTGCGCGACCTCCCGGCTATCGGAGTAGACGAGGAGGCGCACCGCCTGCTTATCTTCCTTGGCGAGTTCCCATGCATGCTTTGCTAGTGCGTCCTCAAGCTTAGTGTTTTTATCGAGCTGCTTAATTCGTAATGACTTTCGCGCGTCCAGCCGCTTCTTGACAGCGGGATGCTCAAGATCGTCTTTCGTTAACCCGAAAACGTTGTCGCTCCGTGTGCGGCCCGTCGCGGAGAGCGATAGCAAGCGAAACTGTGGTACAGTCGCGCTCGGTGCGAAGTACTTTTCGATGGCGCGCAGAAGGTGCTCGAAGGGCGGCACAAGGTGCGCTTCGTCGAGGACAACAAGGGCATCCGCACCGAGCAAGCCAGCGTGATATGGCCGCATCTTCCGCGACACGCCATAGCCCTCAAATAGAAGTCGCGAACCGATCATGTCCATCGTGCCCACAATGATCGCGGGGGCAGCGGGATCGTCTAACCACTCGCGATTGTCGACATACTGGCCACGAAGTGTAGAGATGAGCAATGACCTCTCAAGACCAAGTTTTTGCTTCAAATTAGGATTTCCATCGACCATTTTTCGGAGTCGCAGGGCTTCCTCTGTGGCCTGATCCACAACGGCACGCCGATCGACGACGTAAACCAAAGCGCCGTGGCAAATTAGGGTTAAAACATCGTGAGACAAGCCAGATCGCCATAATCGAGGTTTTACCAAGACCAGTGGGAAGATCGACACTGGATGGTAGATCAGAATCTATGAATTTCTGCAAAAGCTTTTCCTGCCAAGGGAAGAGATCTTCAACCTCTAGTATATCCTTGAGATCCTTGAGAATTTTCGCTGTCTCATTTTCCATATTTCCCATTCCCTTCACCCATTATTTACTCTTGCTTTCGATCGCTATTCCAATCAGCCGTGGCATCGCCGCCCATCAGGACGTAAACTCTGAATCGCCCTTTTTCGACGACACCAGCTTCCTCTAGTCTCCGAACTGCATCTAGCGCCACTTTTGCTGTCTGCTCGACCAAGACGCGCATGGGAAGACAGTAAATGAGCCTGCGCCCGACTCTCTGGTTATCGTCGAGATCTCTATCATGCAGACGCCGCCACAGCCACGAGCCCAAGACGGCTGCCGTCTTGCCCGCCCCCGTTGGCGCACCTACAATCAAAGGCAACTCCCCTTCAGCCACCTCTGATTGAAACTCGTAAGGCTCTCGACCAAAGGCTTTTTTGAAGAAATCTTCGTATCTCATAGCCTCAACTCAAAGACTAAAACAGACGATGGACAAGTAAGGTCCACATTCAAAAATTTTTTACGCATTAAATGTCACTTACTCAACATTAAACTGAGCGCCAGTTAACTCATACCTGCATGCGCATTTGCTAACTTTATAGCTTATCAACATCAAACTGAATGCGCATCAACTCAAACTTCAGCTTTGGGCGGCTCTTCCATCAGCGCCTTCCCCACATATCTCGCAAAATTGGTTAGATTATAAGAAAGTTTCGGAGAAAAATAAATAGATTTAATTGCGGCGAGTTATTGACGATACGAGAGGATTTTGAAAGGCTGCACAAGACTTATCAAAAGCAAGTAGTTTTCCGAATTGACAGATTCGGAGTTGCCTGCTGTATTCAAATGTCGGCAATTGAAGATTAGCCATGAGCGGAAGGTAAGCGTCCGTCTGTTTTTCTTGGCTTAGACATGTGTTAATTTAATGAAGATTCATGCGAGATTGTTTATGTTGGATGCCCCAAGCGAAAATTCAAAAGAGACAGAGCGACCCCAGACGGCTGGAGCATGCCAATGCTTACCCGACGGGCAAAAGTCATTTTTGGCCTCGATAACCGCTGTATAAATCAATGCGATTGGGACAAATCCGCTGCCAACCCTTGTAGGCAGATGGCGAATATTTCAGTCGGAGATCTTCAAGGACTGGTTGATATGAAGCTGAATACCTGATACCAAACGTCTACGGCGGTAGATGAAGATTATGCTGGATTTGAGTTTAATTAGATTAGGTCTTTGCGAATAGATTTACTCAGCTTAGGCTGTGGGATCGGTGTTCTGTTGGTTAGATGTCAGATTTTCGTGGTTAAGTAGTCGCGGTGTTTAATTGGTTGCTAGATATATCCGTAGCTTCAGAACTTTTGTATGCCGCCACTGCCTCATCATAGCTATTGAGTTTGAAGAAAGCATTGACGAGATTGTAGCGCGGCTCAGCGTCATCAGGCTTTATGTGTATCGCCTGATCGTAGATCTACACTGCCTCATCGTAGTGATTGAGTCTGGAGTTACCGCACGGTGGTGTGAAAATATGCTTCGGTGTAGCGTGGATTATTCTTAACTGCATTGTTGAAATAAAAAGGACCTTTTTATAGTCTTTCGTCGCGAGATGAGCAGGCTCAGAGCATAGAAGTTCATCTGATAGCCCAGTACTTTTGATAATTTTTGTCAGTCTCTCCTGATCGATCAATGAATTGAAGTAGGCGAAAACCACGAGAAAAAACTCAATTAATTAAGCGTGATTACTAAATAAAAATTTAATGATTCTGGAAGCTTATTTGAGTTTTAATTGAGTTGAAAAGTTTTTGAAAAATTAAGTAAATTACCATAAAAGAGACAGGGAAAAGCGTAAGTGTTTTCCAGCTGTTTCTTTGACAAATTCTAGTCGGAGGGAAAGAAGATGGAAAAATCAAACAAGAAATCGCTCATCTTCGCTTTGTTAACCTCGATGATTGCTGCTGCAGGATTATGGTTGATCGCAAATACGAATACAACGAGTGACAGCAATCAGAGGAACAAACTCAGCAATTAGTCCCTTCAGCTACATTCGTAGCTATTCCTTCAAGCTTGGGTAGTATTCCTGACGCAACTTCTACTGGCCCAGGAGCTTTTGGCAGCCCGAGAGATGTGCAGTTTAGCGTCACGGGGCTATCAGGAAGCATTACAAATGTAGCTGTAAGCTTTAATGCTTCTCATACGTATGTAGGTGACTTAGATGTTGTATTGAAAGCACCTGGTGGATTGCCTTCGCAGGTTATTTTTTCTAGGACCGGAGCTACTAGCTCAACAAGTTTCGGTTTTTTTTCTGAGCTATCCTCAAATAACACTTATACATTTACTGATTCAGCAACCGCCAATTGGTGGACTGCTGCACAAGCGGCAGGGAGTGGGATAATTCCTGGTGGTAGTTATAGGACAACTGCACCTGGTCCAACCTCAAATCCTGCTCCTGTAACCTCCTTAACAAATGCTTTCACCGGAGTAACCAATCCCAATGGAACTTGGACTTTGAGTTTCAGAGATGGTGCATCCGGTGACACAGGAAACGTGACGGGGGCTACTTTGACAATTGACGTCGCTGCTAGTGTTACCACCAAGCCTTGCTTTGACTTTTATGGTACAGGAAGAACATCCTTTGCTATCGTGAACCCTGAAGGAACTAGTCCAAATGATGTACTTGTTTGGAGGACAAGAGCTAATGGAACGCCTTCATCGGGAGGTAATGCTGAAAATATTGGGTACGGTAAAACTTCTGATTTCTTAACTCCCGGATATTACGATGCTGACAATAAAGCAGATCTAGCAGTTTGGCGAAATGGAACTTATTTCATTCGTCCTTCGACTCTGTACACCATTTCTAACCCGAACCCGCCACCGACTACCAACATTCCGATTATTTCGCAACAATGGGGGATAAGCACAGACACTCCAGGACTCGAAGCTGATTATGACGGAGATGGTAAAGACGATCTGACAGTCGTTAGAGTTGAAGGAAGTTCTTATAGATGGTACATTTTGAGAAGTAGTAATAACACTTTATTAACTCCTCTATTTGGCTCTTCAACCACTGATTCTCCGATCGCAGGAGCAGATTATAACGGTGACGGAAAAGCTGATTTAACGGTGCTTCGAGGTAGTCCGACACAATATTTCATAGGTGATGCTGTTACTGGAGATCTTATCCTTGTACAGCAATGGGGTAACTTCGCTACGGATTTTTATATCGTTGGGGATTTTCTTGGTGATTCGAAGGCTGACTTTGCTGTCTGGCGTGGCTTTGGTTCAGGAACTAACGGATATTGGTATATTAAAGAAAATGGAGGACCTGGAGTTGTGATTACTCAGTTTGGCATACCAGGATCAGGTACTTCCAGAGATTTTGCCTTGTGCGGAGATTACAATGGAGATGGCAAATCTGATATAGCTGTTTACAGACCTTCAAATAAGACTTTTTATTGGCTAAATAGTCCCAGCTTTAATACTCTAGGACAATTTACTATTACCTTCCCACCAGGAACAGGACCTGTCTCGAATGAGGCCCCGATACCTGCGCTTAGAACTTTCTAAGTCCTAGAACTTTAGAAGGAGAGCAAGTTTTTAATTCCTTGCTCTTCCTTCTAAGTAATTAATACTGAGAAACCTTCAGAGATAGACGAGAAAGATCTCAATCAGATAGATAGAAAAAACAAGACGAGATTGATGAAATCTCGTTTTTGCAATTTTAATGGCTGAGGAACAATGGGCTACGCTTCTACCGAGTCACTGTTTGTACAATCGACACTATCCAACGCCGTTTTGTCGCTCCTCTCGGCACGGACGGGATCATTGGGTTCAGATCTAGTGTCAATTAGGATTGAGCAAGCGACGTGTTCTAATACTTTTGAGTCCTCGGTCGTCTGAGATCTAGTTTTTTGGCTGATTATTGAGGCAGATTGAGCTGACATTGTTTACGAAACTACTTTCCCCGTGGCTCTGTATTTTCGAGATGGTTTCTACAAGAAAGTTAATTCCGTCTTCGCATTTTTTTAATCATACGAGGCAACTTGCAAGTAATATTTGCAGTTTGCAGAGTATTGGAGAAAAAAGTTAAAAGATAGAGGGTGAAAATTGAGAGCAGGGAAGACATTGCTCGGAGATAAATGTTAGAACGGACAGGTCTTTGGAAAAAGAGATTTTCGCTGATTGGTATTTAAAGGGTTGAGTTTTGTTAAGTAGTGAATTTTTGTAAATTTAGTAATCTTAAATTTGTGGCATTTTTATTGCTTATTCTTTTTACGTAAACGTATGATCGAGAAGCTTCTCACCACTTTAAGGATGATAAAGTTTGAGCACACTTTATTTGCTCTTCCTTTCGCCTTTTTAGGTGCGATTTTAGCTGCAAACGGGATGCCAACTTTTTGGCAGATGTTTTGGATAACCATAGCGATGTTTGGCGCTAGGTCAGCGGCAATGACTTTTAATCGGATCGTGGATCTGCCATTTGATGCCGAGAATCCTAGAACGTTAGATCGGGAGCTTCCTAGTGGTAAGCTAAGCCTGAGATTTGCATGGTTTTTTCTCTTCTTCTCTGTGATTTTGTTCGAGGTAGCTGCCTATGAGTTGAATGATTTAACTTTTATATTATCGCCTCTGGCTTTGGCTAGTGTGCTTGGTTATTCTTACATGAAGAGGGTCACAGTTTTCTCCCATCTTTTTCTTGGTTGGGCTTTAGCCATAAGCCCTACGGCTTCATGGATAGCTGTCAGGGGAACGATCGATTCTGAGGTGCCTTTATTGCTGTCATTGGTAGTGATGATGTGGACTGCTGGATTCGATGTTATGTATGCCTGCCAAGATTTCGAATTCGACAGGAAACGCGGTTTATATTCGATTCCAGCGCGTTTTGGTGTTAGAGGGGCATTGTGGATAGCTAGATTATTCCATTTACAGTCTTTTGTAGCCTTAGTTTTGCTATACGTAGTTACTAATTTGGGATGGTTAGCTTTGTTAGGTGTAGTTTTGGTAGCTGTCTTATTGATTTATCAACACATGCTTATAAAACCAAACGATTTAAGTCGAATGAATGCAGCTTTTTTCACGACCAACGCATTTGTCAGCGTCATTTTGCTCATAACTTTCGGTGGCGCGGTTTTTCTTGCTAGAATTTAGCTTTTGATGGTTAAGTTATGAAATTGTCTTTTGATGAGAATTTGAACAGAATAGCTGAGAAGATCGAAAAGTCTGAACGGCTCACTTTCGATGATGGCGTAGCGCTTTTCAAGACTCAAGATTTGAATGCCCTCGGAAAATTAGCAGACCATGTGCGGCGTAGAAGGCACGGACTGGCTACATACTTTAATGTAAATCGACACTTTAATTACACCAACATATGCGTTGCGGATTGTAAGTTTTGTGGTTTTTATCGGCGAGCGCGTCAGCCTGATGCTTACACTCACACGATAGAAGAGGGTTTAGAAGTTGCAAGGAAGGCTGTAGCTGAAGGAGCTACAGAGCTACACATCGTCGGCGGGCTAAATACCAAGCTACCATTCTCCTACTACATAGATCTTTTCTCGTCGATTAAAAGAGAGTTCCCAGATCTACACTTAA
>Ga0101945_1002549_pt1 | contig 12434 bp, 8 predicted proteins | sample DewCreD2012metaG_2_FD_75246 | JGI IMG/M metagenome (GOLD analysis project Ga0101945, IMG submission 75246) | Hot spring sediment bacterial and archeal communities from British Columbia, Canada, to study Microbial Dark Matter (Phase II) - Dewar... ... | reverse complement strand
TGTTGGCGCACGCAGTTGCAATCGCGTTCGTGTAACCACGGGGGGCTTACGCCCCCGCTCCTGTGCACATGCGTTCGTACATCGCAAAAGTCCCATTCCCTTGCAAGCGCGTTGCCCGATCGCCACGGGGGGCTTACGCCGGCCGCTATTGTTTGCGCGTTCGTCCGCCAGCGGAATTGCTACTTTTGCGATGCACAAACGAACACTCAGCGCCAGAAGCAGCGAGCGTGAAGCCGCAGTGGCTTCGGGACGGGAGACGTACTTGCACAGGCGCCTCCGCCATTGTTCGGCAGACTGCCGACCAGCGTGTTGGCGCACGCCGTTGCAATCGCTTTGCCGCAACCACGGGGGGCTCACGCCCCCGCTCCTGTGCACATGCGTTCATGCATCGCAAAAGTCGCGTTCCCTTGCGAGTGCCTTGACCGATCGCCACGGGGGGCTTACGCCCCCCGCTCTTGTTCGCGCGAGTTCGCCCGCCGACGGAACTGCGACTTTTACGATGCACAAACGCACACGCACCAAGTGGTTCGGGAATCGCGCTTGCGAGGACAATCCGCACACATCCGCACACGACCGTCACGTAGGTAACCAGGAGCGGCGGGCGTGAGCCCGCCGTGAGACGGGAAACGCACTTGCAAAGGCGCTAGCGCGACTGTTCGGCAGACTGCCGACCGGCGTGTTGGCGCACGCAGTTGCAATCGCGTTCGTGTAACCACGGGGGGCTTACGCCCCCGCTCCTGTGCACATGCGTTCATGCATCGCAAAAGTCGCGTTCCCTTGCGAGTGCCTTGACCGATCGCCACGGGGGGCTTACGCCCCCCGCTCTTGTTCGCGCGCGGTACAAGCGTGTGCGGACGTGGGCGTCATCGCACTTGTCATGCGATTCCCGACCGGCGCGGGGGGCGTCAGTCCACCGCTTCGCACGTGCGTGCGGTGCCCGCCGGGGCCGCCGCGGCTGGTCGAGTGCCCCAGGCGGGTGTCAGTCCACCGCCTCGTGCGTGCGGTGCCCGCGGCGTTATTTGCCGACCAGACGCCAACCGCGAACGGCACCGGAAGCGTTGTCAGCACCGGCGGGGATTCGAGCAGGCCTGCCTGCAAGAAACGCATTCCTGGTTATTCGATGCGAACGTGGTCGGGCAGAGCGATACGCAGCTGGATTGCGCCGGACTCGGTCAGGCCCTTATTGTCGGCGATGCGCAGCCGGCGGAGATGTTTCAGTTCCTTGATAGTGGCGACGCAGGCGTCGGTGATACGCGTGTCGGTCAAGTCCAGTTCCTCGAGGGCCGGGAGAACTCGCAGCCGTTCCAGGCCGGCATCGGTGACCCGTGTGCGTCGTAACACCAGCTTCCGGAGTTTCGGCCAGGCTGGCAGTTGCTGCAAACCATCATCGTCCAGCGGTGTGCCTTCCAGGTCGAGTTCCCGCAAGGCCGATAATGTCGCCAACTGCGCTAATCCCGAACCGTTGACTTTGGTACGTGCCAGAAACAATCGCTGCAACTGAGTCAGGTGCCCGAGGTGAACGAGTCCGGCGTCGGTAATCCGGGTATCGCTGAGGTCGAGGACGCGCAGCGTCGGGAAGGCGGCCAGGTGTGTCAGCCCGCGGTCACTGACACGGGTGCGATTGAGGTGAAGTTCGTAAACCTCAGCCAGCAATGGCCGCCCCTGGCGTTGGTGCGTGCGCATCCGTGCTAGGAGGGCCAGCCCATCATCGCTGATAGCCGTATTCGTCAGCGTAATGTCCAGTGGGCCAGCCAGGCCGGCCAGGGCAACGAGGTGTGCGTCAGCTAATGATTTCTGAAACCCCAGTTGGGCCACGTAAACCTTGCCCTCCTCGCGGTCGTCCCACAGGAATTGGACCTCGCACTCCTCCTGAAGACGTTGGCGTAAAGGAGTGGTGTCGTCCGGGATCGAGGCCAGCGTGGCTTCGAGATCGAGATGTTGTTGGCGGTCGCGTTCGGGCTGGTCGGTGGCGGAAGCAGCAGGTGCTGCCGCAGCCGAACTGGTCGCGGTGGCGCTGGCCGAGTCGCGGACGCTGACCTGGCTTCCACAACCGCTCGACAGCACCAAAAGGGCCGCCAGTATACTCGTGGCGGTCGGGCACCAGTGGGCCGCGTGACCGGTGGGCGTTCGTATCATGATGGCATTCCTTCTGCCGGAGGCGTCGCTTTGTATGCTATGAATATGCTATGCCAGCAGAGAAAACTGTCGGCCACCAAGGCAGCGGTGTCAACGTATCAACCAGGTGGCTGGCTCGGTTTTGTAGCGGCCTGGGGAAAGCCAGCGGACAGCACGTCGAGCGTCCGCCCGACGTGCTATGGTCTGGCCAGGGGCACTGCGCGGGAGATGCGAACACGACGCCCTCCTCCACAACCCTTTTCCCGAAGGCCGTGCATGCCTCTGCATCCAGGAGAATGACTGATGCGGCATTATCGGATCGCAGTGATCGGTGGCGACGGCACGGGACCGGAGGTCGTGCGCGAGGGACTGAAGGTCCTGCGTGCAGTTGCCCGGCGTGAAGGATTCACTTACGAGACCGTCGAATACGATCTCGGCGGGGAACGTTATCTGCGAACGGGCGAGGTTCTGCCCGACTCGGTGTTGCGTGAGCTGGGACAGTTTCGGGCGATTTACCTGGGTGCGGTCGGCCATCCCGATGTGCCGCCGGGAGTTCTGGAGCGTGGCTTGCTGTTGCGCCTCCGCTTCGAGTTCCAGCAGTATATCAATCTCCGCCCGGTCAAGCTCTATCCCGGCGTGGAGACACCGATCAAAAACAAAGGCCCCGAAGACATTGATTTCGTCATCATCCGCGAGAACACGGAAGGCCTGTATTGTGGCGCCGGGGGTTTTCTGCATAAAGGGACGCCCTGGGAAGTCGCCACTCAGGAACTCATCAACACCCGCCACGGTGTCGAACGCTGTCTGCGTTACGCCTTCGAGTTCTGTCGCCAACGCAACGACCAGAAAAAACTCACCCTCGTGCTCAAAACCAACGTCCTGACTTACGCCCATGATTTGTGGTGGCGTGTCTTCCAGGAGCTGGCCCGCGAGTTTCCCGATATTCAGACCGACTACAACCACGTGGACGCCTGCTGCATGTGGATGGTCAAGAATCCCGAGTGGTATGACACCATCGTGACGGAAAACATGTTCGGCGACATTATCACCGATCTGGCGGCGATCCTGCAGGGAGGGCTGGGCGTGGCGGCTGGAGCCAACATCAACCCGAACGGCACCAGTATGTTCGAACCGATGGGCGGCTCCGCGCCTAAATACACGGGCACCGGCAAGATCAATCCCCTGGCCGCCATCCTCGCCCTGAAGATGATGCTGGAGTTTCTCGGCGAAAAAAGAGCGGCCCAGCGCGTCGAGCAGGCGGTGGCTTTCGTCACCGCGCACAAACTCAAGAGCATGGCCGCAGGACAAATGGGCTATTCCACCAGCGAAGTCGGCGACCTGGTGGTGCAGGCTATCGAAGCCCAGCCGGACTAAGCCACCTCCACTACGGCGACCCATCAGCCGGCCGCGGCTCAACCCTGGACTGCCAGGTTTTGCCAGCTTTTTTGCGCCCGCGCTTCCGGGGAGCGAAAGATGCCGAAATCCCCATAAGCGAATGCGGAACTCCGTCCGTCGGTTCGACCGGTACAGGTCGGGGAAACAGTCGCGCAGTGCGTACCATAATCGAGTGCCGAACTCAGTCCGTCGGTTCGACAGCTCCCCTGGCCTTGCCAGCGAGGCTCGGGGCAACGTCCACTGGCTCCGGATGCGGTGGCGCACTCTTCACCAGAGCCGGAATTCGCCACTGACCGGGCTTGCCCCAAACGTCTAACCGCCGAGACCCTAAAAGAGACGAGAGGAGCCTTGGGTTGGCCGAATCACGGCGGGTTGATCCCGACCGCTGGGATGTCTTTGTGATTGCGGGACATTATGGCGTCTGCAAACGCGGTTGCGTATAGGCGCCGAGGAACCATTCCTGGGCTTCCTCGTAGTAGCGAAGGTCGAGTTTCTTGATTTGCAGAACGGCTTCGGCCAGAGGCACGGCGACGATCTCCGTGCCGCGCAACGCCGCCATTTTTCCGAATTGCCGATTGAGCACCAGCTCCGCCGCTTTGATGCCGAAGCGCGTTGCCAGCACGCGATCGTAAGCGGTAGGCGGACCGCCCCGCTGTAAGTGTCCGAGAATGACATAGCGAGTTTCGATGCCGAGCCGCTTTTCAATCAGCGCCGCCAGCACCGCGCCGATGCCACCCAGGCGCACATGACCGAATTCGTCCAGTTCGCGTTGCTGGGCGGTCGCTTCTTCAGGCAGCGTTACTCCTTCGCTGACCACGACGATACTGCTGGGGCGCCCCTGCTCGCGTCGCCGTCCCAGTACCTCGCAGACGTGGTCCAGTTGCACGGGCACTTCCGGCACGAGGATATAGTCAGCGCCGACAGCGATGCCGCTGAGGCAGGCGATCCAGCCGGCGTGTCGCCCCATAGTTTCCACGACCATGATGCGGCGATGGGATTCCGCTGTAGTCCGCAGCCGGTCTACTGCCTCGACCACGACATTGATCGCCGTGTCGAAGCCAAACGTGAAATCCGTGGCGGACAGATCGTTGTCAATCGTCTTCGGCACGCCCACCACAGGCACACCGTGTTCTTGGTGCAGGCGATAGGCAACTCCCAGCGTGTCTTCCCCGCCGATGGCCACGATGGCTTCCAGACCATGCTTGTGAACCACCTCGAGCAACTTTCCGACTTTTTCCGGCGATTTGAACGGGTTGGTGCGTGAAGAAAAAAGAATTGTCCCCCCTTGACCGATGATCCCATCGGTTTCCTCGACCGATAAAGGTCGCGTGCGGTCTTCGACCAGGCCGCGCCAGCCTTCCAGGATACCGAGGACTTCGCCGCCGGCGTTGTGGATTTTGCGGACGACGGCGCGAATCACCGCATTCAATCCGGGACAGTCACCACCTCCCGTGAGGATCCCGACACGCATATCCCACTCCGAAAATGCCCGTTCCGCTGTCGTCGCTGCGTCTTCGGACGAGTCACGCGACTCCCCGAACCGACAGTTTAGCACATCCGGGCCAATTCTTACAGACGAATGGACCGCTGGTTCAGGTCTGTTGCTTTGCGGCTGCGACTTTTGTTGCCTTACCATTTTAGCACAACCGGCCAGTCCACGGGCGATTACCGAACCCATGCCCGGCTTGTTGCCAGAGGGGAGATGCGACACCGCTGCCGCCCGCGTCTGCCCTGGCCAGCCACTTCTGGTCTGCGGTGCAGGCATCGGCTGGTGCCCCAAGGCGATTCACTGCCGCAATTCGACGGAGAAATCCACTCCTCAGCGCCGACAGGCAAGTCCTGCAGCCAGCGAGCCCTCTGGGGAGCTCAGCCGTGCTGCCTATACGGTTTCGGCTTGCTGGTCGCCGTCAGACTGCGGGCGCCAAGATGGCTTGCAATCTGACCGGTCACGATATAGGGGCCGAGCGTCGGACAGGGCAGCAGCGGACACGTATCGGGCAAAAGCGTCACCTCGACCAGGCCCCATTCATCCGCCAGGGTAAGAAATTGCACGAGTTTGCCGTCGGTAGTGGTGGTGGTACGACTGGCAGCTACCAGCCCGGCCAGGGTCAGACAAGTGCCTGGCGGCTCCTGCAGAGCGCGACTGTCCGCTAGACCGGAAGGCAAGTACGGCCGAAAAAGCGCCATCAAGGGCATCTTCAACACAAACCCCAGCGTCTCCCATTGCCGGATCGCCTCCACTAAGTCCTGCGGTCTGGCTGACCGATCCATATCTGGATTCCCGCGGGGTAATAATGGGGGCGGATTACCCAGATACCCCGCAAATATAGCCGTCTCATCGCAGTGCCGATAGTAGAGGGCCGCTTCTAAGAACATCTCCTCCCGTGGCAGGCCGGTAAAAGCACACGCCCCAGACTCCATCAGATGCGCCAGCGCTTCCGGGCCGATAGCTACCCGACGACAGAGGTCGCGAATACTGGTGAATGGCCCATGCCGGTCCCGTTCCCGTATCAGTGCTTCTAATAGGGCCCGGGGTACACCGCGAATGCTGCCCAAACCCACACGAATAGCGTTCCCATCTATTTGAAAACCTAAATCCGAGCGATTCACACACGGTGGCAATAAGTGTATATTAGACCACTTGATTGCTTCGATATACAGCCAGAGTGGATACATGCCGAGATTGTTATTCAGTGCGGCTGTCCAGAACGGTAGAGGATGGTGGGCTTTATACCAGGCGGCTTCCCAGGCCAGTAGAGCGTAACTGACCGCATGGCTCTTGCAAAAAGAATAGGCGTTGAAACGGGCGAGTTGCGACCAGATTTGTGCGGCAGTTTCCCGATGGATACCACGACTGCGACAGGCTTGAAAAAACCGCTGCCACCAATCCGCAGCCTGGTCGGCGGGAAGCCCTTCGCTGATCGCTTTCCGCAATCGATCCGCCTCCGCCGCTGGCCAGCCCGTCACCGCCTGAATCGCTAATAGCGCCTGGTCCTCGAAGACCATCAGGCCATAGGTCTCTCCTAGGATCGGCTCTAATAGCGCCGGCAACCGTGGTGTCGGCTGCAGACCTTGCCGACGACGCAGAAACAAGTCCTTATTCCCCACCGACGCCGCTGCCGGACGAATCAGCGCCAGCACCTGCACTAAATCGTCGCGATTCCGCGGTTGATATTGCACGAGTAAATGGCGCATGGCCGGCGATTCCAGTTGGTTCACTCCTAAGGTATCGCCACGTTGCAGCAGTTGTAAGGTGGCCGGGTCGCTTTCGCATAGCTCCGCTCGGATACCCACTAAGCTTCGGGCCTCCGCCACGGTAGCCAGAGCCCGATTCCCGAGGATATCTATCTTCACTAAGCCAAGGCGTTCGACGCCATCCTTATCCAGCTGCGTCATGATTACACCTTTGGGAGCACGCTGCAACGCCACATGCCGGCACAGAGGGTCTGGCGTGAGTACCATTCCGCCAGGATGCAAAGAGAGATGATACGGTCGGCCCAGAAGCCAGTGTGCCGATTCGCATATTCGTGGCCAAGCGGATTCCGGTAATAATTCCTTTCCCGCTAGGCGAAGTCGTTGCCATGCTGAAGAGGTATTCGCCTGCTCATCTACTAAGCTTTCTAAGCAGGCATCCAGGCGGACTAAGAGCTGCGATATTTGCGGGTCGGATAGACCATAAGCTTTCGCAGCCTCGCGAAACGCGGAGCGCGGCTGAAAAAATAAGTGCGAACTGATCTGGGCTGTATGTTCTTCCCCGAAGCGTTGCACCATCCAACGGAGGATTTCATCACGTACCCGCCAATCGAAATCCAGGTCTATATCTGGTAAATCGCCCCGGCCCGGATGCAGAAACCGCTCCAGTGGTAGACGATAGCGCAAGGGGTCCACATCGGTAATACCCAGGAGATAACAGACTAAGGAGTTCCCGGCGGAACCGCGCAAGGCCATCGGATAACCCCGGCGTCGTGCCTGCTGAGCAATCTCCTGGACGACGAGGAAATAGCCGGCCAGGCCGCGCTGTTCGATAATACTTAGTTCCTCCTGCAACCGCGCGCGGGCTTCCGCAGGACCCCCTTTATACTGGCGCAAAGCCTCGGAACATCGCTGCCGTAACTGCTGCTGTAAACACGTCAGCCGGGAAACTGGATCCCCCGCTCGCCAGTATTCCGGCGGCGCTGGTAGGATCCGTTGCCGCGGCAGAACATCCGAACGGCAGCGTTCGGCCAGTTGTTCCGCATGCACCAGCGCTTCGGGAATATCGGCGAATCGCCGCCACACTTCCGCCGTACTCAGCAAGTGATGCGCCGGCGTGATGGCGAGACGTCCAGGCAGGCGGTTTAGCAGCTGCCGTTGACGAACCGCCTGGAGTAAGCGGAATACCTTCCAGCCCTGTGGTTCTGCAAAATGCACCGCCCAGCTGGCGACCACGCGAATACGTCGTTGCGCCGCAGCCTCTAATAAAATCCGCTCCTGCTTTACAGACCGCCCTGGTCGAATCAATTCCGCCCATAAGCGCTCGCCAAAAACCGGTTGTAAGACCTCAAACCAATGCGGCGAATCCACTAATACCTGTAAGCCATCAGAATATTCGCAGAGTAAATCGAGCAAGGGCGCCTGATATAAGTGCAGTCGGCTTAGTATAGTGCACAGGTTGCTATATCCGATGGGTTCGGAAATCAAGACGGTGCAGCGGAGTGCGGACTTCCGCTGGTCTGCCGATAGTGCCCTTCGTTGTCGGGTCGGATTGAGGGAACGTAAACAGGCGCCGAAAATCGGTCGCACTCCGTATTGCCAGGCCAGATCGTGAATCGCCAGCAGGCCGTAGAGATTATTAGTATCCGTAAACGCTAATGCTAGGTAGCCCCGCTGTGCTGCCGCTTCCAGTAACCGTCGCGGCGAGTCTACACCCTCCAGCAAAGAGTGCCAGCTATGCACATGTAAAGCGACCAGTCGTGCCGGCATGTCCGGCTCCCGGTCAGCGCGTCAGACACGGGGTACGCAAAATCAGGCGTTGCCGATCGTGGGTCAGTCGTTGTAACAACACTAACTCTTCGCCGCTAGTCAAGGATAAAAAGCCAAACCGTTGCCGAATGGCATCCTTCCAGCGCTGCAATTGTTTTTGCCGCTCCTGCTGCGGCTCGCGAAATAACCAGAGCTGGCCATCCGGGTATGCCAAGGGTCGTAAGGTAACCGCTAACCATTGTATAGGAAGCTGTCGCTCTAATAATCGGGCTAAAGTCTCTAACACAGGTGGTCGCAACTCCGCGTCCTGATCGGTTGGCGGTCGCAAAGGGAAGGATTTCGCCAGGGCAGTTCCATCACTATAACGCACCGCCACTTCTACGCCTGCCGCCCGCCGACATAGCCAGCGCATCCAGCTCGCCGCTCGTTCCAGCAAATACGTCAGCATGGCGCGAAGGAATAGTGGATCCGATTCCGGTGGAGCAAAACTGGTACTGCGACTAATACTTTGCGGTTGGTGGTGTGCCCGAACCGGTCTGGGATCAATCCCTTGCGCGTATAGATGCCAGCAGCGCCCACGCCAGCCGAATAAACCTGCTAATAACCGCCCGGGAACCCGTGTCAGATCACCGACATAGCGCAGACCGATCCGGGCTAATTGCCGTGCCGCCAGCGGTCCGACACCAGGCAACATCGTAACTGGCCAGGGGGCTAGATAAGCCTGCTCCCGACCGGGAAACACCAGCACCTGCCGACCCGGTTTCGCTTGATGCGTGGCGACTTCCGCGACCAGTTTGCAACTCCCCGCACCGATAGATAAGCTGAGTCGCAATACTTCCCGCACCCAGTGGCGCAATTGCCGACCGACATGTTCACCTTCGCGGACATCCACGGGGCCTAAATCTAAATAAAAATCGTCCAGGGCGGCACACTCCACTTGCGGGGTAAATTGTTGACAGAACGCCAGTAGCTGCCGGGCAATCGCTTCATATCGCGGATAATATCCCGGCACCACGATGAGTTCCGGGCAGAGTCGGCGTGCTTCGCTCAGTCGCATCGCCGTGCGCACCCCCCATTGCCGTGCCTCGTAACTGCAACTAGCCACTACTCCAGTGCCTACCGCCACCGGCCGACCTCGCAGCCGGGGGTCCGTCAACTGCTCCACCGATGCGAAAAAAGCATCTATATCTAGATGCAGCACCACACGTGAGCACGCGCGATGGGTTATGACGGCCGCCTCCAACGGGCATTCTAATGTTCCCACGCCAGTAACGGCGTCCGGAGTTATAATGTCGTTGTGTCCGCTATAGGGAGAGAGAGCGGCTGCGCAGCGGACAACCTGCCCTGAGGTTCGGTACCCAAGTGCCGGTGAATCGAGAGAGAGCAGCTGATTCATGGGCTGGCTCCGCTTTCGCCCAACCACCAGGACACTAGGCTACGAAGGCACCAACTCCTCCTTCGTGTCCCGATGGTTAGAGCTCTCCTGTCGTGTTGGCGTCGGTTCCAGGGCAGCTGAAGGATGGCGGTTTCCACATTCATATGTGTACAAATATACACTATGATATCGCGACGCTGTTGTCAAGCCCAAGTGGCCCCCACGGTTCTGCCTCCGCGGCCAGGGCGCCCACCAGAGCGCTACGGGCTTGTAAGTAAAGCAATTCCAGGCAGGCGATCTCCCTGCGAGTGGGCTACTCGCCGCTCGCTACTTGTCGCCACTCGCCGCTCGCTCCGTTGCGTTCGCTGCTCCACCTCGCTGCCTTCTGCTGCTCCAGGGCCACCAGCCCCGCTCCTGTGAGCAAAGCGAATGGCGAACGGCGTCCAGTATGCCAACGCGACAACCGACAGCGAACGATCTACTGACCCACCTCAGTTCTGCGACCGGGTTGAAAAAATGCTTGACCGCTGCGAGAAACTTGCTAGGATGCGTAAGAGGTATCGGGTATCGAGACGGTCGCGTCGAGATGCAAGCCAAAGCGGGGGGAATGGTTGCAGGGGCAATAGACAGCGTGCTGCGGTGGCACGCCGAAAATTTCTTGTATTCCTCAGCAGGAGGTAAAGCCATGTGGAACGGTTCGTACCGGCGTCGAGCTTTCACGCTCATCGAATTGCTGGTCGTGATTGCGATCATCGGATTACTCATGGCCCTGCTTTTACCGGCCATTCAACGTGTGCGGGAAGCGGCGAATCGCATGCGTTGTGGGAACAATCTGCGGCAGATTCTCATTGCCGTGCACAATCTCCACAACGACTACAACGTTTTGCCGCCCTTTACGGCTCCTTGCGCGGATGTGGTTCCTGGGTGTCGGATTACGCTTACCGGGCCGTTCCAGGGCTACAACTACACGCCGCACGCGTTCCTGCTGCCGTACATCGAAATGGACAATCTGTATAAGCAAATGTCGCCCAACGGATACGGGGGTGGCCGATATGACGAAGTGATCCGCCTTTACGTATGTCCGAGCGACCCTTCGGCGGCTAATGGCAAGTGCATGACCACGTACGGAGGGGCGAACAACTGGGGAGCGGCCTCGTATGGTGCGAATTACAATGTCTTTGGCTGGCACAATAACACCGGTATTCCCCGGGCGACCACTATCCCGGCAAATATTCCCGACGGGACGTCCAATACCATGTTTTTCACGGAGCTGTATGCGACGTGCGGCTGGACGAACAACCTGAGCTTCGCCTATGGCAGCCTGTGGGCGGATGCGAACAGCATCTGGCGGCCGGTGGTCTGCACCAACACTTCCAACAAGAACCCGCCGAGTGGATACACGAATTGTTTGCTGTTCCAGGTGCAGCCACGCTACTTGCAGAATTGCGACCCGGCGCGGGCACAGTCTCCGCATACCGGCGGGATCAATGTGGCCATGGGGGATCACGCGGTGCGATTCGTGTCGGCCAACGTCAGTGCCACTACCTGGGCCAACGCTTGCCATCCCGCCGACGGCAATCCGCTCGGTTCCGACTGGCAATAACCGGGCGGCCGCCTTCTGTTCGCCTTGCCACTTTCAGGCTTGTCATGTCCTATCACAGGAGCGGAAGAGGATGCGGCGATGCGGCTTAGTGTTGTTGTACAGTCTGCTGCTGAACCTGGGATGCCAGCGCGTGGTCGTGTATGTTCCGCAAACCCAGGAGATGCGCGGCGTCGTGCTCTACAAAGATGGCCGACCCGTGAACGGGGGCGTAGTCGAGTTTCGCTTGCTCCGTGACCCCGCCATCCGCGCCGTGGGTAACATTGAACGAGATGGCAGCTTCACTTTGCAAACGCTGGCAGGAGACCAGAAGGTTTCCGGAATCCCTCCGGGCCGATATGAGGTCTCCATCGCGCCGCCACCGGATATGGGGCAAACGCATTCCCCTTACGTTTTGCCGAATGTAGAAATCGCGCCGAACCAGAAGGAAATCCGCCTGGAAATCGAAGGTTTCCCGCGCAACACCGGCGAATGATCGACCGCACCGCACTCCGCGGCGGCTTGCCAAATCGGCAGAAGTCGCCTCCGCGACGTCGCTCTAGCTCAATTACGGGCTTGCCGGCATGTTTTCCGACTCGCGACCGCGCGGCGTTCGCTTGCCGGCGAAAAAGCGACTTTTGCGCTGCACAAACGCACATTCACGAACAAGAGCGGGGGACGTAAACCCCCCGTGCTTGCGGCAACGCGATTGCAACGGCGTTCGTCAACACGCCGGCGGCAGTCTGCCGAGCAAGTGCGGAACCGCCTTTGCAAGTGCGTTGCCCATCCGCGACGGCGGGCTTACACCCGCCGCTCCTGGCGCTGATTATTCGTTTGTGCATCGTAAAAGTCGCAATTCCGCGGGCGGCCGAACGGCGCGCGAACAAGAGCGGGGGGCGTGAGCCCCCCGTGGTGCGCGACCGCGATTGCAACGGCGTTCGCCAACACGCCGGCGCCAGTCTGCCGAACATTTGCGGAGGCGCCTTTGCAAGTGCAGCTCCCGTAGCC
>Ga0101945_1002535_pt1 | contig 12504 bp, 12 predicted proteins | sample DewCreD2012metaG_2_FD_75246 | JGI IMG/M metagenome (GOLD analysis project Ga0101945, IMG submission 75246) | Hot spring sediment bacterial and archeal communities from British Columbia, Canada, to study Microbial Dark Matter (Phase II) - Dewar... ... | reverse complement strand
GAGGGCCAAGGTAGCGATTCAGGCCCTTATGACTTTTTTGGTGATGAATGTGAAGAGGATGGTGAGGCTTCTTTTGATGAAGGAACAGAAGTTAGGAATTTTGGAAACTGGATGAGGAAAAAGAAAGGAGAAAGAAAAGAAAGATAGAGATTAATCCAGAAAGTAACCCCCTGTATCCCATAATTTAGCCTTTCCCTAACTCTCAAAATGAGACTACTCCATAAAGTATTTACTTTTTCAGAAATCTCTTAAAAAATACTTGACAAAATAAATTAACAATTATATAATTAATTTGGTTTTGAAAAAAGTATGAAACTCTCAACCCAAAGTCGATATGGAGTTCGTGCTATTTTTGACATTGCCTATCACTCTCAGGGATTGGAGACCCAAGTCAAAGATATTTCTCGGCGACAAGGAATATCTCCGAGGTATATTGAACAGATTTTCCAAAAATTAAAAAAAGGTGGAATTTTAGGGAGTAAACGAGGGCCTTTAGGGGGTTATTTCTTAAATAAGAAGCCAGAGGAGATATCGATCGGTGAAATTATTAGAATCACAGAAGGAAATATAACACCTGTCGATTGCATAAATCCTAAGGATAAAAAGAAGTCATGCGAAAAATCGGGTAGTTGTGTAACACAGATTATATGGGCAGAGGCCGGAAATAAATTAAAAGAGTATTTCGATTCAATTACCATAAAAGATTTATGTGAGATGGCTAAAAAAATGGGAATTGAAAGAGAGATCGAAAAAAAATATATGTATTATATTTAATACTGAAGGATCTCGGAAATGAAATATTATATATTAGAGGAAAAAGTTCTTGCTATGATAATGTAATTCAAAATGGGAATTTTTATATTTAAATATTCCCATTTTATTTTAAAAATAATCTTTATTAAATTAATAAACAATTTTTAAATAAATCTATAAAAAAGGTAATATATATGAAAATAATTAAATCGTTAAAATGTAAAGAATGTGGGAGGGAATACGAAATAAAACCATTTCATGTTTGTGAGCTCTGTTTTGGTCCTTTAGAAGTGGTTTACGATTATGGTGTTATAAAAAAAGGGATTTCACGTAGAGATATAGAGAAAAGGCCGAAAACGATGTGGCGTTATAAAGAACTTCTTCCGATAGAATCAGAGCCTCAGGTGGGAAAGAATGTGGGGTTTACACCCCTCATTAGGGCAGAAAGATTAGGGAAAGTACTTGGTGTAAGTAATCTCTATATTAAAAATGATGCCGTTAATTACCCCACCCTTTCTTTTAAAGATCGGGTAGTTTCGGTAGCCATTTCCAAAGCCATTGAATTTGGATTTAAGATTGTTTCTTGTGCTTCTACGGGCAATCTCGCAAATTCAGTAGCTGCCCTGGCAGCAGAAGGGGGGTTGGAGAGCTATATCTTTATCCCTCATGATCTTGAACAGGGGAAAATCTTAAGTACATTAATTTACGGAGCAAAACTGATTGGCATTAAAGGAAGCTATGATGAAGTGAATCGGCTTTGTAGTGAAATTGCGGAGAATTATCGATGGGCCTTTGTCAACATCAATATTCGTCCTTTTTACTCCGAAGGATCGAAAACTTTTGGTTTTGAAATTGTGGAGCAAATGGGATGGAAACCTCCTCAGCATATCATTGTACCAATGGCGGGAGGGTCCCTGATTACAAAGATTTGGAAAGGATTAAAGGAATTTGAAAAAATAGGGCTCATTGATGAGGTTTCCACAAAAATCCACGGAGCTCAAGCCTCAGGATCAAATCCTATCGTCTCGGCCTACAAAGAAGGAATTGATTGGATTAAACCTCAGCGACCCAAAACGATTGCCAAATCCTTAGCCATTGGTAATCCCGCAGATGGTTTTTATGCCCTAAAAACGATACGGGAGTCTGGAGGCTCAGCAGAAGATGTTTCAGATGAAGAGATTGTAGAGGCAATGAAGCTTCTAGCAAGAACGGAAGGGATTTTTACCGAAACGGCAGGAGGGGTAACCGTAGGAGTAACGAAGAAATTGATTGAGCAAGGGATTATCCCAAAAGATGAAACCATTTTAATTGCCATTACCGGCAATGGATTAAAAACACAGGAAGCTGTCCAAAACAATGTAGGAGAACCCCTTATTATTGAACCTAAATTTTCAGATTTTGAAAAGATCGTAAGAGCAAAAGAGAATTAAAAAAGTGGTTTGGTTGTAAAAGGAGGAGAAAAAGATGGGCATACGAGTTAGAATTCCAACCCCATTAAAAAAATTAGTTGGAGAACAGGATGTGATTTTAGCCAATGGAAAGACAGTCGGAGAAGTCATTCATTGGCTTACCGAGACCTATCCTGACCTAAAAGATAGGCTTAAAGATGAGCAAGGGGAGATTAGACGATTCATAAATATCTATCTAAATGATGAAGATATCCGATTTATTAAGAATCTCGACACCCCGGTGAAAGAAGGGGATCAAATCTCCATCATCCCTGCCATTGCAGGGGGAGGGGCTAAAAAGAGGAGAGTAACGTTGACCTTTCCTCCTGAAAGAATTCAAGAACCCGTGATTTATAATATTGGCCAACGATATAAACTCATTACTAATATCCGAAGTGCCAATGTGACCGAGAATGTAGGGTGGGTTAATCTTGAGATAGAAGGGGAAGAGGAAGAATATTTAAAGGCTCTTCAATATCTAAAAGAGATTGGGGTAAGGGTCGAACCTGTGGAGAAGGACATTATTGAGTAACCGTGAAATGGTTTAAACTCCATGAGAGGAAAGAATTGAAACCATTGGTTCAAGGGAGAGGAGAAGCCGGATGGGAAAGAAGACCAAGGAGATTTTTTGGAAAGTAGCTGGTCCTATCCTCCGTAGGGCCTTAAAAGAAAAACACAAAGAGATAGATGAAATTTCGGCGCAGGAAGTGAATGACCTTCTTAAACGGGGTGAGAAAATGATACTCCTTGATGTCCGTGAAAAGGAGGAGCTCGATCTGGGGTTTATTAAAAATTCAATTTTTATCCCCAGAGCTACTCTCCCAGAAAAGGTTGAAGGGCTCATTCCAGACAAAGATGTTCCAATTGTGGTCTATTGTGCTGCTGGGGTCCGTTCTCTTCTTGCAGCCAAGACCTTAAAAGGAATGGGATATAAAAGAGTGTTTTCCATGCGGGAGGGGCTGGATGGATGGAAGGCGAAGGGATTTGAAGTAGCGAGCAATTCGGGGCTCACTACTGAGCAACTCACTCGTTACAGTCGCCATATTCTTCTCAAGGAAGTGGGATTAGAAGGTCAGCTTCGACTTTTGAAGGCCAAGGTGCTTCTTGTGGGTGCAGGAGGATTAGGTTGTCCCACAGCGTTATATCTGGCCGCTGCGGGTGTGGGAACATTGGGAATTATTGATTCAGACGCAGTGGATTTGAGTAATCTTCAGAGACAAATCCTACATCGAACAAAGGATGTAGGGAGACCCAAAACGGAATCTGCCAAGGATGCCATCCATAGGATCAATCCTGATGTAAAAGTAGTCACCTATCAAGAACGACTCACCTCTCAAAACGCAATTAAACTTTTTCAGGATTATGACATCATCGTGGACGGTTCAGATAATTTCCCTACAAAATATTTAGTCAATGACGCAGCCTTCTTTACAGGGAAACCCTTAGTCTTCGGCGGAGTATTTCAATTTGAAGGTCAGGCCACTGTGTTTGCTCCTAAAGAGGGAGGTCCTTGTTTACGATGTTTGTTCCCTGAGCCTCCTCCTCCAGGACTTGTACCAAGCTGAAATGAGGCAGGCGTCCTGGGAGTTGTACCCGGGCAGGTCGGCCTGTTCCAGGCCACAGAAGTGATCAAACTGATATTAAAAAAAGGGAAACTCTTGATTGGTCAGTTTTTAATCTATAATTCCCTGGATGTGGAATTTAAGATTTTCCCCGTAAAGAAGAATCCTTTCTGTCCGCTTTGTAACGAAAGACCGATGATTAAGGAATTAGAAAGCTATCAAGAAGCCTGTTCGGTCGAAACTCATAGTCAGATGAATGTTTAATTAAAGGGGGGAGAAAGGGGTAGAAAATGTTAAAAAAATATTCCAAAAAGAAGCCCATTTACCTTTTTTCTTTATTCCTCACGCTTTCTTTTTTCCTTTTAATCCGGACCGTTTTAGGGGTTCCCAATGGTGGGTATGCTCGACCTGAACTACTCATTCAGCCAGAAGAACTTAAGGCCTTGATCGACAAGAAGGACCCTGAAATTCGGATCATCGATGTAAGGGAAAAGATTAAATATCTTGCAGGTCATATCCCAGGGGCCGTCCATATCTGGCGACCTGATATAACGGACAAAGACCATCCCCTTCCAGGGATGATGGCTCCTCAAACCCAGATTGAACAGTTGATGGGTAAACTTGGGATTACTTCTCAAAACAAACTTGTCCTTTATTCTGATGGACCTGATGCTGCGAGACTCTGGTGGATTTTAGCTTATTATGGTTTCCCAATCACTCAGATGAAACTTCTCGATGGAGGCCTCGAAGGTTGGAAAGCCAAAGGGTACCCAACCGAGATGATTCCTTCGCAAATCACTCCAGCCCAATTCAGGTTGCCCGGAAAGACAAAGACGACGGAACCCCTGCTTTGCACTTTGCCGGAAGTGAGGGGGGCTTTAAGAGATCCCAAGAAGATCGTCCTCGATGTCCGCGCAAGCAAAGAGTATCTGGGAGAGGAGACCCTGACCGGTGCGGTCAGACCTGGCCGCATTCCAGGAGTGAAATGGATCGAATGGAGGGAAGTTTTAATAAAGGAGGGACCCTATAAGGGCTACTGGAAATCGGCTGAGGAGATTAAAAATTTATTTGCCGATATTGGCGTAACTCCGGATAAAAAGGTCTATATCTACTGACACTCTGGGGTGCGATCGACTCACAGTTTGGTGAGTCTCTATCTAATCGGTTTTCCACTTGAGAATTTAAGAAATTATGACGGTTCCTGGATCGAGTGGAGCCGGAGCGAGGAGCCCATCGAGACGGGTCCTCCGAAGAGGTAGAGAGATAGGGTATGATCAGAATTCCCAAACCCATTTATGAGACCATTGTCGAACATGCTCGGAAAGAAGCGCCCTTGGAATGTTGTGGTATTTTAGCAGGGAAGAATGGGAGGGTTCAAAAGGCCTTCAAATTGAAAAATGAAGAACAGAGTCCAGTTCGATACTCCGTCTCACCTCAGGAGCAGATAAAGGTCTTCGAGGAAATGGAAAAGGATTCCCTGGATATGATTGCAATATACCATTCCCATACCCATACCCCTGCATTTCCATCGGAGACCGATATAAAATTAGCCTTCTACCCCGAGGTTTCTTCCGTGATCATTTCATTAATGGAAGAAATTCCAGTAATAAAAGCTTTTCGAATTAGAAAGGATAGAATTGAGCCTGAAGAGATTGAGGTTATTTAATTTTCTTTCTTCTCTTCAATAATGGTGGAGGAGAGGAATTGGAATCTTTGATGGAATTCATTCAAGTAAGAGAGCCTGTTGAATCTCGAAAAAAATGGAGAAAAGAGGAGCCCTTCTCCCTCCTCACCTCCATTGGAAATACTCCTTTAGTAAAAATCCAAAGGTTAACAAAGCATCTCAAAGGCGTTCAAATTTTTGCAAAAGCGGAGTGGCTTAACCCTGGAGGATCGGTCAAAGATCGTGCTGGCCTATGGATTATTGAAGAGGCGGAAAGGTCGGGTCGTTTAACGAAAGATAAAATCCTCCTTGACTCTACTTCAGGGAATACCGGAATCGCCTATGCCATGATAGGAGCGATCAAGGGATACAGGATTGAATTGGCTATCCCGGAGAATGTAAGTGAGGAAAGAAAAAAGGCCCTGGAAGCCTATGGGGTAAAATTGATTTTTACTGATCCCCTATTAGGTTCTGATGGAGCCCTCATTGAGGCCAAAAAGATTTACGAGGCTCATCCCCAAAAGTATTTCTTGGCGGATCAATACAATAACCCTTCAAATTGGAAGGCCCATTATGAAACGACAGGGGTTGAAATTCTTTATCAAACCCATGGGAAAGTAACCCATCTGGTTGCTGGAGTGGGAACAGGGGGGACCTTGATGGGAACCGGGAGAAGGTTAAAGGAGTATAATCCGAAGATCAAACTTTTTGGCGTGCAACCGGATAGCGGTTTTCATGGAATCGAGGGGCTGAAACATATTGAAACTGCTATTAAGCCCGGGATTTATGACGAATCCCTATTGGACGGAACCATTTTTGTAAAGACCGAAGAAGCCTTTGAAATGGCTCTCCGTCTCGTAAGAGAGGAAGGTCTCTGGGTTGGTCCCTCTTCAGGGGCGGCCTTCTGGGCCTCTTTAAAATTAGCGGAATCTCTTGAAACGGGTTTGATCGTGACCATTTTTCCAGACGGAGGGGCAAGATATCCTGAGTACTGTTTAGATTGTGAAAAACAGAAGAGAAAGCTCTCATTGAAATATCCCTCTCATTAATTTTTTATAAAATCTAAAGGAGGATCCTTCATTTATGACTAAAAAGATTTTTACCCCTGTAAGCGAAAAAGATGTAACTCGTGCCATTGTAGATGGTTTTGCCAAGCAATTTATAGAATATGTAGAAAGTGATTGTTTGATCATCGGGGGAGGCCCAAGTGGATTAATGGTCGGCAGGGATGTAGCATTAAAAGGGCTAAAAACTCTAATTGTAGAGAGAAATAATTATATTGGAGGGGGGTTCTGGATCGGGGGATATCTCATGAATAAGGTCACCGTTAGGGAACCCGGGCAGAAAATTCTTGAAGAGTTAGGAATCCCCTATGAAGAGGTGACCCGAGGTCTTTATGTGGCAGATGGTCCTCATGCCTGTTCAAAGTTAATAGCCGCCGCCTGCGACGCTGGAGTTAAATTTGCAAATATGACCATCTTTGACGATGTCATTTTAAGAGAAGGAAATCGAGTCTGTGGCGCCGTAGTCAACTGGACCCCTGTTCAAGCCCTTCCTCGTGAAATTACCTGTGTTGATCCTATTGCTCTTGAGGCAAAAGTGGTGGTGGATTCGACGGGCCATGATGCTTTCGTGGTCAAGAAACTCGAAGAGAGAGGAATTCTTAAAACTTCAGGTTATGGAGCGATGTGGGTTGAACAATCTGAGGATCTTGTAGTGGAGCACACTGGAGAGGCTCACCCGGGGCTTATTGTGACAGGAATGGCTGTGGCAACCACTTATGGATTGCCAAGAATGGGACCCACATTTGGAGCCATGTTGCTCTCTGGTCGAAAAGGAGCTCAGATCATCCTTAAAGCCATGGGTAAAAATTGATCTATCTAAAAAGTGAGTGAACAAATTGATAGAATTCCATTCTCCTTTGAGATTTATCAAGAAGGGGATATCACCCCTGTGAATTTAAACGTGTTAAAAGATTATTTGAAAGAGAAGACGGCCATTCGGGTTTTTCTTCGAGAGAATATCTATGAAGGCCTTCTAAAAGAGCAGATTGAAAAGATGGCTCAAAAAATGGCTCGAATAAGAATCAAAGAGCCTCAAAAAGGACTTTTACTTAAAGATCCCCTTAAGGGTGAAGTGGCATACGAAAAGGAAAGAATAAACGATCAAGCGTGGAGATCCTTTGGGATTCTTTATGAGGGGGTTTTATACCAAAAACTTTTAGCCGAATTCCCTTTAAAAGAAAAATTAGACGAAAGATATTGTTCGATTCTTATAACCACTCAGCTCATAGGAACGTGGGATCAAAATGACCACCGATATCACCTCCGGACAAGCATTTATGGTTTCCCTCATATTATCTCAATTCCTGGGTTAGTTTTGGCTCCAGCAAAACCCAGGGAATTTTATATCAAAAGACAGATGGGCCTACCAGTAGAAATATTAAAAGAAGAATACCGGGGGAAATTCCTTGACCATGAGGATTCAAGAATGACCGAGGTAATAAAAGGATATATAATGCAAGCCCTCTTCTATCAAATAATGGAAAATCCTTTCTGTGAGGACCGGGACTGCCGCCTTTTTAATGCCCACTGGCAACAGGAGATGATTCACGCTCAATTGAACGGAAAGTATGAGTTTTGCCCGAAGCATGAATCCATTCTTGAAAAGATTAAAAATCGAACATGGAACTATCCATTTCAGTAAGGGATAATCTTGGCTAAAGAAGATAGAGGTGATGGCTCTTGGTTGAACAAAAGATGCTAAAGCCTTCACCCCCCTAAGGTCTAGCATGAGAACCAAGAGCCACCCTCTTTAAGAATAGAAAAATTTTATGAAAATCATAGGCTTTCTTATTTTTTGGTTATCCTTTTTTTCCTATTCCTTATCCATTCCCATGGAGGGTTGCGAAGAGAGGGAACATTTGAACAGCCTATTTCATTGTCCATTACCAATTCCTCGCCCCATATTTCATCCTCCAAACATGTAGGCTTTAAAATAGAAGAGGGAAGTGAAGGGTCTATTTGAAATTAAAAAATTAAGGTCTTTATTTTTGAAAAATACATGATCTACCCTATTTACTCAAATGCCGGTCATTAAATAAGTTTAAATAAGAGGTTATAGGGTAATTAACCATTTTTTAATAAAGAAAAAGGCTCTTGGCAAAGGACCTGACATTTTGGTCCTATTTGCAAAACCTTCACCCCCTAAAGGTTTATTTGCAAACCCAAGAGCCTTTCCTTTTTTATTTTTTATATGATAAAAAATGACACTAAATCAGTGCTGTCCAAAATAACCCAAAATTTTAGAGGTACCCTTTGAATTTATTAGCTTTTTGGACAAGTTTTGTATGTTTTCAAAACCAGGTTCCAGTTATGATTTTTTTAGTTGATTTATTTTGCTGTCCAAAATATCAGGTTCAATAAAGACATTTAATGAAAGCAAAAGGCCTTTAAACAGGGTTATTTCATTGGGTTGAGGAGATAACCCTACACATCTGGTCATTCTGCTGTCCAAAATATAGGTTTTTTAAAACCCTAATTTGGACAAGAGTGATCATAAATATATTTTGAAGAGTTGTATGTGGGAATAATCACACTAACTTTAGGACCAATTTTGCTTTTTTCCCTATGATCCATTTTATAATATTATTTAGAGGTTAAATAATTTTTAATCTCAAAAAAAAGGAAGCAAATCGTTAAAACGATTTATTTCATAATAAACATCTTTTGAAAAAAAATTTAAAAACTTAATAATAGATTTTATTTTAAAATTAAATTTTTTATTTTCTTTAAAAGTCAGATAAAGATTATCAAGGTCGCCTAGTAACCACCGACTTTTAAGGCCAATTTTATAATTATTGACCAAATCTGGCTTTTTCCCTATTGCTATTTGATAAAGCAGCCATGGGAAATCTACTCCCGAGTCTATTGCTAGTTGAAGAGAACCCCAGAAGCGTGCATTTATTTCCATTAGATAAGGACATTCATTTTTTGATACTTTAAACTCTACCATTGCTACTCCATCCCAATTGACATAATCGAGAATCTTTTTAGACAATTCTTTTAGATTTGAATTTACAAGTATACTTTCGCTTAAAACGCTTACCCCCCAGAGGGAGGTTTTTCTCTTATTCTTCTATGGGCAAAGAAACAAACAGGTGTTCCATTATTATATATAGTAAAGATTCCTCTTCCTTCCCCGTCGATATATTCTTGAATAAGGAATGGAAAATTCCGAAAATAATCAATTGACTCTACCTTTTCTTTTAAATCTTCTAAAGAATTCGCATAAACTACAGAAGAAGAAATCCATTTGCCATTATCTTCTATACGAGAGCGGAATGGTTTGAGGACAAGAGGAAAATGCCAAGAGGTTAAGGTTGAGGTTAAGGCTGAAAATGATGTATAATTTTCTACAAAATAAGTCTTAGGGCAAGGGATTTCGAGCTTTTGGGCGAGTTTGAATAGAGTCCATTTGTTGGTTAATTTCTCAAAGGTATCGAGTTGAGCAAAGGGAATATTTGCAAAGGCAAATTTTTCTTTATGTTTCAAAATCAGATAAGTAGTAATGTCTGTAACGGGGAAGATTACCTTGATATTTCTATTTAAAATTTCTTTTTCAATAATATCAATAAATTTTTCTTGAAATTTATATGGAGATGGATAGGAGAAACTTTCTTTACAAAATTTTGATGATCCTGCAAGGGATCGCGTTGTCTCATCCGCAGTTACCACCCATATTCCACGTTGCCCTAAAGACCGAGTAATAGCCAGAGCCGGTCTTTGATTCGCATCTAAAACAAGTACCTTCCCCATATTAGGCGTTCAAATTTCAATGTTCTAATTTAAACGTTCGACGATCAAAGTTCTATGTTCGAAGTACGAATTTAAAAAAATAATTATTTAATCGACGATTTTATATGATGCATTTAGGCATTCAGAAAGAGTTATTGATTTAAAATCAACATTCCTAGTAAACACTAAGAATTTTCTTATTTTGTTATAAAATTCTATTTCATCCTTTTTTTTTAACAAATTGGTTTAATCCTTCTTTTAAAGAACTTGAATGAAAAGTCATATTAATAATTTTATAGTGTTTTTGCATCATTACCCTCGATAGTTTGATCATATCCTTTCCATTGTTTAATTCAGGGGAAAGCCACACTAAATTTATAAGCTTCATCGTTGATAATAATCCAATAATTGAGAAATGTCTTAGGTAGCTTTTTTTAATACCATTTAATACTCTGTTAGATAGAGAAAAGTTTTTTCTAAGAAATCCAATAGTCACAGGAATTTCAATAATTTCTTCATTTAGATCAGTATGAAAAGAATTATTAAATTTCAATTTAAAAGGAAATGGAGATGCTTCACTAAAATTCGGACCGAAATAAATTTCCCAGTTAATAAAAGGGGTTACAGAAGTATCTATTTTGAAATTTAATTTAATAAGATTTTTTGATACTGAATCATTAAATCCCCATCTTCCTGCTCTGAAAGAAATAGGATTAATTCCAAAATTTTCTTTAATTTTATCGCGAAGCGTCTTTATCTTTCGATATTGAAGGCTTTGTGGCAAATTACAAAGCATGCTGTTTTTTTCATTTCTCTCTTCTTCAATGGGAGGTGTATTCCAAGGATGGCAATGCGCTCCGATTTCGCATTTCCCCTCATCCATTATTTTCTTTAATATGGATACACACCGCTCATCATTAGCTACGGGATAAGTAATAAGATATGTGGGTTTGACATCAAATTCATCAAATAATTCCTGAAGATAGGGAATTCTCTCTATATTACTCAACGAGTATTCTGAAAGATTATACTCTCCCCAGTTATCTTCTTCTGTGTCGATGGTAACGATTAAAAACATAAGGTTCAAGTTAAGGTTAAGGTTAAGGTTAAGGTTAAGGTTAAGGTTAGGATAAATGCAAAGTTTGAGGTTTAGGTTAAGGCTAAGTTTAAGATTGATTAGATTAAAGTTTTTAGTTTAATGTTAATTTGCATCTGATTTGTATTTTTTATAAGAAATATACTCCTCGAAAAGGGATTCCATCTTTTTTATGTTTTTGGATATATCATATTTTTCTTCTACTCGCTTCCTTGCATTATTGCCAAATTCTTTCCTAAGTTGTTCGTCGCTAAGTAGTTTTAATATGGCCTCGGCTAATTTATTTATGTCCCCAATTGGTACTACAAATCCTGTTTCTCCATCAATCACAGCATCTTGAAGACCGCCATTATTTGAAACTATACATGGTTTACCCATTGCCATAGCCTCAATGGTAGCTATTCCTAATCCCTCAATCCAAGTAGTTGGGCAGTGTACAAAAATATCAATAGCCCCAAGAATTTCTTTAATATCCTTTCTCCATCCCGTAAAAATGATATGATTAGAAATCCCCATTTTTTTAACTTTTTCCTTAAGATCCATCATAAACTCACCATCCCCAACAAGAAGGAAAATTACATCTCTATAATTTTTTAATACTATCGAGGCTGATTCCAATAATTCCATTTGACCTTTTCCTTTATCAAAACGTGAAATATTACCAACAATTTTTATATGCGAATTAAGGCCAAATTCATCTCTTATTTTTGTATTTTTTAAAACTGGTTTAAATTCCCTTTTATCTATCCCTCCATAAATAGTAATTATCCTCTTAGTTTTTGGGTTATTTATTATCTGGTCATTTGCAGTCGCATTTGAAATGGCAATGAAAAGGTCGATACATGGAGTTAATAGTTTTTTAATCCTTTTTCCTTCGCCAATGCCTCCTGCTTTTCGGCATATGCATGGTAATTTCTTTATTTTTGAAGCTATAGTACCAACTAAATGGTAATGGACATCATTATTAAGTGCAACTAAGGAAACTCTTTCTTTATTTAATATTTTTAATAAATTATAAAGAAGGTGGATTTCTATAAGAAAAATCCTAATTAAAAAACGCAAAAAAACCTTTATTTCATGAATCCATTTATTTTTGGATACACCTAATAGGAATTTAACTGGAACCAGTGCTGTCCAAAATAACCCAAAATTTTAGAGGTACCCTTTGAATTTATTAGCTTTTTGG
>Ga0101945_1002533_pt1 | contig 12524 bp, 12 predicted proteins | sample DewCreD2012metaG_2_FD_75246 | JGI IMG/M metagenome (GOLD analysis project Ga0101945, IMG submission 75246) | Hot spring sediment bacterial and archeal communities from British Columbia, Canada, to study Microbial Dark Matter (Phase II) - Dewar... ... | reverse complement strand
CGCCGAGCAGCGGCGCCACGAGGCCCGCCCCTCCCTCGGCCAGCTGCCGCAGGGCGTCCCGCTCCATCTCCAGCCGCCGCCGGAAGGCGTCCTCCAGCTCCGACAGGCGCTCGTCCAGGCCCCTGACGGCCGCCTGCACCCCCTCCACCGCTGCCGCCAGCGACCCCAGCTGGGACCGCAGCGCCCCCATCTCAGCCCCCAGCCGGCCCTCGGCCTCCTTGCGCGCCTCCAGCGCCTCGGCAGCCTCCCTCATGGCCTCCTCCACCTCCCCCAGCCGCCCGCCGAGGCCCTCCACCTGGCGCTGCAGCACCCCCAGCGCCTGCTCCAGGCCATCGAGCCTCGCCGGCGACGCAAGGAGGGCCCTTGCAGCCTCGGCCGTCCGCCGGGTAGCATCGACGGCGTCCTGCCAGGCAGCCCTCACCTCGCCCAACACATCACCGTACCGGGTCATGACGCTCACCTCCTGCCCCTACAGGGCACAACCTTTCACCTGCCGCGACACAGGTCGGCCACGTCTGCCGGCAGCGGCAATGCCGGCTGAGGCCCCGCCTGCCCCGCCGGCCCTGCAAGGCCGCGCAGCGCCAGCGAGAGCCTGCCCCGCTGGGCAGCCGCCCACAGGGCAAGCGCCTGCTCCGGCGACGCCGCCAGCGTCACCGTGCCGGCCTCGGCCGCGCCCTTGCCGCCCCTGGCAAGGGCACCGCCCTCCCCGGGCCGTGCCACCTCCTGGCCCACCGCCAGCACGGGCACGTCCCGCGCCACCACGCACGCCACCCACGCCTCCTGCTCACCCACCCCCGCCGGGAGGGCCGCCACCACGTCCACCCGGTCGCCCGGCCGCAAAAGGCCGCCTGCCGCCGTCTCAGGCGCCACCTTCACGGCCACCCCCACCCTGCCGGGCGGCAGGGCAGCCGCCGCATCGCCCGGCGCCGCCCCCTGGGGCGCGAGCTTCTGCGCTAGCACCTGCTCCCCTCTCGCCAGGGGATAGAGCACGGTCCTCCCTACGGCGTCCTCCCGATGGGCAAGGGCGCCGTCGGCCACGGCATCGGCCGGCGCCTCCCTCACGGTCACGTCGCCCTCCCCGATGACCGTGCCCGCCGCAAGGGGTCTTGCCGCCACCACCACCGGCACGAGCGGCACCGCCGGAGCGCCTGCCGGCCCCGGCGCCTCCCTCCCTGCCGCCGACACGACCATGTAGACCAAGGCCGCCGCCCCCGCCCCGCATGCCAGGGCAAGCCACGTCCTCGCCCTCCGCAGGGCAGGCGCTGCCACCGCCATCTAGTGCACCAGCCCCGTCACCATCAGGTCCGTGCCCGCCGAGTACGGCCCCAGCACCGCCCGCACGTCGCCGGCAGCCACGACGAACCGCGCCCTCACCTGGCACGAGCTGCCGGTGCACGAGTCCAGCCCCTCCAGGAAGACCAGGGCGAAGCCCGTAGGCACCACCTGCCCGGAGCTGCCCCCCGACGGGTCCTGGACCACCGGCACCAGCACCACCCTCTTGGAGCCGGCGCCCTGGCCCGACCAGGGATTGCAGCGGGGGCTGTTGAAGCGCCAGGACCGCGCCTGCGGGTCATACGAGAAGACCTCATCGAACGTGTCGCAGGCCGGGTCGGTGGCCGCCAGCCGGTCCTGCAGCCCCTGCCTGGTGGGGCCCACCATGTTGCCCGGCTCCACCTGATAGGTCGTCCCGGCCCTCACCCGGGCGCCGTTCCTGATGTTGTCACGGTAGGTGCTCGCCCCGCTGCCGCCGATCCTGAGGGCGCCAAAGTCGCTCCCCGTGGCGCTCTGCGAGTCGTACTTGAGCACCACCACCGACCCGTAGGAGGCGGCCCGCCGCGTCGACTCCCGCAGGCCCCATGGCATCACCGAGTCCGCCTCCACCACCGACCGCACCGCCGCCGTGGCCCTCTTGGAGAGGCCCAGCGTGCCGCGCCCCAGGAGCGCTCCCAGGTACAGCCGGAAGGAGGAGCTCCGTACCGTTACCGTGATGGCCGTCCCGTCAGGCGACACCTCGGCGCTCGCCTCCCTGCCCGGCGCATTGAGGGAGGCATAGCGCAGCGCATCCTGTCTTGCCCCCGCCGAGTCGTAAGGCAGCCGCTGCACGCCCGCCAGGGCCGCCGCATCGGCAGCCTTGGCGAGCAGCCTCCTCTCCACCTCGGCCCGCCCTACGTCCAGCGCAAGGGCAGCGGCAGCGATGAGGGCCCCCATGAGGAGCGCTGCCAGGGCAAGCGCCTGCCCCCTTTCCCGCTCACTCCAGCCGCATGCTCGCCTCAGCATCGCACGGCACCACCTGCGCCGCCCAGGTGAGGGGCGGCAGCGCCGGGTCGTAGCTGCAGGGCAGCCGCACCGCGATGCGCCCTCCCCGCACCCGGCCGTCGGGATAGCTCACCTGTACCTGCCCCAGCGCTGCCCGCGGCGGCCGGCCCGCTTCGGCCAGCACCCGGTCCCTCACCTGAGCGTCGGCCGCCGGGTCCTGCCAGATGACGCTCCCCAGCCTTGCCCCCTCGCGGACCGCCGCCTCCGCACGGGCGCGCGCGTAGACCGCCAGCCCGAAATCGAGGCCCGCCCCCACCAGCATCAGCAGCACCGGCGCCACCAGGGCGAACTCCAGGAGCGACTGCCCAAGGCGCCCCCTCGACCCATGACCCCTGGCCCTCATTCCCGCCGGCCCTCACTCGACCCCCTCCAGGCGGCGGGCCAGCTCCACCGTCTCGTCCTCGGGGGTCGCCTCCTCGTCGTCCAGGAGCCGCCGCAGGTCGCGCAGGAACGACCGGTAGATGCCCCGCGCCCGGGCCACCTGCCCCTGGGCCAGGAGCGACTCCAGCTCCTGCCTCAGGGCAGCCTCGTCCAGCGGGTCCAGCCGCCTCACCGCCTCCGACAGCTCGACCGCCAGCTCGTGCCTGCCCTCGCCGGCAAGCCTCCTCGCCGCCCGCAGGAGCAGCCCCTTCAGGCGCCGCTCCACCCGCGCCGCCTCCTGCTCGGCCCACGAGTACGCCTCGCCCTCCAGGATGGGGCCCCGCACCAGGTCCGCCAGCCGCCGCACCTCCGCCTCGCCCCCCATACCCCCCGCCACCGCCGTCGCCAGCTCCAGGGCCTCCCACAGGTCGCAGTGGACCCACTGCCGCACCACCACCACCTGGCCGCTGCGCTGCACGCCGAAGATGCCCCGCGGCAGGCCCGCCTCCTCACAGGCACGCCGCAGCGCCTTCACCGCCAGCCGCAGCTTGTTGAGGGCATAGGCCACACCAACGCCGGCACCCAGCCTGCCCTCCTCCAAGAGTGCCGCCGCCTCGTCCCGCCCGAGCTCGCCCTCCCGCAGGACGAGCAGCGCCAAGAGCTCCCGCGCCGCCTGCCGGTCCAGCGCCAGCGACGTCCGCAGGGGCCCCAGCACCGCCACCTCCAGCGGCCTCCCCACGGGGCCGGCCGCGACACCCTCGCCTGCCGGCCCTTCCGCTGTGGGCAGAGGTCCCTCCGCCGCAGGCTCAAGGCCCTCCTGGTCCTCAGGGGAAGCGACCGGCGCCGATAGGTCCTCCCTAAGGACGGACGCGCCCCTCTCCGGCGCCGGGGCCTCGGCCCACGCCTGCCCCTCCTCCGCCCCTTCTCCGGCCGGCCCCTCCTGGGCGGGCAGGCTCTCCTGCGACCTCCCCTCGTCCGGGAAAGGAGGCGCCCCCTCCTCCCCCGCCGCTACGTGCGGGGCAGCAGCGACCGTCTCATCCATGGGAGCTACTGCCTCCGCCGCTACGTCTAGGGCAGCGGCAGCCGCCGCTTCATCCATGGGGGCGGCAGCCTCCGCCACGCCTCCCTCGTCGAGATGGAGGCCCTCATCGCGGGCGGGGAGGGACATGCCTGCCGCCTCCGCCAGCCCCTCCGGCCCGCTCATGCCCGGGCCGGCGGCGGCCGTTTCACCCACGGGGGCCGCCTCCGCCGGACCCTCTACCTGCGGCAGCGAGAGGCGCGCCCTTCCGCCCGCTATCTCCGCCTCCACCTGCCCCTCCCTGACCTTCACCCAGGCGGGGAACCGCCCCGCTTCGGCAGGCCCCAGCACCACCAGGTAGCAGCCCACCTCGGGGCCACGCGCTGCCAGGGTCACCGCCATCTCCCGCTCCCGCTCCTCCGGGAGGCGCATCACGGCCAGCAAGGGCGCCGCCTGGCGCCCCTCAGCCTCGAAGCGGCCCACCACCTCGTCGTACAGGGCGTCCACGGCCTCCCCCGACGACGCCAGGCGCCGCACGGCCTGCCGCTCCGCCGCCGTCCCCTCCTGGGCCCATACCTGCAGGCCCGGCAGGGCCAGCGACGCGGCTGCCACCCACCAGGACAGGAAGCGCGCCTCGTCCTGCGGCGACGCGTCCAGCAGCAGGCCCCCGGGCGACCCCAGGTCGGCGAGCACCACCCACGGCGCCGCCCCCGGCTCCTCGCGCCTGCCCACCGGCACGGCCGCCGCCGCCACCGTCGCCCCCTCGGGCCGCGCAGGCGGCAGCTCGCCACAGCTCAGCTCCCACATGCGCCCCGCCACCCGCCGCAGCCGCTGCACCGGCGCCCGCAGCTCCCGGGCAGCTTTCTCCACCGCCGCCCTGACGGCCTGCTCGTCCACCTCGCGCGACAGCTCCACCACCAGCCCGGCCGCCCTGCCCCGCGCCCAGACGGCGGGCACGCCCCTCACCGGCAGCCCCCTCTCGGAGAGCGCCCACAGGAGGGTGCGCACCCCTCCCATCACCTCCAGGTAGTCGGTGGCGCCGTCGCCCCCCTCCTCGGGCTCAGGCTCCTCAGGCCGCATCACCAGCGACGATGCGGCGCGGGCGATGGCCAGGGCAGCCTCACGCAAGGGGAGCGGCCGCCGCCCGCCGCGGCCCGGCCGCCCCTCGGCGGGGATGGCCCCTTCCTCCCCTTCGCCTGCTCGGGGGAGGGAAGGGGCCGGCGCCTCCCCGGGGGCAGCCTCCGGCACGGGCGGGGGCGCCGCAGGGGCAGGGGGAGCTTCCGGCAGCGCCCCCTCCTGGGCCGGCACCCACGGCGCCTCCTGCCCCCTCTCGGGGAAGGCCATCTCGGCCGCAAGCGCCCACCCGCCTGCCGGCGCTGCCATGGCCTCCTCCGGCCGCAGTAGCCGCGCCGGCAACACCACGCGGCAGCCGTAGGGGACCTTGCCCCCCACGGCCCCGCCGTAGAGGACCTCGCCCTCCTCGGCAGGGCTGTAGCCCAGGCGGCGCCGGTAGCGCTGCGTCTCCTGGTAGAACAGGTGCCACTGCCGGTGCCTGGTGCCCAGCACCATCTCCTCCAGGTCCACCACCTCCGGCGCCAGGGACACGCACCACAGCAGCACCCTCCCCTCCCTCACCGCCATGGCGCCGTTGGGCACCGGCACCAGCACCCAGCCGTCGCCGCAGTCCACCACCGCCTGCGCCTCCAGGCCGAACAGGCCGGCCATGTGCTCCGGCGACGGTGCCCATACGGGGTGGAGCTTGAGGCGCACGTACCCCACAAGGGGCAGCTCCACCCGGCCGTCACCGGTGAAGCGCACCTCCTCCGCCGGCAGGCGCCAGAAGCGGAGCCAGTCGTTGGGCCTGCCGGCAGTAGGAGGGAGACAGAGGACGCTTCCTGCCCGCAGCCGCGCACTGCCGCTCATCCCTGCTCCCTCCTCACCACCACCGTCCCCGCTATGAGGTCATGGAGCCCCTGCCTGCGCCTGGTCCAGAAGGCGACCAGGTAGCCGATGCCCAGCGTGAGCTCGCAAGCGAGGCGGGCCAGCTGCCGCAAGAGGGCCTGCCAGAAGTCCAGGTCGCCGCCGTCGGCCCGGGCCACCCGCAGCCCCAGCAGGCGCTTCCCCACCGTGGCCTGCCACCTGCTCCCCTCACAGAGGGGCCGGTAGAGGAAGCTCGCCACCGCCCCTACCGGCAGGCCTATGGCCATGGCCACGTCCGCCTGCCTGCCCGCCGCCTCGGCATCGGCCGGGCCTGAGAGCGCAAGGACCGCCACGGCCACCAGGAACTGCACCCCAAGGGCGACGGCCCAGCCCAGGAGCGCGTCCACCAGGTAGGCCGCGACGCGCCGCCCCATCCCGGCGGGCACCATGGCCACCGGCTGCGCCGGCAGGGCCGGCACGAGCAGCAGGTCACCCCCGTCCGGGCGGGGCATGAGCACCCGGCCCCGGTCCAGCAGCCAGGGATGCTGCCCGGCATCCCGGGCAGGGTCGCGCCCGGTGACGAGCCTCGCCCCGCCGGCAGCGGCGGCAAGCGCTACCTGCCACGCCTCCTCTGCCGTGGGCGCCATCACCAGCAACCCCCCTCTCTCCAGGGCAAGGAAGCCGGGCAGGTCGTCTATCTCCTCGCGCAGGGGCTCGTCCACTACCACCATCACCTGCGACCGCCCAAGGCCCCAGCCCTGAAGCACCCTGAGCGTCCTCGTTATGGCGTCCAGCCGCGCCGGCCCGCCGCCCTGGGCCCAGGACCGAGCCAGCGACGAGCCATCCACCACCGCCGCCGGCCCGGCGCCGTCCTTCCGGGAGGATGGCCCCCCGGCGGCAGCCTGCCGGACCGCCTCCATCACCACCCAGGGGCTCGCCTCCGGCACCTGCAGCAGGACGATCCCCGCCGGCGTCCGCACCGCACGCACGCCCTCCCTGTCCCGTTCCACCGACAGCAGCACCGCCCCCTCCAGGCCGTAGCTCGCCGCCACCTGCCGCGTCATCTCCTCCAGGCGGCGCCGCTCGCCGCCCTCCACGTCGCCCAGCACGACCACCGGTATGACAGGACGCCCGCTCATGGCATCACCGCATGCAGGCCCGCCCTGCCGTCCCCCTCGGCGAGCATGAGGGCTACCCGCAGCTGGCGGGGCCGGATGCCGCCCGTGGACCGGCACAGGCGGCCCACCCGCAGCTTCACCCACGACCGCGAGACGCCGAGGAGCGAGGCTATCTCGTCCAGGCTGCGGCCCTCGGCCAGCAGACGCCGCAGCCGCTCCTCCCGCTCCCTCCGCCTCTCGACAGGAGCAGTGCGCAGCCCCTCCTGCCAGGGCACATCACCGGGGAGGACGGCAAGGCCCCAGCCGGCCGCCCGCACCGCCCGCCGCAGCAGCTCGCCGTCGCCGGCAGGCACGACCGCCGTGGCGCCCAGGGCCAGGGCCCGCCGCACCGACCGCCCGTCGACCGCCTCCAGGAGCACCACCACGCGGCCTGGCAGGGAAGACGCCGCCGCCAGGCAGCAGGGGCCGGCCGCCACCGCCACCGGCGCCTCCCTGTCCACCCGGACGCCCAGGCGCCCCAGCAGCCGCCCAAGGCCTGCCTCTTCGAGAGGGGAGCAGGCCAGAACGGCAGCACGCAGGCCCTCCCGCCGCCGCGCCGGCACGGCCCCTACCTCCCCTGGAGCTTGCCCGGGAGGCGCACTCCGGGCGCCTGCACGTTCAGGTCCTGGGGCGCCTCGTCGTCGCCCTGCACGGCCGCCCCCTCGTGCTGCCCGCCCGAGGACGGCGCCCCCACCACCGGCGCCGGCAGCTCCACCTGCCGCCGCGCCGGCGCCGGCGCCTGGGCCTGGCCCTCCTCTCCGGCGGCAATCCCTGCTGCCTCCTGCAGGGCATCTGCCGGCGACGGCGCCCCAGAGATGGGGCCCTCAGGAGCAGCCACCGCTGCCGCAGCGGCCGGCGCCGCCTGGACCACATGGGCCTCCACATGCGGCGGCACCGCAGCCACCGTCTCGCCGCTGCCTCCGAGGGAGAGCCTGGGCAGCTCGGGCGAGACCTTGACCAGGGACGCCACCAGCAGCGCCGCCATGAGGCCGCCGCTCATGCCCCTCTTCACCCAGGGGACCGTGACCAGGTCCACCAGCCGCTCCAGGTCCTGCGCCCAGGCGGCGCCGCGGGTGATGCCCACCACCGTCCCGGCAAGGGCCCTCAGGAGCAGCACCGCCGCCACGTAGGTCAGCACGGCCCAGCCGGCCATGCTGGCCACGTAGCGCGCCGCCTCCAGGGGCGGCTCGGTGGCCATGAGGGCCTGCGCCACATCGCCCCAGGTGGGCAGCCTCGCCGGCAGGGCCGGCCGCTCGCCGAACCGCACCAGGGCCGCCCCTATTCCGGCCGTGACCGCCACGAGCAGGAGGAAGGCGCCAAGGCCCCTCAGCGCCTCGCCCACGGCAGGCGCCCTCCGCGCTGCTGCTGCCTGCATGCCTATCACCTCCACATCGGCCTCCTTCAGCGTTCTACGACCACCTGCTCGCCTGCCGGCCTCGCCAGGCCGGCGCCCCTGCCGTCGCCGGAGGGGTACATGCTCCCGGCCAACGCCTCCAGGAGAGCGTCCCGCCCCTGGCCCAGCAGCCACACCGGCCACCCGTAGGCGCGCCGCACCCGCTCGGCCTCCTCGGCGCTCGCCTGGGCACATACCGCCAGCACCACGTCCTCAGGCAAAAAGCAGGCGCCCCTCAGGAGCCGCCGCCGCGGGGCACGCTGGACCAGGTTGGGCAGGCTCAGGGCGCACTCGGCCCAGACGATGGCCCCCTGCCTGGTCAGGACGAGCACGTCCAGCTCCATCTCCTCGCCGCCGCCAAGCCTCACCCTGGCCCTGGTGGCGGCATGGCCTGCCCACATGTTGCGCTGCCCGAGGGCGCGCACGACGCCCCTGGCAACAGCCCGCTCCAGCCAGCCCCCTTGCAGGTAGGCCACCAGCCGGTCGATGCCCATGGGGAGCCGCAGGTAGACCCGCTCGTCCTCCCGCATGGCGCCGGCGGCGAGTCGCACCCCGGCGAGGGCCTGCCCCACCCGCAAGAGCCGCCCCGCCATCCCCTCGGGGGCCGGCACGGCCACGACCGCCCACCCCCTCTCGACGCCCCTGGCCATGGCCCTGAGGCACGCCATGGCAAGCTCGGGCTCGGCAAGGACCAGGTCGGCCACCGCGTCCAGGCGGGCGGCAGGCCCCGTCGCCGGAAAGGGGACCGCCTCCACCAGCTCCAGCCGCCGCCGGCCCAGCGCCTCGGCAAGCTCCGGCAGCTCCTCCGACCCCACAGGCAGGGGCAACTCCAGGTCCGTCAGCCACCCCCTGCCCCGCCACCGCCGCCACACCCGCGGCGACGGCCGTCGGGCCATCGGTGGCGCCGGCCCCTCTTGCTTCTCCTCCACCCTCTCCTCTACGGCGGGCGCCGGGGAGGGCGCGGGCGATGACGGCCTCCGGAGGCCATGCACCGCAGCATCCCCACCTGCCCTCGCCTCGACCTCGCGCACGATGGCGCCCGCATCTGCCAGGACGGCAAGGAGCAGCTCCCGCAGCTCGGCCGCCTCTAGACGCCCGTCCCGCAGCGGCACCACCAGCCGGTAGCGGACTCCGCCTGGGCCCTCAAACCGCTCCCAGGAAGGGCGCGCTGCCCGCCTGCCGCCGCTCGCCTCCACCACTTCCACCACCAGCGCCGGCAGCCTCACCCCCAGCGCAGCGGCGTACTCGCGGCAGGCGTCCTCCACCTCTCGCCGCAGGGCCGGCGCCGACGAGGGTGGCAGGACCACCCGCAGCGGGCCGCTGCCGGGGCGCCGGAGCAGCCTTTCCAGCAGTGCCATACCCATCACTCCTCGGGCGCCTGGATGACGCTCTGCGCCTGCTGCACCGGGTAGGGCAGCCGGCCGATGACGGCTATCTCGCCCAGCGAGTAGGGGCCGAAGTTGCGCCGCTCGGTGGTGCAGGTCTGGCCCCCGCCGGCGTTGGTGGTGCAGTTCTCCCGCTCGGCCGTCACGGTGAAGCGGCCCTGCCAGTAGGCCCAGACCCGCACCAGGTACTTCTGGCCCGGCTGCTGCAGGCTCGACCGCTCATAGACGTGGTAGATCTCCGACTCCCACTCGGGCCACGGCGCCCCCGGGGTGACCGAGTCCATCCCCCAGCCGTCGCCGAAGCTCCAGTGGTAGCGCGCCACCCAGGCGTCGATCCTGGCCGACACGCCCTGCCACTCGCCGATCTGGCAGGACACCGACACGGTGCGCGAGAGGCGCATGTCGTCCGTGTAGTTCTCCAGCCAGAAGAAGCTCTTGAGGCCCGTAAGCCCCAACTGGGGGTTCACGCCGATGACCGGCACCGGCGGCCGGAGCTTGCTGCGCGCCTCCTGGTAGCACTGGGCAGGAGGCGTCTCCTGGCCCCCCGAGGCGGCCTGCTGCTCGGGGTTGCAGGCCCGCAAGAAGTCCTGAATCTGCTCGTCCGTCAGGGGGAGGTTGGTCGAGCCCCCCGTCAGCGAGACAAGACCGGCGCAGTCCCAGAGGACTCCACTGGGTCCAGGCCGCCAGGCCGTGCCGTTGCAGTAGTTATAGACCCACCAGTTGCTGAGGTTGAGGGCCCCTACCGACGAGCAGTCGATGGACATCTGGCCACCTGACCCCGACGAGGGAGGGCTGCCGGGGCTGAAGCTCGAGGGATTCTCGCCACTTATCCCTACCCCCACCACGTACTCGCCGCCCTGCCGGCAGCCCTGGGACCGGATATTATCCCAATCTACACTCGCGCAGCTCCCGTCGTCGGCACGGGCCGCCGTCGCGCCCAGGAGCGCCGCCGCGGCCGCGAGCGCGAGCGACGCGAGGACCCATCTCATGGCCCATCACCTCCCATATTCACCTCTCAGTCCACGAAGGGCGCCGCCCCGTCGTACGGACAGGGGGCGTTCACCGTCTTGTAGTCGTCCACGAGCACCCGCCCGTCGGCGGTGCGCACGAGCTGGACGTCCACCACCCGGCTGCGCTCGTCCATGGGCTTGACCTCCGCGCCGGTGTCCGGGTCGATGGAGTAGTGCTTGATGGTCCGGGCGCAGGAGCGGACGCTGAAGGACAGGCCGCCTGCGCCCTGCATGCCGGCCATGAGGACAGGACTGTAGTGGCCCACCCCGAAGTCCGTGTAGCGCAGGCCCTCGTTCTGCTCCCGCTCCCTGTCAAGCCTCTCCAGGGCAGGCCGCAGCTCCCTGTCGACCCAGTCCTCGTAGCGGGGGGTCGCCACCCCCAGCCGCTTGACCCACTCCACGTCGGCCGTCACCGACGCGATCCGCCAGGCCACCTCGAACCTCCGCAGCGCCTCAGCGATCTTGCGCCCGTCCTCGGGCGTGATGATGCCGATGCGGACGGCCCCTTGGGCCTGGGGGTCGATGCGCAGCGGGTCCCAGGTGTCGCACATGCTCGCCCACCGCACCAGGTGCTCCGGCACCTGCACCCCCTCCGGCAGGCAGGAAGGCTCCACCACCTGCGGCCCAGGCGTCGCCTCGGGAGGAGGGGCAGGGCTCCCCTTCCCCCCACAGGCCGCAAGCGCAAGCGCCAGCCCCGCCACAAGGCCCATGACCGGCCCCTTGGGTAGGAGCCGCTTCCTCTTCATCTCCATCGTGGCCACCTCCTTATCGCCTTTTGGCCACTATTATAGCAGCCATGAGTGTGGCATGACTTCCTACATCTAACCCGTCGGCTGGCGGGGGCAGGTGGGCCTGAGGGGGGTGCCTCAGCAACGGGGGTCGCCAAGGGCACCTTCGGAGGTGGCCATGCCGCACCTGCCCCCATCTGTTACCTCGCCGCTCTTACCTTCTTGTCGACCAGCTGCGCCAGCGCCACCGCATCCGCCGGAGGCGTCCCGCCGCCAGGCGCATATACGGCGGCCATGACCACGTAGCCGTCGCGTGCACCCATCGCCATGTCCACCCGAAGGGCGCCCTCCCCTTCGCCCAACCGCAGCGCGACATGGATGCCGCCCTCGCCCACCGGCACGTACTCGACCTTGAGGACCCTCATGCCCAGGCCCACCTGCGCCACGGACTCGGCCAGGAACGCCGTGTCATGGGCCAGCTCCCTCTCGCTGCAGCCCGGCGCCCGGCCCTCGCCCCTCGCCCTCATGTCGCCCACGCCCAGGATCGCCAGCGCCTCATCCTCCCCACCGCCGGGCAGGGAGCATGCCCGCATCGCCAGGACAACAGGGGCACCGTCCCCCTCAGGGGTCGTCCCGATCGCGCCCTGCAGCACCTCGCCCCACCCCCGGTCGACATCGCCGCAGTCCGGCACCAGGGCAAGGAGCGCGTCGCCCCCGGCGTTCGTCGTTGCCTCGACCCCAAGCGAGAGGGGACCGGTAAGGAGCGCTGCCGCCATCTCCAAGAAGCTCCCGCCGGCGGCCTGCCCCCTCGCGCCGGGCAGAGGCGACGCCGTGGCGGCGGGCGTGCCGTCCCCCCCTCTCGCCACCGCCCCCACAGGCGGCAAGGAGCGCCGCCAGGACCACTACGGCCAAAGTGAGCCACGGACTCGCTGCCTTCTTCATGGGGCACCTTCTCATATGGCCGCGGGCCCCATCAGCCGGCGCCTGAGCCGCAGCGCCCTCACCCGCGTCCAGTCGCCGCTCATGCCCATGACGCTGCCGACGGCCTCGGAGGCGGCGCCCACGACCCAGTAGAGCCACGCCAGCAGCCGGTCGGACCTCGATGCCTCTCCCAGGGCGGCCACGACGCCTCCCAGCTCCTGCTCGGCAGCGACGTCCTCGTCGACCCTGTCCTCCCAGCGCAGGGCAGGGTGGACCGGCTGCCATCTGTCGTCCTCCACCTCCCACATCGGCAGCC
>Ga0101945_1002526_pt1 | contig 12564 bp, 10 predicted proteins | sample DewCreD2012metaG_2_FD_75246 | JGI IMG/M metagenome (GOLD analysis project Ga0101945, IMG submission 75246) | Hot spring sediment bacterial and archeal communities from British Columbia, Canada, to study Microbial Dark Matter (Phase II) - Dewar... ... | reverse complement strand
CACGTCAGATAGAATGTGCGCGTAGAATGCGTGAAATTCTCGATGGTCGCGAATACGTTAGAGGCTTCGATCCCTCAAACGTGCAAGATGCTTATACTTTGCGATGCATACCGCAGGTTCATGGAGCTTGCAGAGATGCAATAGCATACGCGGAATGGCTGCTAAAAATCGAGTTAAATTCCGTAACGGATAATCCTCTGATTTTTAACGACTCAGACGAGATCGAGGTAGTTTCAGGTGGCAATTTTCATGGCGAGCCATTGGCTTTGGCATTTGATTATCTCGCAATTGCTCTCTCTGAGCTCTGTAACATAAGCGAAAGAAGGATAAATAGACTGACCGATGAAGCTTCAAATTCTCATGTCTTACCAGCATTCTTAACCGAAAATAGTGGGATAAACTCTGGATTCATGATAGTACAGTACACGGCGGCCGCGTTGTGTTCAGAAAATAAAATCCTGGCTCATCCAGCTTCAGTAGATACGATACCTACATCTGCAAACGTTGAGGATCACGTCTCAATGGGATTGACCTCTGCGCTGAAGCTTCGTCAAATCAATGAAAATCTAGAGTACGTATTGGCCTTGGAATTGATGACTGCAGCGCAAGGCATTGATCTACGCAAAAAACGCATCGGCTATGACAAGCGATTAGGTAAAGGAACAAAACCTGTATACGAAAAAATAAGGTCAGCAATTCCCTTCGTCGAAAAAGACCAATTTATGAAACCTTTGATCGATCGAATGATAGAGTTAATTCGCAGCGGTGAAATATAAGATTAACAGAGATTAGCAAAAATAAATACATTTTGGATAGAGGCTTTTTCCCGGCTTTAATCAAGCCATGAAAATAGCATAGAGCTGATGATACTGCTCAACAAGAATAATTCTTACTGGAAAAATAAAAGCCACGTTTCTAAGGCAGACACTGAAGATTTACTGAGCCGTCTCTTTCAATGATTCCACTGCTTGTTTGGCTATCTCTCGATCATCAAAATGATACTTCTCGTTGCCGATTATTTGATATGTTTCATGCCCCTTACCAGCAATTATTACTACATCATCTTTTTTTGCTCTCTGTACAGCCGTGTAAATGGCCTCTTTGCGGTCTGGGATTTTCAGATAAGGACAGTTAGTCGAAAGTAGCCCTGATTCGATTTCAGAAATTATTTTCAGGGGATCCTCAGTTCGCGGATTGTCTGAGGTAATGATGACAAGATCACTGTAGCTACCGGCAATTTCTCCCATCGGCGCTCTTTTAGACTTGTCTCTATCCCCTCCGCAACCAAAAACCGTTATTAATCGGCCTTTTGCTAATTGTCTCGCTGTCTTTAATGTGTTCAGTAGAGCATCATCCGTATGCGCATAATCTACAATTATTGCAAAGTTAGCATCGTGCTGAACTCTCTCAAAACGCCCAGGAGCCCCTACACAACTGGCTATTCCTCTCGCACATGCCTCTAGATCATAATTTACATCTAACGCTGCCGCTGTAGCTGCCAATATGTTATAAACATGCGGTCTGCCGATTAGAGGCGATTTTATTTTCATTTCACCTTGAGGTGTGCGCATGGTAAAAGATGTACCAGCCATCAGCGAAACGTCAATATCTCTTGCCGTAAAATCTGCATCTTTCGAGTTGATACCGAAGGTAACAACTCTTTGCCCGCGTGTTCGCAGTTCAGATATGAGTCGTCTGCCCCATTCATCATCGAGATTTACAACGCAGCTATCCGGCGGATGACCGAGCCTCCCATCGAACAGAATTTTCTTCGCGTCAAAGTAATTTTCCATCGTTCCGTGATAATCCAGGTGATCACGAGTTAAGTTAGTAAAAATCGCCACTTTAAAGCGCAACTGATCGCATCTGTGAAGATGCAGTGCCTGCGAGGAAGCCTCCATTGCTACTAATCTACACCCATCATCCAATGCTTGGCGCAAAAATCTTTGTGTGTCTGAGGCTTCGGGGGTAGTTCTAACCGCAGGGATAAATTTGGAGCCTATTCTGTATTCAACTGTCGTAATCATCCCAGCCTTATCACCGTTAGCTTCTGCAAGTGCGAAGGTTAGATAAGTGGTTGTGGTTTTACCATTCGTACCAGTTACGCCTATCAGTTTTAGCTTTTGCGAGGGACTACCATGAACCAAATCTGCAGCCTTTGCAAGAGCTACGCGCGCCTCTCTAACTTTAAACCAAACTCCTTGAAAGTCAGAGGGCATTTCTTGTTCAGAAATTACGCCAACAGCACCTCTTCGCATCACATCTGCAACAAAGCGATTGCCATCCATGGTCAAACCTTTTATTGCTACGAACACGAATCCCTCACGTGCCTGCCTTGAGTCGTGAGTGACGTCTGAAATCAAAGCGTGTGGATCGCCATGAAGATCTGCTTCAATTCCCTTAGCTAGTTCAGCTGCTGTTACTCCCATAGGCACATTATAAAATCCTCCATAAAACCAATAACATCGAAGGCCTCCGCTCACAACGGCACAGCCAAGAATAGTTTTCCATCTGCTCCCTTGAAAATCAAATGAGAATTAAGTTTACATAGCAACGCGATAAATACGGACAAAATGAAATACGGCAAAATGACGACTCAATTTTCATAAATCCCAGGAATCGAGCCTTCAAAGATTGTCCGAGCGAATGCCTCGACTAGAGCTAAATTTTCGTTTTTAACTGCTTAAATTTTAATGGATCATCTGTAATTACGGCGTGGATACCTAATTTGCAAGCTCTAACCAACCAGGATGGGCGATTTACAGTCCAGACTACAACGTTGAATCCATCTCTTTTCGCATTTGCAACAAAGTTTTTGTTTATCAGCAAGTAATGTAATGAGATTTCGTCAACATCGAATGCCTTCGCTAATTTCAGCATCTTATCTCGAGATCTTAACAACGAGACTGTCGGACTAAAAAGAGCAGCCGTCTTACATTGAGGATGAAGAATGCGCAATTTCGTTAAGGTAGACAATTCGAAGCTCTTAAACACAATATTATCTTTTAAACTGCTGGCTTCAGTGATGCATAGAATTTTTTCCAACTGACTCTCAGAAACTTCGCCCTGACTTTTTATCTCCATGTATATCTTACCCGCGTAACTTCCAAAAAACTGTAACGCCTCATCCAAGCGCGGAATTTTTTGTGAAAGAAATTCACTTGATGCTTTTGTAGGAAAACTTTTATTAAACCACTCACCAATGTCTATTTTTTCGATATCCTTGTAATTCATTTTGGAGATGGAAGATGGAATGCCAGCAATCCGACGCAAGTCGTAATCATGAAAAATTACAGGTATGCAGTCACTCGTAAAAGTGACATCAAACTCGATACCATCTACTCCAATTTCGATCGCACGTTGGAAAGCAATCAGTGTATTCTCTGGCGCTATCGAAGATGCACCTCTATGAGCGATGATCAACGGGGGTCTATTCAACATCTACATTCTCTGAGTTAACTCGCTAACTGATATTTTTAACCGTATAAGCTATCTTTTCTCGAGTAAAAAGCAGGTTTTTGACCAGCTTATTGGTTCTGTGATCGGGAAACGATGCTTGGCTAATATTTTGAAATATTTAGACGCAGTCTCCGTAACTTGCTTGTCAGAATACGCTTTAAAATTGTAGATTACCTCAAGAACTGCACTAATCGGAGATGAACAAACTGGCACCAAAATCATCTTTGATCTTGGCTTGAGAACACGGGCTAGCTCTGCCATGCCTTCATCTAACGGTACGTACTCAAGTGCACCACAAGTGATGATTAGGTCAAATACTTCATTATCGAATGGTAAGCAGAGCAAATTTCCTTGGATTTGTTCTATTGATTGTCCTCTAGTTTCTTTGTCCTTCTTGAAGTCCTGTTTTGCCACTTTTAATGAATTAAATGATATATCGAGCGTGTAAGTTACTTTAGGACGATAGCCGGCACTATGAAAAGCAAAAGTTGCTAAACCGGTTCCTGATCCAGCATCTAGAACTATAGAATTTCGATCAACGTCCAATCTCAATGTTTTCAAATATCGCGCAAGCGATTTTCGATATCCCATTAACCTTTGCATGAATGGCTGAACATCAGCTATCTGATCATAAAAAAACTGGGTTTTATTTCGTTGTTTAGCCGAAACTTTACTCATGCTCATTCTCCTTCGGATAAAAGTTGCTCTATCATCTGCTTGATCTGCTCTGCTTTTTGTTTGCTTATTCCGGATTCTATATATCGAATGATACCTTTACGATCGATCAGAACAGTCGTTGGCAAAGATTGCACACCGTAATTATGATGATTTGTTGCATCGCTCGCAACTGCGATTGAATATGCTAGTCTAAACTCTTCTTTAAATTTGCCTATAAAACTCAATTCTTTCGTGCTATCAGCGGGCTCTCCCTCGACCTCTTGGTAATACCTAGTCAGACCTATAACCTCGAGTCCTCTATTTTTATACTCCTCTTGAAACTGATTGAGCACAGGAAACATGGAAATACAAGGAGCGCACCAAGTCGCCCAAAAATCAATCAAGATGACCCTCCCATAGAGATCAGAAATCTTTTTTTCTTCTGAAAACCACCTGTCGACCCTTTGTATTTCGAATGCTTTCTCTCCCAAGATCTCATAATGCCTCAGCTTACTTTTAAGTAAACTAAGCACAGACGCTTGCAAGTTTTTTGACTTTAGATCTCGCTCTACTCTACTTGTCATAAGCCGATAAAACTCTAGTGCCTCAGCTTTCTTCCCTATCTCTATCAGATACTTTATTTTCGTATCTATGGCTTCAAAATATAGCTGAGCTGACTGAGCAGCGATAGCATTGGTAATCGCAGCGTCCAACGCCTCTTCTGCCTTCGATTTATCATCAATCTTGCTGTAGATGCGAAATAACAAGAGTGATAGTTCTGTCGTTTGCTCATCATTACTCAACGACCTTAAACCTTTAGACAAAGAATAAGCTTGCTCAGCATGTTTTCTCGCCATTTCCAGGTATTTCTCAGAGAAGTAATTTTTAGCTAGGTGACAATTGAGAAATATCAATTCGCGCTTTACGTTTAGATCATCACTAGAAGTAGCCACGAGCTTAGAATATTCATCGAATAACTTCCCGGTCCTTTCAAAATCTTTCTTTCCAATAGAGATGAGAATCAAGCTTACGAGTGCCTTACGTTTCTGCTCTGCATTCGAACTCTTCGAGCTTAAAAACGTCTCAAAAGCTTTAACAGCATCTTCTTTCTCACCTGCTATTACAAAAAGATTTCCGATGTAGTAAAAATCTTCTTTGGATGGATTAGTATCGGAGATTAGACGTTTCGCATATTTCAACGCTAGCTTTTTCTGTTCCTGCAAGACTTCACCAATTATCTTTTCCGTGATTGAAATGTTTTTATTCTTGAGTTCATTGATTTTAGAATCCTGGTAAGAAATCACCTCATTCAGGAGAGTAGATGCAGGCTTTGCCACCTTTGCGCCAACAGAAGTCTCGTCAACAACCGTAATTCGCTCAGATTGAGCAAAGAACGAAACCACAGTGCAAAATAAAAAGAAAAGTAAAAGCCTGCTCATAGAAATCTCTCAGGGCTAAACTTCCGCAAGTACTTAGATTCTACATTTTCTGTAATTTTGTCCGCAAGAATTTTTGCAGTCAGAGGTGCCAATAAAATGCCGTTTCTATAATGTCCTGTGGCTACGAATAGATTTCCAAAGTCTAATATCCGCCCGATGATTGGCAGCCCATCTTCAACAAAGGGTCTGAGGCCAGCCCATTTGTCATCTATGTTTAAATTACTCAGCGCCGGGGCTATCTCGGTTCCAATTTGACTGAGGAAATCCACACCAGTTTTCGTAACATTTTTATCAAACCCAACATCTTCGACTGTTGCACCTACAAGAATTCTTCCGTCTCTTCTTGGAACGATGTATCCCCTCTGACTATAAATTACATGTTTGAAAAACCTTTGGCTCGTATGAAAGGCTATCATCTGCCCACGAATTGGCTTGACCTTGAATAAATTCATACCATTGATTCTTATAAGAGAACTAAAAGCGCCAGCAGCCAAAATCACGATTTTTGCTTGTATTCTATCGTTTTTTCGGGTCTCAGCTATGATATTACCTTTATCGACTAACACATCGCTTATCTCTGTATTAGCAAGCAGATTTATGCGATTTAGCCTTGCATACTCTTTTAAGGCCAGAACTAGCTTACGATTTTCTACTTGACAATTATCCGGGAAGAATAGAGCTTGCAAGGCATCTGGAGAAATAAAAGGTTCAAGACGTTTTACAGTTGACGAATCAAGTAATTCAATCCTGAGCCCTTGTTTCTTCTGCCACTCATAACGTCTTTTTAGTTCTACCAAATCGTCTTCATTAAAGGCTATCAGCAGCGTTCCTTGTTCATCGAACTCTGCGTCTATACCAGTCTCTTCGAGCAATTCACCTACAAAGTTCCCGTAAATACGGTTTGACTCGAGGCAAAAATGAAAAAAATCGTCATCTGAATCTGCCTCTACCTGAGGTGCCAACATACCAGCTGCAGCAAAGGAGGCTTCTTTCCCAAAATCACCTCTTTCAACGATGGCGATGTTTCTAATGCCTCTCTTGTGCAATTCTCTTGCAATCGATAATCCAATAACACCACCGCCTATGATTAAAACTTCATGTAGATTTGGCATTTTTATGATTCGCAAAGTAACATTATGGCTTAGGTTCTCTAGATTTGAAAAGGAAGAATAATCATGAAATCCAAGGTGACCTTAATTCCAGGCGATGGCATAGGTCCTGAGATAATTGCAGCTACCGTCCGGGTAGTGGAAGCTTCTGGAGCGGATATTGAGTGGGAAACTCACATAATTGGCGCCCAAGCACTCGAAAAACAAGGTACGACAATCCCTGAAGAAGCCTTAGAATCAATAAAAAGAAATGGTGTGGCTCTGAAAGGGCCTCTAACAACGCCAGTTGGAAAGGGGTTTACTTCTGTCAACGTCGCTTTGAGAAAAGCTCTTGATCTATATGCAAATGTGAGACCTATAAGAGCATTGCCAAACGTTCCTTGTCGTTACCCAGAGCTTGATCTAGTAATAATAAGAGAAAACACTGAAGATTTGTATTCAGGATTAGAACACACAGTAGTCCCCGGTGTCGTAGAGTCTCTAAAAATAATTACTGAGAAAGCTTCGCTTAGAATTGCAAAATATGCCTTTGAATTTGCCAAGAATAATAAACGCCGTAAGGTAACAGCTTTTCATAAAGCTAACATAATGAAGCTATCTGATGGCTTGTTTTTAGATTGTTTTTACAGAGTCGCTAAAGATTATCCGGAGATTTCAGCAGAGGATAAGATAATCGACAACGCTTGTATGCAATTGGTCATGAAACCTGAACAGTTTGACGTCATAGTGATGGAAAACCTTTACGGTGATATAGTATCTGATCTCTGTGCGGGTTTAATAGGCGGTCTTGGTCTCGCTCCCGGTGCGAATATAGGTGAGCACGGCGCAGTTTTCGAGGCAGTGCATGGTTCGGCCCCAGACATTGCCGGTCAAGGAATCGCCAATCCGACCGCAATACTTCTCTCGGCCATCATGATGCTTCGACACATGGGCAAAATGCGAGAGGCTGATCGTATAGAAAAAGCGCTCCTGGAGGTCTATGCAGAGGGAAAGGTAAGAACTAGAGATCTAGGTGGTAACGCTAAAACAGCAGAGTTCGCCAACGCCATCATCGAAAAAATTAAACAAGATTAGAAAACTTTGCCTAGTTGATCAAAGGCATGTAAAATCAATTGAAGGCATGTAAAACTTTAGTTATGGCACTATTAAAAATTCTGCACTATCCTGCGCCCATTTTACTCAAAGTGGGCAGACCGGTCGAGACATTTGATGAAGAGCTCGAAAAGCTTGCTCTAGACATGTTCGAGACCATGTATGAGGCAAGAGGCGTCGGGCTAGCTGCTCCGCAAGTCGGTGTCTCAAAACGCATTTTTGTAATGGATTGTTCAGGCGGGCAAGACCCAACAAGGCGTTTCGTGTTAGTAAATCCGGAAATCATAGCCACCGAAGGAATTCAGATAGGTGATGAGGGATGCCTTTCGTTTCCTGGGATATACACAAAAATCAAACGAGAAATGCGAGTCGTCGTCAGATTTCAGGATTTGAAGGGACAGTGGCAGGAATTAGACGTCACTGGTTCAGAGGCACGCTGTGTATTACACGAGACTGATCATTGCGATGGGATTGTATTCTTAGATAGAATGACAGCTATTAAACGCGCAATGGCAAAACGCAAGATAAAAGAATTCCAACGGACGGGTAAATGGGAAATTGCAGTTTAAAAATTCAATGAACTTAGAAGACACAAAATTCGTTGCAGAGTTGAATTCTGTTAGAGAGTTGAACCTCTATTTGCAGTCAGGATGGGTTCTTATTCTGAGTTATATAAAGTATTACACCGATAGGCAAGAACCCTGCTTTGTCGTAGCATGGCAGAAAGAAACAGAGCCAATCATCCCTGAAACGCTCGATTCTTGGGAACTAAAAGAAATAGATAGATACAGATAACGGAGGAGAATATGAAAGCCAGAAGAGCTCTAAGCGAATTTAGAAATGAGCCGCTAACTGATTTTTCCTTGCCTGAAAATAGAAAGGCTATGCAAAACGCTATCGAGCAAGTCCGAAGCGAGCTAGGCAAGGAATATCCGCTTATCATCAATGGAGAAAGAGTCTGGTTAGACAAAAAATTCGCTAGTATAAATCCAGCCAACAAATCTGAAATCGTAGGGGTTTTCTCCGATGCAGATTCTGATGCAACAAATCTCGTCGAAAAGGCTATCGAATCAGCCTACGAAGCATTCAAAAGTTGGCAGTTTGTGGATCCTGAGGAAAGAGCCGAATATCTTTTCCGTGCTGCAGAAATCATCCGTCACAGAAAGCACTATTTTTCAGCCTGGATGATTTTTGAAGTCGGTAAGACATGGACAGAGGCTGATGCCGATACGGCCGAAGCCATAGACTTTCTCGAATTTTATGGTCGAGAGATGATTCGCTGGGCTGGCCCACAACCTTTGATTCCATCGCCTTTACCGGAGAAAAATGAATTAAAATACATACCACTCGGAGTAGGCGCAATCATCCCACCATGGAACTTCCCTCTAGCCATAATGTGTGGGATGACGGTAAGTGCCGTAGTAACTGGTAACACGACCGTCCTGAAACCATCACCTGATGCGCCAACGATTGCCTATAAATTCATGGAAGTTTTAGAAGAAGTAGGATTACCGAAGGGTGTTGTTAATTTCCTGGCTGGCAGCGGTACCATAGTAGGAGAACTATTGGTCGCACATCCTAAGATTAGATTCATTTCATTTACTGGATCAAAGGCCGTCGGATTGAAGATTTACGAAGAAGCAGCAAAGACAAAGCCTGGACAAAAGTGGATGAAGAGAGTCGTAGCTGAGATGGGTGGTAAGGATGCTATCATCGTTTGTGAAGACGCAAACTTAGAGGAAGCAGCGCTGGGAATCGTCCAATCAGCCTTCGGTTTTCAGGGACAAAAGTGCTCGGCTTGTTCTCGGCTCATCGTAGATGAAAAAGTGCATGATGCTCTATTAGATAAAATCCTCGAGATGACAAAAAATCTAAAAATAGGTGACCCTACACAACCAGACACTCAAATGAGCGCTGTTATCAATCAAAAAGCCTTTGATAAGGCGATTTCGATGATTGAAAAAGGTGTAGAAGAAGGTGGAAGAATTTTGATCGGAGGCAAAGGTGATAACTCGATAGGTTTTTACGTAGAACCAACAATAATTGGTGATGTAAAGCCTGGCTCTACGATTGAACAGGTTGAGATATTTGCGCCGGTGCTTGCTGTCATAAAGGTGAAAAACTACGATGAAGCTCTAGAAGTAGCAAATGATACAGAGTATGGACTAACAGGATCTGTTTACTCCACATCTCAGGAAAAATTAGAGCGTGCCAAACGTGAGTTTCATGTGGGTAATCTCTACCTGAACCGAAAATGCACGGGGGCGCTAGTCGGAGTGCATCCATTCGGCGGATTTAACATGAGTGGCACTGACTCTAAAGCCGGAGGTCGGGAGTATCTATTGCATTTCATGCAAGCAAAATCAATAGCTCAGAAAATATAATTCAAGGTTGAGTTAATGAATAAAAGGGTTCTGACTGCGCTTGTCGCATTGCCAATTTTAATTTTTTCAATTCTGCTGCCTTATTTTTTTCCGTATTTCGAGTATGCAAACTCACTATTTTTAGTCATAGCCGCACTCGGATTGAGTGCTGGGCTTTTCGAGTTTTTCTCCATAACTAAGCGTATGGAGCTGAAAGCAGATGCCGGAATTGCCTATTTTGGTGCAACCGCCCTTTTTGTCGCTTTTCTCCTAAACGCTCCTCAAGAAATGCCCGATCTACTTGGATTAGTGATTGCAGGATTCATGACAATCCTGCTCATAACTCAAACCTTCAGATTTCAAAAGGACTTCTCCAAGATGCTGATCGGTACCGCTGTTACTCTTCTAGGAGTTTTTTATATTGCATTTTTGGGTGGATTTATAGTGGCCACAAGCGTGGGTTTCTCAAACAATCCGGTGAACTACCTCTCGAGCAAACTGTTGGGCTTTTTCTTTTTGGTAGTTATGAGCGCAGATATCGGCGCATATTACATAGGTCATTACTTTGGAAAGAGAAAACTCGTTCCTAAGATTTCCCCCGGTAAAACCTGGGAAGGAACTTTTGGTGGAATTAGTCTGAGTTGTCTCTCGGCTGCAGTCGCCTCGGCTTCATTTTTTCCTGAATTACCTTACAAATTCTCCGTACCTCTGGCAATCCTCATGTCAATAGTAGGATTATTGGGTGACTTAGTGGAAAGCGCAATCAAACGAGGAGCTAACATGAAAGATGCCTCGACAACTCTGCCAGGCCACGGAGGTTTTTTGGATCGACTGGATAGCTTACTCCTAAATGCTCCAATTCTTTACTACTTTGCAAAATTCTATTTCTAAAAACTATGGCCTCCATCAACATTCAAGCTTTAATACGGCATCAGCTTAAATCGAATCTGAATGATTATCCATGAAAATCGACTCTTAACTTTATCAGCATGTTTATCCTGTAAGCCTCGTCGCTCGATAATTATTTCTCACGTACAAATTGATCACTCATCTTCCCGTTAATGGTCAGCGAAAATACATGGACTAACGATTGAACCATGTAAAAGCTTTTAAATTAGTCTTTGTAGTCTTGGTGTGCTAAAATGACTTTTTTTCGTAGATTGATTCTCGATTTTCTGGGATTATGCTAGACATTTTAGGGAACTTGGAAAGAACGCATAGTTGTGGGGAGTTAAGAGAAACTCACGTCGGCGAGCAAGTAATCCTAATGGGTTGGGTCGCTAAAAAACGTGATTTTGGTGTTTTCACTTTCATAGATTTACGAGATAGAGACGGCATAACTCAAATCGTCATTAGTGAGGACACCGCACCAATAGCTCATTCGAAGGCAAAGTCTATACGGACTGAATATGTAATTGCAGTTCGGGGTAAAGTAGTTGCTCGCAGCGAAAATACCGTAAACCCTAAGATTGCAACCGGAAAAATAGAGGTCGTAGCAGATGAGATTCTGATTTTAAACGAGGCAAAAACTCTTCCATTCGAATTGGAAAAGGTAGGTTCACAGAATTTAGCAAGTGAGGAATTAAGACTAAAATATCGTTACCTAGATCTGAGGCGTCCTCAATTGCAAAAAAACTTGATCACGCGCGCTAAGGTTATCAGAGAAATCCGGCGTTACATGGATTCTCTAGGCTTCATCGAGATAGAAACTCCTATTTTGCTGAAATCTACACCAGAGGGTGCTAGAGACTTTCTCGTACCATCAAGAATTCACAGAGGGAAATTTTATGCCCTTCCGCAATCGCCACAAATACTAAAGCAAATCTGCATGATTGCAGGACTTGATAGATACTATCAAATCGCACGCTGTTTTCGAGACGAAGACTTACGCGCCGACCGTCAGCCGGAATTTACCCAACTAGACGTCGAGATGTCATTTGCAAATCAAGAGATGATTTATAAGGTAATAGAAGGAGTTTTCCGAAGCGTCTTCAAACTAATTGATGTTGAGTTACCAGAGAGATTTCCGCGTCTTAGCTACAATGAGGCCATGGAACGATTCGGCACCGACAAGCCTGATCTACGCTTCGAGATGGAACTAAAGGACTTGACTGCATCGTTTAAAAATACTAATTTTGCACCATTCGCCTCCATTCTCCAACAAAACGGACGGATCAAAGCAATAGTTGTAAAAAATCGCGCAGATTATTCAAGAAAGCAACTAGACCAGCTTCAAGAATTCGTAAAGCGCTACGGTGTGGATGGTCTAGCCTGGATTAAAATAACCGATCAGATATCATCCTCTCTGATGAAGGCGCTGGGTCAATCCAAAATTGAACAGATAGCCGCTGAAGTTAAGGCAGATAAAGGTGATATAGTCTTGATACTTGCCGGAAAACGAAACGTCGTATCTACGGCACTCGGCGCTCTGCGTTTAGAGATAGC
>Ga0101945_1002524_pt1 | contig 12568 bp, 14 predicted proteins | sample DewCreD2012metaG_2_FD_75246 | JGI IMG/M metagenome (GOLD analysis project Ga0101945, IMG submission 75246) | Hot spring sediment bacterial and archeal communities from British Columbia, Canada, to study Microbial Dark Matter (Phase II) - Dewar... ... | reverse complement strand
ACTGGTTTTCCGTGTTCGTGGAGGAGATCAACGCCCTCAACGTCTACCCCGTCCCCGATGGGGATACGGGCACCAACATGCACCTCACCCTCCAGTCCGCCCGGCGGGAGCTGGATCTGGCCGACACCTCCAAGATGCCTGAGGTGGCCCGGGCCATCGCCTACGGGAGCCTTTTGGGAGCCCGGGGGAACAGCGGGGTGATCCTTTCCCAGATCCTGAAGGGGTTCAGCGAGGCCCTCCGCAAGAGGGAGGTGCTGGATGCTTCCACCCTGGCCGAGGCCCTGCGCCTGGGGGCGGAAACCGGATACAAGGCGGTGATGAAGCCGGTGGAGGGCACCATCCTCACCGTGGCCCGGGCGGCTGGGGAAGGAGCCCAAGGGGAGACCCTCGAGGAAACCCTGGAAAATGCCCTTGGTGCAGCCCAAAGGGCCCTGGAGAAGACCCCGGACCTCCTTCCCGTGCTGAAGCAGGCGGGGGTGGTGGACGCTGGGGGTGCGGGGTACGTGCGCTTTTTGGAAGGCATCCGGGGATACCTCCTTAGGCTTCCCCTGCCCGAGCCCCCCAAGGTCGAGCGCTACGCCCAGACCGCCTTCGCCACCGAGGAGTTCGGCTACTGCACGGAGTTCCTCATGGAGGGGGTGGAGGTGCCCATTGAGCGGATCCGGGAGGCGGTGGCGCCTTTCGGGGACTCCTTGCTGGTGGTGGGGGCCGAGGGGTATGTGAAGGGGCACATCCACACCGATGACCCCGATGGCCTCCTGTCCACCGTGGCCCGCTTCGGCCGCATGGTGCGCACCAAGGTGGAGGACATGACCGAGCAACACACGGAGATCCTGGCCATGGTGGGGGCAGGGGAGGAGGCCCCTCCTCCCACGGGCCTGGTGGCGGTGGCCCTGGGGCATGGCCCGAGTCGGGTCTTCCGCAGCCTGGGGGCCCGGGTGGTGGCGGGAGGGCAGACGCAAAACCCCAGCGTGGAGGACCTGCTGGCCGCCATAAGGAGCGTGGCAAGCCCCAAGGTGATCCTCCTGCCCAACAACCCGAACGTCTTCCTGGCGGCGGAGAAGGCGGCGGAGCTGGCCAAAGCCCAGGGCAAAGAGGTGTACGTGCTCAAAACCCGCACCCTAGGCCAGGGCCTGGCGGCGGCGGTGCGCTACCTGCCCGAGGTGGAGGTGGAGGAGCTTCTTCCCGAGATGGAGGAGGCCATGAAGGGGGCGGTGACCCTCGAGGTCACCTGGGCCAGCCGGGACGCCGAGGTGGATGGGGTCAAGGTCCTGAAGGATAAGCCCATCGGGCTTCTGGATGGCAGGCTGGTCCTCATGGGGGAAACCCCCGAGGAGGTGCTGGAGGGCCTTATCCGCCTGGCCGGAGAAGACAAGGAGATCCTCACCCTTTTCCTGGGCCCCAACACCCCCAAGGAAAAGGCCGAGGAAGTGGCCAGGAAGTTCCCGGGGCTCGTGGTGGAGATCCTTCCCGGTGGTCCCGACCTCTACGCCTACCTGGGGGTCTTGGAGTAGCCTAAAGAAAGCCTAAGCTCCTTCCCCCCTTTCCCGGGCTATGCTGAGGGAAAGGGGGGTTTTATGTGGTGGATGACGAGAGGAGTGGTTCTGGGCTTGGCGGTTCTCGCCCTAGGGGCTTGCAATCTCCAGGGTACCCCGCCTGTGAGCGGGGACCTGCCTGTGGGAGATTCGAAGATCGCTGACCTGCCCCCAGCCCAGGAGAGCGGCGGGGAGCTAAGGCCGGGGGTAAAGGTATACCGCATAGCCCTGGACCAGAACCAAGCGGTGAGGGTGAGCGCGGTTTCTGCGGACCTTCAAGGGAGGGCCCGGCTCCGCCTGGTGCTTCTGGACGACAGGGGAGTGGTGCAGGCGGTGAGCGTGGCCCGGAACTGGTTTGCCGCCAGGCAGGAGCTTGCTCCCCTCTCCCTGCGCCCCCAGATCACCACCGACCCCGGGTACCGCCTGAACTTCAAGGGGCAGGCAGGCCAGGTCTTTTACCTGCGGGTGGAGAACTATGCCTTAAGCCAGGATCGGGTAACCCTCTACGCCGATCCCTTTACCCCCAATCCGGCAGGGAACGGGGAGGCCTTTACCTCCGGAACCAGGCAGGGGGCCATAGAGTTCGTGGGGGAGTTTGACCGGTATAACGTTTCTGCCGCCACGGGGTACCTCCGCTTCACCTACGCCGGACCCCTGGACCTGGTGGCGCTCCTCTACCTCTCGCCTCAAGACCCTAGCCCCCTGGTCCTGGACCCGGTGATGAACTGTGTCCCCATCTCCCCCGCCACCCTTCTAATGGTGCGGGACCGGGGCCTGGCCCGGGCGGGGTTTGACGAGGAAAATAGCGGCCGGTACCAGCTGGAGATTTCACTCATTCCCTGCCCCTAGGCTTCTTTGACAGGGGTTAGCGTGGGGTAAAGAGGCTTAAGGAATCTCTAATGCAAGGCACCCGAAAGTTGTCCCTTTCCTGCGGGGTTCCTGAGTTGTTGTAATCGTTCCATCTCTGCCGGGGGGCGGTTTGGATGAGGCCCCCCCTTCATGGTTCTCAGAAACCTCCAGGTTTGACCCGCATACTCAGGGGCGCTATGCGGGGTTTGCTGATTGTGCTCCTTTCCGCCCTGGCCGTTGCCGGGGCCTGGGCCCAGATGGCGGGCCGAAAGACCATGGTCCTCGAGGCCACCGCCTACACCTCCAGCGTGCGGGAGACCGACTCCACCCCCTTCATCACCGCCACCGGCATGCGTACCCGCCTGGGGGTCCTGGCGGTGAGCCCGGACCTCCTCAAGGTACTGCCCTACGGCACCAAGGTGCGCCTTAAGGACCTGGGTTCCGTGTACGGCCGGGGCCGGGGGCAGTTTGACTACCTTTTCCGGGAGCGTATCTTCGTGGTGGCCGACGTGATGCACCCTAGGATGCGGGGGAAGGTGGACGTCTGGCTTCCCGACCGGGCCACGGCCCTGCGTTTTGGCCGCAGGATCGTGGAGCTGGAGGTGGTGGAATATCCCAGGCGCTAAGGGTCCTGGGTTTCCTTATTCTTAGGGCGTGCGCTTCGCCCTCTTCCTGGCCCTGGCCCACCTTCGGCGTAGACCCCTGCAGACGGGGCTGGCCCTTTTAGGGGTAGGGGTGGGGGTGGCGGTCCTCCTCGCCGCCCTTTCCCTCACCAATGGCTTTGTCAGCGGCCTGGTGCGGGCCACCTTGAAGGCCTATCCCCACCTGGTCCTCTTCAGCTTAAGCGAGGAGCTTCCTCCCTTTCCCAGAGGGGAACATCCGGAGGTGGAAGCCTACGCACCCTTCGCTGCCACCAAGGCGCTTTTAACCCGTCCGGCGGAGGGCGCCAGGGGTCCTGGGGTGGACTTCGCCACCCTGGTGGGCTTGGGCGTGGGAGGTGAGGCCCTCTATCCCGATCTCGGGCTAAGGTTGGAACCCGGGGGCATTTACCTGGGCTCGGCCCTGCAACAGTCCCTGGGAGCCTTTGTGGGGGATAGGCTCTACGCCATGTCCGCCACCCAGGAGCGGGTGGAGCTAAGGGTCTTGGGGGCGTTTCGCACGGGAAACTACCTCTTGGACTCCGCCTATGCCTTTGTGGATCTGAAAACGGTGGAGAGGCTTTCCGGCATACGGGCCCAGGGGTACCAGGTGCGCCTTAAGGACCCCTGGCGGGCCAAGGAGATAGGGGTGGTCCTTGCGGGCACTCGCTTTTTTCCCCAGGCCTGGCAGGATACCCAGCGCACCCTTTTGGAGCAGCTTTCCCTGCAGAAGCGGGTCCTGGGCATCCTGATCTTCCTGATTGTGGCGGTGGCCGCCTTGGGGGTGGCCAACCTTCTGGTGCTTAAGGTGGTGGAGAAGACCCCGGAGATCGCCCTGCTTCGGGCCATGGGAGCCTCGAGGCTCACTGTGGGAATGGTCTTCGCCCTGGAAGGGGTTTTTCTGGGGATTGGGGGGGTTCTTCTGGGCAATCTCTTGGGGTATCTTCTTTGCCTCTACCTTTCCCTTCGCCCGGTGAACCTTCCCGGGGAGCTTTACTTCCTCACCCACCTGCCCGTGGAGATGCGCCTTTCCGACTTCCTTCTGGTGAGCGGCGCAAGCCTGGCCGCCACCTTTCTTTCCGCCCTTTTGCCCCTCTTCCGCGCCCTAAGGGTCCAGCCCGGGGTGGTGCTCAGGTAGTTGCCAAAAAGAGCCTCCTGCCCTAGACTCTTTAGGGCGGGCCGGTGTAGCTCAGCGGTAGAGCAACCGCCTCGTAAGCGGTAGGCCGCCGGTTCAAATCCGGCCACCGGCTCCAGGCCAAGCCCATCCCTTTAAGCCCCGCCGGCTGGCGGGGTTTTCCTTTGCCTCGCTTGCCAAAATGCCTCTTGCCCTGTACACTAGTCAAGTTGAGGGCCCTCAGGGCCAGCCCCCTGGTCCTGAGGGTGCTGCCCTGTGTGGGCGAACGTCGGGGGAAGGCGCTTCCCCCGGGTGGATCTTGAGAACACGGGGGCAAGTCCAAGAAGAAGGGAGTGGTGGCACTGCCGACGATCAACCAGCTGGTCAGAAAGGGCCGCGAGAAGGTCCAGAAGAAGAGCAAGGTTCCGGCCTTGAAGGGCTCGCCCTTCCGCCGGGGGGTGTGCACCGTGGTGCGCACCGTAACCCCCAAGAAGCCCAACTCCGCCTTGCGTAAGGTGGCCAAGGTGCGCCTTACCTCCGGGTACGAGGTGACCGCCTACATTCCCGGCGAGGGGCACAACCTGCAGGAGCACTCCGTGGTCCTCATCCGGGGTGGCCGTGTGAAGGACCTGCCGGGTGTGCGCTACCACATCGTGCGCGGGGTCTACGACACCCAGGGCGTGAAGGACCGCAAGAAGAGCCGCTCCAAGTACGGAACCAAGAAGCCCAAGGAGACCAAGGGCGCGGCTCCGGCCAAGAAGAAGTAGGTGAGCTATGGCACGGAGAAGAAGAGCAGAGGTACGCCAACTCCAGCCCGACCTGGTCTACGGGGATGTGGTGGTGTCGGCCTTCATCAACAAGATCATGCGGGATGGCAAGAAGAACCTGGCCGCCCGCATCTTCTACGATGCCTGCCGCATCATCCAGGAGAAGACCGGGCAGGAGCCTTTGAAGGTCTTTAAGCAGGCGGTGGAGAACGTGAAGCCCCGGATGGAGGTGCGTTCCCGCCGCGTGGGTGGGGCCAACTACCAGGTGCCCATGGAGGTCTCCCCCAGGAGGCAGCAGTCCTTGGCCCTGCGCTGGCTGGTCCAGGCGGCCAACGCCCGTTCCGAGCGGGGGGCTGCCGTGCGCATCGCCCATGAACTCATGGATGCGGCCGAGGGCAAGGGCGGAGCGGTCAAGAAGAAGGAGGACGTGGAGCGCATGGCCGAGGCCAACCGCGCCTACGCCCACTACCGGTGGTAAGCCATGGCGGTTAAGGTAGAGTACGACCTAAAGAGGCTCCGCAACATCGGCATCGCCGCCCATATCGATGCCGGTAAGACCACCACCACGGAGCGCATCCTTTACTACACCGGCAAGATCCACAAGATCGGTGAGGTGCACGAGGGTGCGGCCACCATGGACTTCATGGAGCAGGAGCGGGAGCGGGGCATCACCATCACCGCCGCCGTGACCACCTGCTTCTGGAAGGACCACCGCATCAACATCATCGATACCCCGGGCCACGTGGACTTCACCATCGAGGTGGAGCGCTCCATGCGGGTTCTGGACGGGGCCATCGTGGTCTTCGACTCCAGCCAGGGGGTGGAGCCCCAGTCCGAGACCGTCTGGCGCCAGGCGGAGAAGTACAAGGTTCCCCGCATCGCCTTCGCCAACAAGATGGACAAGACGGGGGCCGACCTCTGGCTGGTGATCCGCACCATGCAGGAGCGCCTGGGGGCCAGGCCGGTGGTGATGCAGCTTCCCATTGGCCGGGAGGATACCTTCTCGGGGATCATTGACGTGCTCCGGATGAAGGCCTACACCTACGGCAACGACCTGGGCACGGATATCCGCGAGGTTCCCATCCCCGAGGAGTACCTGCCCCAGGCCCGGGAGTACCACGAGAAGCTCATCGAGGTGGCCGCCGACTTCGATGAGAACGTGATGCTCAAGTACCTCGAGGGCGAGGAGCCCACCGAGGAGGAGCTGGTGGCGGCCATCCGCAAGGGCACCATCGACATCCAGATCACCCCCGTGTTCCTGGGGTCCGCCTTGAAGAACAAAGGGGTCCAGCTTCTCCTGGATGCGGTGGTGGATTACCTGCCCTCCCCCTTGGACATCCCCCCCATCAAGGGCACCACGCCCGAGGGGAACGAGGTGGAGATCTACCCCGACCCCGACGGCCCCCTGGCGGCCTTGGCCTTTAAGATCATGGCCGACCCCTACGTGGGCCGCCTCACCTTCATCCGGGTCTACTCCGGCACCCTCACCTCCGGCTCCTACGTGTACAACACCACCAAGGGCCGTAAGGAGCGGGTGGCCCGGCTTCTCAGGATGCACGCCAACCACCGGGAGGAGGTGGAGGAGCTCCGGGCGGGTGACCTGGGGGCGGTGGTGGGCCTCAAGGAAACCATCACCGGGGACACCCTGGTGGGCGAGGATGCCCCGCGCATCGTCCTGGAGTCCATTGAGGTGCCCGAGCCCGTCATCGACGTGGCCATCGAGCCCAAGACCAAAGCGGACCAGGACAAGCTTTCCCAGGCCCTGGCCCGCCTGGCGGAGGAGGACCCCACCTTCCGCGTTTCCACCCACCCCGAGACCGGCCAGACCATCATCAGCGGGATGGGGGAGCTCCACCTGGAGATCATCGTGGACCGCCTGAAGCGGGAGTTCAAGGTGGACGCCAACGTGGGCAAGCCCCAGGTGGCCTACCGCGAGACCATCACCCGCCCGGTGGACGTGGAGGGCAAGTTCATCCGCCAGACCGGTGGCCGCGGCCAGTACGGCCACGTGAAGATCAAGGCCGAGCCTTTGCCTCGAGGGTCGGGCTTTGAGTTCGTCAACGCCATCGTGGGCGGGGTGATCCCCAAGGAGTACATCCCTGCGGTGCAGAAGGGCATCGAGGAAGCCATGCAGTCGGGCCCCCTGATCGGCTTCCCCGTGGTGGACGTGAAGGTGACCCTCTACGACGGCTCCTACCACGAGGTGGACTCCAGCGAGATGGCCTTCAAGATCGCAGGCTCCATGGCCATCAAGGAGGCGGTGCAGAAGGGGGATCCCGTGATCCTCGAGCCCATCATGCGGGTGGAGGTCACCACCCCCGAGGAGTACATGGGCGACGTGATCGGCGACCTGAACTCCCGCCGGGGCCAGATCCTGGGCATGGAGCCCAGGGGGAACGCCCAGGTGATCCGGGCCTACGTGCCCCTGGCGGAGATGTTCGGCTACGCCACCGACCTGCGCTCCAAGACGCAGGGCCGGGGCTCCTTCGTCATGTTCTTCGACCACTACCAGGAAGTCCCCAAGCAGGTGCAGGAGAAGCTCATCAAGGGTCAGTAGGAATGCCTGGGGGTGGGCCTTCGGGCCTGCCCCGCATACGGAAAGGAGAGCGAAGATGGCCAAGGGCGAGTTTATCCGTACGAAGCCTCACGTTAATGTGGGGACGATTGGGCACGTGGACCACGGGAAGACGACGCTGACGGCGGCTTTGACGTTTGTGGCGGCGGCGGAGAACCCGAACGTGGAGGTGAAGGACTACGGGGAGATTGACAAGGCGCCGGAGGAGCGTGCGCGGGGGATTACCATCAACACGGCGCATGTGGAATACGAGACGGCGAAGCGGCACTATTCGCACGTGGACTGCCCCGGGCACGCGGACTACATCAAGAACATGATCACGGGTGCGGCACAGATGGACGGGGCGATTCTGGTGGTGTCGGCGGCGGACGGACCGATGCCGCAGACGCGGGAGCACATTTTGCTGGCTCGCCAGGTGGGTGTGCCGTACATCGTGGTGTTCATGAACAAGGTGGACATGGTGGACGACCCGGAACTTCTGGACCTGGTGGAGATGGAGGTGCGGGACCTCCTGAACCAGTACGAATTTCCTGGGGACGAGGTTCCGGTGATTCGCGGGAGCGCGCTTTTGGCGCTTGAGCAGATGCACAAGAATCCCCAGACGAAGCGTGGGGAGAACGAGTGGGTGGATAAGATTTGGGAGTTGTTGGACGCGATTGACGAGTACATTCCCACGCCGGTGCGGGACGTGGACAAGCCGTTCTTGATGCCGGTGGAGGACGTGTTTACGATCACGGGTCGTGGGACGGTGGCCACGGGTCGTATTGAGCGTGGGAAGGTGAAGGTTGGGGACGAGGTGGAGATTGTGGGTTTGGCTCCTGAGACGCGGAAGACGGTGGTGACGGGTGTGGAGATGCACCGTAAGACGCTTTCGGAGGGGATTGCTGGGGACAACGTAGGTTTGTTGCTCCGGGGTGTAAGCCGGGAGGAAGTGGAGCGGGGCCAGGTGCTGGCGAAGCCCGGGAGCATTACGCCGCACACGAAGTTTGAGGCCTCGGTGTACATCTTGAAGAAGGAGGAGGGGGGCCGGCACACGGGGTTTTTTTCTGGGTACCGTCCGCAGTTTTACTTTCGGACGACGGATGTGACGGGGGTGGTGGAGTTGCCCTCTGGGGTGGAGATGGTGATGCCGGGGGACAACGTGACGTTTACGGTGGAGCTGATCAAGCCGGTGGCGCTGGAGGAGGGATTGCGGTTTGCCATTCGTGAGGGTGGGCGGACCGTGGGCGCCGGCGTGGTCACCAAGATCCTAGAGTGAGGTGAAGCATGCCCAAGATCCGCATCAAGCTACGGGGCTTTGACCATAAGACCCTGGACGCCTCGGCCCAGAAGATCGTGGAGGCCGCCCGGCGTTCTGGGGCCCAGGTCTCAGGTCCCGTGCCTTTGCCCACCCGGGTGCGGCGCTTCACCGTGATCCGGGGTCCTTTCAAGCACAAGGACTCCCGGGAGCACTTTGAGCTGCGCACCCACCACCGCCTGGTGGATATCCTGAACCCCAACCGCAAGACCATCGAAAGCCTCATGTCCCTGGACCTGCCCACCGGGGTGGAGATTGAGATCAAGACCGTGGGGGGTGGCAAATGAAGGGCATCCTGGGCATGAAGGTGGGCATGACCCGGATTTACCGGGAGGACCGGGCCATTCCCGTCACCGTGATCCTGGCTGGGCCCTGCCCGGTGGTCCAGCGGCGGACCCCGGAGAAGGACGGGTACACGGCGGTCCAGCTGGGCTTCCTGCCCCAGAACCCCAAGCGGGTCAACCGGCCCATGAAGGGGCATTTCGCCCGGGCCGGGGTGGGTCCGGTGCGCATCCTGAAGGAGATCCGCGACTTCAACCCTGAGGGCGACGTAGTAACCGTGGAGATCTTTAAGGCCGGCGAGCGGGTGGACGTGACCGGCACCTCCAAGGGGCGGGGTACGGCGGGGGTGATGAAGCGCTGGAACTTTGCCGGCGGCCCCGATTCCCACGGTGCCCACAAGATCCACCGCCACCCCGGGTCCATCGGGAACCGCAAGACCCCGGGCCGGGTCTATAAGGGCAAGAAGATGGCTGGTCGCTACGGGGCCGAGCGGGTCACGGTGATGAACCTCGAGGTGGTGGACGTCATTCCCGAGGAAAACCTCCTCCTGGTTAAGGGCGCGGTGCCCGGGCCCAACGGGGGTCTTTTGGTGGTGCGGGAGACCAAGAAGGTGGCCAAGTGAAGGAGGGCATGGTGTACCAGATTCCTGTTCTCTCCTCTTCTGGCAAGCGGGAGCTTGCCGCCGACCTCCCTCAGGAGGTTAACCCCCATCTCCTTTGGGAGGTGGTGCGCTGGCAGCTGGCTAAACGGCGGCGCGGCACAGCCAGCACCAAGACCCGGGGCGAGGTGGCCTATTCTGGCCGCAAAATCTACCCCCAGAAGCACACGGGACGGGCCCGCCATGGCGATATCGGGGCTCCCATTTTCGTGGGAGGGGGGGTAGTCTTTGGCCCCAAGCCCCGGGACTACAGCTACACCCTGCCCAAGAAGGTGCGGCAGGCGGGGTTGGCCATGGCCGTGGCCGATCGGGCCAAGGAGGGCAAGCTCCTTCTGGTGGAGGACTTCGCCGGGGTTAACGGCAAGACCAAGGAGTTTTTGGCCTGGGCCAAGGGTGCGGGGCTAGATGGATCGGAAAGCGTGCTCCTGGTGACGGCCAGCGAGCTGGTGCGCCGGGCTGCCCGGAACCTTCCTTGGGTGGTGACCCTGGCGCCGGAGGGGTTAAACGTCTACGACATCCTGCGCACCGAGCGCCTGGTTATGGATATGGCGGCTTGGGAGGCCTTCCAGGCTCGCGTGGGGGGTGAGGCATGAAGACTGCTTTTGATGTGATCCTAGCCCCGGTGCTTTCCGAGAAGGCCTATGCGGGTTTTGCCCAAGGCAAGTACACCTTCTGGGTCCACCCCAAGGCTACTAAGACGGAGATTAAAAACGCCGTGGAGGAGGCCTTTAAGGTCAAGGTGGTGAAGGTGAACACCGTGACGGTACGGGGCAAGAAGAAGCGTCTGGGCCGCTATCTGGGTAAGCGCCCCGACCGCAAGAAGGCCATCGTGCAGGTGGCCGCCGGGCAGAAGATCGAGGCCCTGGAGGGCCTCATCTAAACCTAAGCCGGGAGGGGGGCCCGGCCCCGATCCGGCAAGGGAGGCATAGAGGATGGCAGTCAAGAAGTTCAAACCCTACACCCCAAGCCGCCGTTTCATGACGGTGGCGGACTTCTCCGAGATCACCAAGACCGAGCCGGAGAAGTCCTTGGTCAAGCCCCTGAAGAAGACGGGGGGCCGCAACAACCAGGGCCGCATCACCGTGCGCTTCCGGGGGGGCGGCCACAAGCGGCTTTACCGCATCATCGACTTCAAGCGCTGGGACAAGGCGGGCATCCCCGCCAAGGTGGCGGCCATAGAGTACGACCCCAACCGCTCCGCCCGTATTGCCCTTCTGCACTACGCCGACGGGGAGAAGCGCTACATCATCGCTCCCGAGGGCCTGCAGGTGGGCCAGCAGGTGGTGGCGGGACCCGATGCTCCCATCCAGGTGGGCAACGCCCTTCCCCTCCGCTTCATCCCCGTGGGTACCGTGGTTCATGCGGTGGAGCTGGAGCCCAAGAAGGGGGCCAAGCTGGCCCGCTCTGCTGGCACCGGGGCTCAGATTCAGGGCCGGGAAGGGGATTACGTGATCCTGCGCCTGCCCTCAGGGGAGCTTAGGAAGGTGCATGGGGAGTGCTACGCCACCATCGGGACTGTGGGCAACGCCGACCACAAGAACATTGTCTTGGGCAAGGCGGGGCGCACCCGCTGGCTGGGCCGCAAGCCCCATGTGCGCGGCGCCGCCATGAACCCGGTGGACCACCCCCACGGCGGTGGTGAGGGCCGGGCACCCAGGGGCCGTCCCCCGGCCTCCCCTTGGGGCTGGCAGACCAAGGGGCTTAAGACCAGGAAGCGGCGGAAGCCCTCGAGCCGCTTCATCATCGCCCGCCGTAAGAAGTGAGGTGAGCCATGCCGCGTAGCTTGAAGAAGGGCGTTTTCGTAGATGACCACCTCTTGGAGAAGGTGCTGGAGCTGAACGCCAAGGGGGAAAAGCGGCTCATCAAGACCTGGAGCCGCCGCTCCACCATCGTTCCCGAGATGGTGGGCCATACCATTGCGGTCTACAACGGCAAGCAGCATGTGCCCGTCTACATCACCGAGAACATGGTGGGGCACAAGCTGGGAGAGTTTGCCCCCACCCGCACCTACCGGGGGCACGGGAAAGAGGCTAAGGCCACCAAGAAGAAGTAGCCATGGAAGCGAAAGCCATTGCCCGTTACGTGCGCATCTCCCCCAGGAAGGTCCGCCTTGTAGTGGACCTGATCCGGGGGAAGAGCCTCGAGGAGGCCCGCGCCATCCTGCGCTACACCCCTAAGCGGGGGGCCTATTACGTGGCCAAGGTGCTGGAGTCCGCCGCCGCCAATGCGGTCAACAACCACGACATGCTGGAGGACCGGCTTTTCGTGAAGGCGGCCTTTGTGGACGAAGGGCCCGCTTTGAAAAGGGTGCTTCCCCGGGCCCGGGGCCGGGCGGACATCATCAAGAAGAGGACCAGCCACATCATGGTGATCTTGGGAGAGAAACATGGGAAATAAGATCCACCCCATTGGGTTCAGGCTCGGTATCACCCGGGACTGGGAGTCCCGCTGGTATGCGGGCAAGAAGCAGTACCGCCACCTCCTGGTGGAGGACCTGAAGATTCGCGAGCTCCTTACCAAGGAACTCTACCCCGCGGGCCTGGCCCGCATCGACATCGAACGGGCCGCAGACAACGTGGCCGTGACCGTGCATGTGGCCAAGCCCGGCGTGGTCATCGGCCGAGGTGGGGAGAAGATCAAGGTCCTAAGGGATACCCTTTCCCAGCTCACCGGCAAGAATGTGGCCCTGAACGTCCAGGAGATACAAAACCCCAACCTCTCCGCTCCCTTGGTGGCCCAGCGGGTGGCGGAGCAGATCGAACGCCGATTTGCTGTGCGCCGGGCCATCAAGCAAGCGGTGCAGCGGATCATGGAAGCGGGGGCCAAGGGGGCTAAGGTGATCGTCTCCGGCCG
>Ga0101945_1002523_pt1 | contig 12569 bp, 10 predicted proteins | sample DewCreD2012metaG_2_FD_75246 | JGI IMG/M metagenome (GOLD analysis project Ga0101945, IMG submission 75246) | Hot spring sediment bacterial and archeal communities from British Columbia, Canada, to study Microbial Dark Matter (Phase II) - Dewar... ... | reverse complement strand
ATCCCGCCAATCGTGTCTCGGGGGGACCAGCTCGGGCGTCAGTGGCGCCTGATCCAGCTCCTGGCGCGGCCGCAGGGCCTCGCGCTGGCCGACGCCTCGCGCCACCTCGACTGCTCCGTGCGCACCGTCTGGCGCGACCTCCGCGCGCTCGAGAACGCCGGGTTCCCGATCTACAGCGAGCGCGAGGGACGCCACAGCGTCTGGCGCCTCGAGCGCGCCTTCCGCGACCGCCTCCCCGTGCCGCTCACGCTCCCCGAAGCGCTCGCGCTGCTCGTCAGTCACGACCTGCTCGACCACGGCGGAGCCGGCCCGTTCGGGCCCGCGGTGGCCTCGCTGGTCGGGAAGATCCGGGCGCTGCTCACGCCGGGCGCGCTCGAGCTCGTCGACGCGATGCGGGCGCGCGTCGGCGCGCGCACCGTCGGCGCCAAGCTCCAGGTCGGCGCGAGCGAGCACCTCCTGGAGATCAACCGCGCGCTCGCCGCCCAGCGGACGCTGGAGATGCGCTACTACTCGCTGAGCCGCGACGCCGAGACGGAACGCCGCGTCGACCCCTACCACGTCACCTTCTATCAGGGCGGACTGTACCTCGTCGGCTACTGCCACCTGCGGCGCGACGTGCGCGTCTTCGCGGTGGAGCGCATTCGGGCCCTGCGCGTGCTCGACACGACCTTCGTCCGCCCGCCGGACTTCGACGCCGAGGCCTACCTGCGCGACGCCTGGGGCGTCGTGCGCGGCGACCTGATCGCCGTGCGCGCGGTGTTCTCGGCCGCCGCCGCGCCGCACGTGCGCGGCCGCCTCTGGCACCCGAGCCAGGAGCTGCGCGAGCTGCCCGGCGGGCGGCTCGAGCTGCGGCTGCGCGTGGCCGACGCGCTCGAGGTGCGCCGCTGGCTGCTCGGCTTCGGCGCCGACGTCGAGGTGCTCGAGCCGGCGACGCTGCGCGAGGCCATTCGCCAGGAGGCCGAGCGCCTGCTGAGCGTGCTCGCGCCGGCGCGCAAGCCGCTCGCGAAGGCGCGGGGAGTCGGCGCGGGCCGGGCGACGGGCGGCGCCACGCGACCCGCCGCGCCGGCGCGCCGACGCATGGCCGAGGGCGTCGGGCAGGGGCGGCGTCGCGCGCGGCGACGCCGCGGCTGAGGGGTCGGCGTGCCGTAGCGCCCGGGCGCGACGGCCCCGGGCCGGCTGTGACCGAACCTGTCAGAGGTCGGTGCGAGGCTGCGGGAGACGCGGGGCACCCCGGCGCGCTCTGGCCGGAGGTGTGACGTGACCGAATCGGTCGAGGCTGTCGAAGGCGCGGCGTTTGTGCTGCGCCAGGCCTGCCGCTGGCCTGCCGCTGAAGGTGCCCGAGAAGTAGGGAGGACGGGAGATGGCGGAGCTGACCCTCGATGCCTTGCGCAATGCGGTGGCTGGAAGCGCGGCGGCCTTCCGATGCCGTCGCAGGCTCCAGCCGGCCGGCGGGGCCGGCGACAAGGTGTTTCCGCCGACCTTCGCCGGCGCGGTCTACGCGGTCGAGCAGCGTCGGATCCCGGGTCGCGAGGCACCGGTCACGTGTGTGCTGCTCGACAGCGTGCAGAGCCAGGCCAACCGGATGGAACTCGCGCTCCAGGAGGCCGTGGACGCCGGCCGGCTCAGGTTGCCGCTCGTCGTCGTGGACTTCTCCGAGTACGACCTGACCGGGGACCTCGAAGCTGACCAGGCGGCGGGTCGCCTCATCGACAAGGTCGGGCGGATCACGAGCCTCCAGGTGCCCCACCGCCTGGCCGACGCCGCGTTGCGCCAACGTGAGGTCTTCGTCGGAGCACCCCTGCGGCATTCGCGTGGCCGCAGCGGCCGCGTCAAGCGGAACCGCAGCAGGCTAGTCGGTCGGCTTGAAGAGCGTCGGGGTCATCTCTCAGCGGCGCTCAAGGTCGTCGCATGGAAGGACTGACGTGATGACGAGCGTGGAGGAGGGATACCTCAAGCTGTTCGAAAAGGCCACGGGACGAGAGCCCTTTCCATACCAGAGGCGGCTGGCCGAGGAACCTGATCTCCCGTCGCTTGTACGCGTACCCACCGGCGCCGGCAAGACTGCCGCGGCCGTCCTAGGCTGGCTGTACCGCCGGCGCTTTCATCCTGACGATGGCGTGCGGACCGCCACCCCCCGTCGGCTCGTCTACTGCCTCCCGATAAGAGTGCTGGTCGAGCAAACCCTGGATGCGGTGCGCGGGTGGCTGGGCGCACTGGACCTGGCAGGCGAGGTGGGCGTTTTCCAGCTCATGGGAGGCGTCGTCGAGGAGGACTGGGCGCGTCGTCCCGAACGCGACGCGATCCTCGTAGGCACCATGGACATGCTTCTCTCCCGAGCGCTCAACCGAGGGTACGCCGCCGGCAGGTTCCGTTGGCCCCTGGAGTTCGGCCTCCTCAACAACGACTGCCTGTGGGTCCTGGACGAAGTGCAGCTCATGGACAACGGCCTTGCGGCCTCAGCGCAGTTGGCGGCGTTCCGTCAGTCCTTCGGGACGGCGCGTCCATGCCCGTCGCTCTGGATGTCGGCCACGGTGGACCGGACCTGGCTCGCAACCGTGGACCATGCGGCCCCCGCGTCGGAGCTCGTCCTCACCGACGCAGACCGATCTGGGCCGCTCGGCGTGCGTTTGCGAGCGACAAAGACACTCCGGAAACTGGACGTGACGTGGTGGCCCGCCGGCGGGCCGCGAGCGATCCTGAAGCTGCACCGAGCGGGAACTCTCACGCTCGTGGTGGTGAACACAGTGGAACGTGCGCGCCGGTTGTACAGAGCGCTCAAGGAAGCCGCGAGCAAGGACCTGGAGGTCAGGCTCCTCCACTCCCGGTTCCGGCCGCAGGACCGTCGGGCGGCCGTGGAAGCGGCGCTGCGCTCCACCGCGGGCGCTGGCCGCATTGTGGTCGCTACCCAGGTGGTGGAGGCGGGGATGGACATTTCCGCGGCCACGCTCGTCACGGAGCTAGCACCCTGGATCTCCCTCGTACAGCGGTTCGGCCGCTGCAACCGCTTCGGGGAGCACGCAGCCGGCGAGGTCTGGTGGGTCGACCTTCCGGGGGATAGCGAAGCGGCGCCGTACGAGTCCAAGGAGCTGGACGAGGCACGCGAGCGGCTCCGGGTTCTTGAGGGCGAGCCAGTAAACCCGGCGTCGCTAGAGGGACTGGGCCCGGGGACTCGCCCTGGCGTTCGCCACGTCCTCCGGCGCCCTGACCTGTTGGACCTCTTCGACACTGAGCCCGATCTTGCCGGCAATGACGTCGACGTCTCCCGCTTTATCCGCGACGATGCCGATGTCGACTTATATGTCTTTTGGCGGCGTTGGGAGGGAGACGCGCCGCCGGAAAGTCTCGCTGCGCCGGCGCCCGAGGAGCTCTGCCCAGTACCCGTGTGGGGGCTCCGCGAATTCCTCTTTCCACAGAAGCGTGATAAGAGCAGCAGAACCGGGTTCATATGGGACCACCTGGAAAAAGCGTGGCGAACCGTGAGCAGCAGTGAGCTCCGCCCAGGGGTGACGGTGCTTCTGCCCGCACAGACTGGCGGCTACGCGCCCGAGGTCGGGTGGGACCCGGAGAGGGCCGCGCCCGTGGACCCGGTGGTCCTTCCCTCGACGCCGGCGCCCGAGGAGGGGATGGAAGACGAACCTCTGGAGGAAGTGGCGGGGGTATGGGTGCCCCTCCCGGAACACCTCTGCCGTGTGGAGCGGAGGCTCGAGCACTTAGTGGCTTCGGTACGTCCGCACGTGGAGCCCTGGGTCCGGAAGGCGCTCCGCGTGGCAGCCCGCTGGCACGACGTCGGCAAGGCGCACTTCATCTTCCAGCAGGCGCTCCTCTCCCCGCTTCCCGACGATGAGCGTAAAGCCCGCGCGGGGACCCTCTGGGCCAAATCCCCCTGGGCTGATCGACGCCCCAACTACAAGCGGCGGTATTTCCGCCATGAGCTGGCCAGTGCGCTGGCGCTCTTCGCCTCGCCGCCGGAGGTCCACGGGCTGAGCGGGGAGGCGCTGGACCTCGCTGCGTACCTCGCGGCCGCCCACCACGGCAAAGTGCGACTGGCGATCCGGGCTCTCCCCGGCGAGAAGCCGCCGCCCGACTCCAACAGACGATTCGCTCGAGGCGTGTGGGATGGTGATTCCGTTGGCTGCCTCTCCCTGGACGGGCTCAAGCTCCCCGAGGTCCGACTGGACCTGAGTCTCATGGAGGCGGGGCGCGGTCCTGACGGGCGGCCGTCTTGGACAGAGCGGGTGCTGCGGCTGCGCGATCGGCTCGGTCCCTTCCGGCTCGCCTTTTTGGAGGCACTGCTCCGCGTGGCTGACTGGAACGTGAGCGCTGCCGAGATGTCCGGTGAGGGCTGTGGGCATGGTGGTTGAGGTCCGCCTCTTGGGTTGCCGGCCGGAGCCGTTGGCGAGCTACCTGAAAGCGCTCGGCGTGCTCAAGGTGGTGGGCGAGCAGCGAGATACCGAAGCGCTGGGCTGGTGGGAGGGCGAGGAGTTCGTGCTGGCGAGCGTCCTCTCTGACGCTGAATTGGTCCGGTTCTTCTCAGACGAGTACCGTCCCACGCCCATCCTCGCGCCGTGGAACAAGGACAGCGGATTCTACCGACGAGGGACGGCCATCGACCTTATCGAGAGCTCGACGGATCTGCGTCTGGGGGAATTCCGGCAAGCGATTGTAGGAACACGCCAGGTGCTCAGGGAGTTCGGGTGGACCACGGAGCCGGGAAGGGGGGCGGAGAAGGCGGCCTTCATGGCGACGCTGCGGTCGCGGTTGCCAGAGGCTTGCTTGGCTGGTCTCGATGCAATGGTGGCGCTGGTCGGGGACGACCCATCGTGGGCACCGCTGTTCGTGGCGGGCGGCGTAGACGGGCGCTTCGAATTCACCCGCCGCTACGCCGAGTCGGTGCTGGCTGCCCTCGGGATCGGCGGCGGACGCCGGCGTCGGGGCGCGCGAAGGGCCCCGGGCCGGGCCGGCAAGCCCGCTGTAGCGCGCGGCGTCCGCATGGCGCTGTTTGGCGAGCCCGAGCCTGGCGTCACCGAGGAGGACACAGGCGGCCTCCTGGCGCCTGGGAGCGTGGATGCCCCCAACGCGGCCCAGGGCTTCGTCGGCGCGAAGCGGCTCAACCCCTGGGACTACGTGCTCGCCCTTGAAGGGGCCGTCCTTCTCGGCGGATCCGTGTCCCGCAGGCTTGGGGCGAAGGCGGCCCGTGTCGCCTTCCCCTTTGCAGTGGGTGCGAGCGCCGCGGGACACGCTGGCGCGGGTGGTGAGGCCTCGCGTGGAGAGGTCTGGCTGCCCCTCTGGGACCGTCCCCTGACGACCCGGGAGGTCAGGCAGCTTTTCCGCGAGGGGCGCGCGGAGTGGGCGGGCCGGCCCGCTACCACCGCCGCTGACATGGCGCGCGCCATCGTCTCCCTCGGCGTGGACCGCGGGCTCCGGGAGTTCCGGCGGTACGGCATCCAGGGCCGGAGCGGTAGGAACTACCTCGCCGTTGCCATGGGACGCTGGCCGGTCGTGGCTCGGTCAGAGGCACCTCTCCTCGCCGAACTGGACGATTTCTTGAAGTCGTTGCGCTCGGCGGCCTCTCGCAAGGATGCCCCGGCAGTCCTCGCCGACGCCCTCCGGCGCTTGGAAGCGGCCATCCTGGCCTACGCGGCGTACGGGGGGCGTGATCGCCTGCTGGAGGTACTCGCGGCTACCTCCCACACAGAGCTCATTGTGGCCCGCCGGCCCGGGGCGCGACCGCGAGGTGTCCCTCGGCCGTTGGAGGGCCTCAGCCCAGCCTGGGCGACCGAGGTGGACGACGGGTCGGTAGAGTTCGAGCTGGCCGCGGCGGTGGCTTCCCTTCGCGCGGCTGAGCGCGGTCCTGGGCCGTTCCGCCGGCACCTGGAGCCATTGGTTCTTCGCCGAGGGCGGTGGGAGTGGGCTGACGCGGTGCCGCACGAGGTGGTCTGGTCGGGCCGCGACGTCCTAGGGGACATGGCCGCCGTGCTTGAGCGACGGCTGGTGGACGCGGCGCGGGAGGGGCTGGAGCCGCCACTGGACGGGTGGGTGCGGGCCCGGCCGTCTGCGGTGGCCGCTCTGCTCGAAGGAGAAGTGGACCTCGAACGGCTGGCGCGGCTCTGCGAGGCCCTAGCGCTTGTGGACTGGGGGCGGGCCGCGGGTACCTTTTCGCTCGTACGCCGGACACGGCCCAGACCCCCGGCGGTTGCCTCGAACTACGCCGTTCTCAAGCTCACTTTGCTCGGGCAGCCACTGCGGATGGGCCAGGTTGAGATAGCCGTCCGCCCGGACCAAACCATGCTGGGACTCCTCCGCTCCGGGGACGTCTGGGAGGCCACAGTACGTGCGGCACGGCGGCTACGTAGCTATGGGCTTGCGGTACGAGGCATCCCGCCGACAGGCGCCAGTATGCTCGCGCGTCCAGACCCTGAGCTCGGGCGCCGGTTGCTCGCCGCCCTGCTAGTGCCGGTCCGGGAGCGTCCCTTGACTGAACGGGTGTTGGAGGAGGAAGAGACGGCAGAGGAGAGATCGGCATGAGTCTGCTTGATACCACGGAGTCCCGCGTCTTGATCGAGGCTGACCTTTGGCCTCTCCAGGGCGAACGGTTCCAACCGACCGGGTTCCCAGATCTTGGTGCCGCAGTGTACCGACTCCCTGACGGGACCCAAAAGCTGCTGGTGGAGTCGCCCCAGTCCATGGCGAACCGGCTGGAGGCCGTGTGCTGGGACGAGGCGGCTCAGGATCTTGTGGTAGCGCTGCGAGGGCTCCCGTACGTGCGCATCGACCTCGGCCCCTTCGGCATTACCTCCTCGATCCTTGAGTTCCACCGTCTCAATTCGCCCTACGTTTGGGAACTGGATGGCGACTCGCGCCGCCAGAGATTCCAGGAGGCTTTGTTCCGCGAGTTGGGCGTGGACGGCCGGCGGCCCGAGCGCCGGGGCCGTGGCGCGGGTGAGCGGGAGGAGGAGCGGGCCGAGGTACCCGGGGTCATAGACATCCGGCGGTTGGCGCGCCTCTGCCTGCGGTACGATCCAAACTCAATTGTGCATGGGGTCTTCCTCGAGAAAATCGCGGGGCGGTTCCGGCTACCTCGAGCGCTCTCCGCGTTTATCGAGGCCACCGACGTGGCATCTGCCGAGTCGGGAGGCGTGAAATTCGACCGCGTCTTCCCAGAAGCGGATCGGGGGCGTGGCATCCAATCGGAGCAGGGGTTTACGAACGTCCCGTTCGCGCGGACCGAGTTCACTGCAGGTAGGATTACCGCTTACTTCAACCTGGACCTTGCTTTGGTGGCCTCCTACGGTCTCCCTAAGGAAGGCGAGCGGCTCATTCGTGCGCTCGCGCTCTGGAAGATCCGACGGTTCCTGGACGGGAGCCTCAGGCTCCGCACCGCGTGCGACCTCGAATGCCGGGAGGTTCGGGTGACGCGATCGGCCGGCGACCGGCTGCCCACCGGCCCCGAGCTGGACGCCGCGGTCCGCGAGGCCATCGAGGCATGCGGTCGCGCAGGACACTTCGCGGAGCCGCCGGTCACGGAGTTCCAGACGCACGTGCCCGAGCGAACCGGGCGCGGTGGGCGCGCCGCGAGGGGAACCGAGGAGGAGGAGGAGGGCGAGGAAACCTGAGACACCGCTCGCCCACAGGAGGCGAACCGTGTCGACCGTGATCGAGGTTGCGCTTCTAGCCGGGCGGTTCCACGCCACGCCCTGGGGCCGGCACGTCAATGAGGCGGCCCTGGAGTGGCCCCCAGCCCCCTGGCGGATCCTGCGAGCGCTGGCGGCCGGGCTAGCGCGGTGCGGTGCACCGATGGATCAGTCCCGGATCCTCCTCACGTCCCTTCTCGCGCCCCCATCGTACGTGTTGCCTGCCGCATCAGCGGCCCACACGCGTCATTTCATGCCGTGGGAAAAGCAGCGCGGCAAGCCAGAGAAGGTGCTCGTGCTCGACGCGTTCGTGGTGGCACCTGACCCGCTGTTCGTCGTATGGGACGCGGATCCCACAGATCGGCGCTTGCTCGCGGAGGCGCTCTCGCATATTGGTTACCTCGGCCGCTCCCAATCGTGGGCGGAACTCCGGCTCCTCGACCGGCCTCCCAAACGGCCGATCAACTGCACGCCTGTTGGGGAAGGGAAACCCTCGGATGCCGAGGAGGAGGAGGAGGTGCAGCTCCTCGCACCCGACCCCGCGGATCCGAAACACGCGCTGGCTTCCCTTTTCCTAACCACGGATGAGGTGCGGGAAGCTGGGCTCGACCGACCACCAGGGACGCATTGGGTGCGGTATCGCCGGCCCCGGATCGTCCTCGACCCGATGCCCCGGCCGCGCCGCAAGACGCACTCGGAACCGATCCCGACTGCGGCCGTATACCTGGTGAGCTCGGCGCCCCTGCTACCCCTCGCCGAAGCGCTGACCGTGTGCGAACTCCTGCGCCGGAGCGTCATGGCCTGGTATGGCCGGCTGAATGACGGGACCATCTCGCCCATCCTCTCCGGCAAGGACGCTTCCGGCCGGCCGTTGGAGGGCCACCGCCACGCTTTCTACCTCGCCCTGGACGAGGACGGTGACCGCCGCATCGACCGTTTGGTGCTCCACGCGCCCATGGGTCTCGGGCGCGCCGAGCGGGAGGCTCTCGCAGCGGTGCGGACGCTCGAGCCCGGTGGTGGCCGACCGCCCCTGCACCTGCACCTTCTCGGTTTTGGGACGCCGGAACGTTTCAGCTCCGCCGCCTTCGGTGCCGCGCGCCGGTGGCGTTCACACACGCCGTTCCTCCTGGTTCGCCACCCGAAGGCTCGCGGCACGGTCGAGGCTCGACGGACCATAGACGATCCCCAGGACCAGGTGCTTCTCGAGCTGCAGCGGCGGGGGCTGCCACGACCTGCCTCCATCAGGCCGGTCCGGGGACCAGCCTTCCGGTGGCTCGAGTTCCGGACCCACCGTCGGGGCCATGCCGGCCCACCCGGCGCGTGGGGGTTCGAACTCGAGTTTGCAGAGCCCGTCGCCGGACCCATCGCCCTCGGTCGGCACTGTCACTTTGGAATGGGCCTGTTCGTGCCCGCGGGACCATGACTCTCGTGACGATTCTCGGTCGGAAGGCGCGGGAGGCGGAATACTTCCTTGAGCGCGAATCATGGCGAGCGGCACTCACCTCGGTGGCCGTCGTGACCATGCGGAGCAGCTTCAGCTGCCTGATCCCGTTCTATACACGAGAGGCGCAGGACGAAACGCTCCCCGTGCTGCGCCCGGCTCTTCCGGCGGGTACCGCTCTGAGGCCAGGGCCGCTCTCTGAGTCACCGACCAGCCGGGTGCCAACTCATCCTCGATTTCGCAGGGGTCGAGGGGGAACATCGATCGGGTTGGGAGCGTAAAGCCGCGGATTCGCGCATGACAAAGGCTCCAGACGTAGAGGGAGGTTGGTGACCATCCACGTCGCACCACGAAAGGAGCCTCTTCGTAGGTGAGTGCATCCTGCCACAGGCCGACCACGACCACCAACCCAACAATCGCCGAGACGTTCACACTGCGATGGGCCACGTGCTATGGGGGCTTCAACGCGGTGAGCGACGTCGTGCGCGCCGTTGGCCTCGACGCGGCGCTGGCGGAGGCGTTCGATGCAGAGAAGGCGCCGTGGGCGACCTACCCGTTGCCCGAGACCCTGCGGCATCTGCTCGACGGCTACCTGCTCGGTATCGAGCGCGTCTGGCACGTCGCCGATCTCGAGCAGAGGCCGCTGCTGTGCGCCAAGCGCTCGCGAGCGGCCGCTGGACTACACGGGGCTCTATGGTGACCTCGCCAGGTTCGATACGCCCGGGATGCTCGGGCGGCTGTGCCCGGTGAGCGAGAGGCTCGTACGGCCGGTGCTGGCCGCGCAGCCGTGGTACCCGCTCGATTGCGACTCCACCGTGGAGACGGTGTACGGCACGCAAGAAGGAGCGCGCCCCGGGCCCAACCTACACAAACGGGGCCGCGCCTCCTATCACCCGCTGCTCTGTCGCGAGCGGAAGAGTGGGCTCGTCGTCAACCGCCGGCTGCGCCCGGGCGACACGCACACGGCCACCGACGCTGTCGAGTTTCTGCGCTGGAGCGTGGCGCGGCTGCCGCACGCGCGGCGGCGGAGCGTGACGCGTGCGGCTGTGATCCCCTGCCAGCAGCAGAGTGCGAAGAGATGAGCGAGCCCGGCGTGGACGCGGAAGGCGCGGCGAGGGGGCGTCGCCCGGACACGCCGGAGGGGGATGCGATTGCGGACCGGGAGACGCCCGAGCTGCGGGAGACGGAGCTCACGGAGACGGGCGAAGAGTCCGATCGGTCGCAGCCCCTGCTGCCCGCGCGGATGCTCAACGAGTTCGTCTACTGTCCCCGCCTCTTCTTCCTGGAACACGTTCAGGCGGAGTTCGCCCACAGCGAGGACACGCTCGCGGGCCGCCTCGTGCACCGAAGGGTCGACCGCGAGCAGGGTGGGCTTCCGCCGGCGGCAGAGCTCGACCCGAACGACCGGATCGCCGCGTCGGGCGTGTTGCTCTCCTCCGGGCGTCTCGGATTGATCGCGCGGATCGATCTCCTGGAGGCCGAGGGGGGCGAAGTGCGCCCGGTGGACTACAAGAAGGGGGCGCCGGGGCGGGATGGGCCCTGGGAGCCCGACCGCGTGCAGCTCTGCGCGCAGGGCCTGATCCTCGAGGACAACGGCTACCGGTGCTCGTCGGGCGTCCTCTACTACGCCGCCACCCGGCAGCGCTTCGTCGTGAGCTTCGACGCTGCGCTCCGCGAGCGAGTGCTGCAGGTTGCGCAGGAGGCCCGCCACGTGGCTACCCAGCCGCTTCCGCCTCCGCCGCTGGTGGGCAGTCCCAAGTGCCCGCGCTGCTCGTTGGTGGGGATCTGCCTGCCCGACGAGGTGAACCTCCTCCGCGGCGTGCCCCTCGAGGACGTCCGCCGGCTGGTGCCGGCGCGCGACGACGCCGGCCCCCTCTATGTGCTGGAGCAGGGCGCGGCCGTCGGCAGGCGCGGCGAGCGTCTCACCGTGCGTCGGCCCGACGGCTCGGAGGAGTCCGTGCGGTTGCTCGATGCCTCGCACCTCTGCCTGTACGGCAACGTGCAGGTCTCGGCCCAGGCCATCCGGGGGCTAGCCGAGCGCGAGATCCCGATCTTCCACTTGACGTACGGCGGCTGGTTGACGGCCGTCACGACAGGGTTGCCGCACCGGAACGTCGAGCTCCGAGCCCGCCAGTACCGGATCGCCGACGACGCCGGCGCCTCGCTCGCGTTCGCCCGGGCCTTCGTGACCGGGAAGATCCGCAACCAGCGCACGATGCTCCGCCGTAACGCCCGCGACGACGTCGCGCCCGCGCTGCGCGAGCTGGCCAGGCTCGCTCGGCGGGCTCAGGAAGCGCCAGGAGCCGAGGAGCTGCTCGGCGTCGAGGGCGCCGCAGCGCGCGCCTACTTCGCGCACTTCGGCGGTCTGCTGAAGAACCCGCTGGAGTTCGATTTCCGCGCTCGGGTGCGGCGTCCCCCTGTCGACCCTGTCAACGCCCTGCTGTCCTTCCTCTACAGCCTCCTCGTGAAGGAGTGCGTGGCGGCGCTGCTCGCCGTCGGGCTCGATCCCTACCGTGGCCTGTACCACCGGCTCCGTTATGGCCGCCCCTCTCTAGCCCTGGATCTTGCCGAGGAGTTTCGGCCGCTGATCGCCGACTCCACCGTCCTGACGCTCGTCAACAACGGCATGGTCGGCGCCGGCGATTTCGTCAGGCGAGCCGAAGCTTGCGCGCTCAAGGCCGACGCGCGCCGCACGGTGGTCCGCGCGTTCGAGGAACGCCTCGACACGCTGATCCGCCATCCGATCTTCGGGTACGCGGTGAGCTACCGGCGGATCCTGGTCGTCCAGGCAAGACTCCTCGCGCGGGCCCTCGCCGGGGAGCTGCCTGCGTACCGACCCTTCACCACACGATGACCGGCCCACGGCACCGTCTGCTGGTCTGCTACGACGTGCGCGACCCGGCGCGCCTGCGGCGGACGCATCAGACGATGCTCGGCTATGGCGACCCGCTTCAGTATTCGGTCTTCCTGTGCGAGCTGTCACCGGCCGAGCAGGTGCTCATGGAGGAGGCGCTGCTCGAAGTGGTCAGGGTCAGCGAGGACTCCCTTGCGATCATCGATTTGGGTCCAGCGCGGGGACTGGCCTCGCGACGCATCCGCACGCTCGGGACCACGCTGCTGCCCGAGCGGCGGCGGTACAAGATCGTCTAACATCGCTCTCTGACAACAGAATAGGAAGAGCAGACAACGCTGCAAGATCGACTGCGAGCACCGAGGTGGCGCGACGCGCCTCGGAAGGTGCTCGCGGGTTCGCAAACGCTGGCTTTTCGGGGCGTTAGAGCGTTATCGCGTCGTTGAGGCCTCGTTCGACACCTCAGGTGCGGCCGCGTCGTGGCTGGGTGCTCGCAGCCGGTCTTGGAAGTAGGCTAAAATGCGGGTCGGAAACGGGGTGCTGATTCCACGACCGAGAGGTCGTGGCCCCATTGAAGCGGCCCCGTGGTGCCGGACGGGCGCACACAGGTGCCAGATTCCACGACCGAGAGGTCGTGGCCCCATTG
>Ga0101945_1002521_pt1 | contig 12574 bp, 14 predicted proteins | sample DewCreD2012metaG_2_FD_75246 | JGI IMG/M metagenome (GOLD analysis project Ga0101945, IMG submission 75246) | Hot spring sediment bacterial and archeal communities from British Columbia, Canada, to study Microbial Dark Matter (Phase II) - Dewar... ... | reverse complement strand
GGGCTCGGGCATTAGCGGTTCGAGTATCGCCCACTCATTGTCCGAAAGATCGCTTGGGTAGCAGCTTGCTCGACTATTCATGCTCGATTATATCGTCTGGGAAAGTTTTAAGACAGTCTCTAATACCGCTTCCGCTTGAATCCTTCACTGTAGGACGCAGTCAGAGGTGAAGGATTCAAGCCGACCGAAGGGAGTAGAAAAGCCTTTCGGTAGTATCGTTTAGGCTTGTCAAAGTGAACGATACTACCGAAGTGCGCATACCCTTCTAATCGGCGATCCGGTGGTGCGGGTGGCCCCGGTGACCTATGGGGGTAGCTCAAAGTAGCGACGAACGAGATTGCGCACCTCCGGGGGCAGGGGCTCGGACTCGAGGTACTTTTCAGCCTGGCGCTGCACGTTCTGCGGGGGCTGACCCGAGGCCCAGGGGCTGGGCAGTGCAACCGGCCTTCCCTGCCGATTTTCTCCTCGTCCCAGCGGCGCCTCACCGGCGGGGCGCTCCGCACTCGTGGGCGGATTCTGGGGTGGGCGGGTTTGCAGGGCCTGTCCCTGGGCGCTGCCGCCCTCGCCGCTGCGGGTCGGGCCCGGGGCCGGATTATCCCTCGAAGGCTGGCCCTGCCCTGGCTGTGCCTGTCCAGGTTGGGATGGCTGTGCCTGCCCAGGTTGAGGTGGCTGTGCTTGCCCAGGTTGAGGTGGCTGTGCTTGCCCAGGTTGGGATGGCTGCGCTTGCCCAGGTTGGTTCTGGGGCGGCTGCCCCGCCTGGCTGGGCTGGGCTGATTCCGAGGGCGAGGGCTGGGTTTGTCCAGACCGCGCCTGTCCAGGTTGGGACGGCTGCGCTTGACCCGGCTGATTGGTCTGCGGCCGTCCTGTCTGATTGGGGGGGGTCTGCCCAGACTGCGCGGGATCTTGCCCGGTTGGACTGGATGAAGGCTGTTCGCGGCCTTGCAGGTCTTCGTCCGTTTGACCGGGGCGTGTGACATCCTGCGGCTGGTTCTGGCTTTGTACGTCCCTTCCCTGCGCTTGCTGTACAGGTGCGTCTGGTTGCGTGGGCTGCGTCTCTTCGGCTGGGGTGGGGGCTGTCCCCGGCTCCGAACCGGGTGGCTGGCTTTCGGATGAGCTCCCCGGCGGGGGAAGGGGTTCGGCTGGCTGCTGGGCTGGGGTGGTTTGTGGCGCAGCAGGGGAGGGGGGACTCGAGCTCGGAGTAGAGGCCACCGCAGGCGAGGAGGAGGGCGGGGGCAGGGGTGGCAGTACCCAGACCAAGCCCAGCAATAGCACGTAAAGGGCAGCAAAAGCCCAAGGGAAAACCGGCAGCCGGGCCCCGCGCAGGCTGGCCTGCGCCTCGAGCTGCAACTGATTACGCCAGGGGTGGTGGGGAGGGGCCTCCAGGGCGCTGCGGTAGGCCAGGCCATACCGCCGATCCAGGTCGGCCAGGGCGCGCCCTTCCTCCCAGCGGGAGGGGTACAGCAGACCCAGCAACGACCCCAGCACCCAGGCTGGGTGCACCAGCCAGGCCAGCGGAAACAGCAGCAGGGCCAGCCCTATGGCTAGCCAGAGCCGTACCCGCCAGGCCCGTCTTGCGGCCCATGCCCGGTGCATGGGTACAGGGTACTGGGGAAGGGTTGAGTTCAGATAGGATGCAGTACACCATGACGCCGCCAGTACGAGCGCGCCCTGCGCGTCCTAAAGATGTTCCAGAATCTCCTCGGTTTGCTGGAAGTAGCCATCCTTGGGAATCAGCACATAGCCCCTCGAGCTTCGCGCGGGGTAGTAGGGCACCTCGAGGCTCAACTCCCGCTGCTCCTCTTCGCAGCGGCGGATCTGCGCGGGGTTGAAGGCCGGCCTGGGCCGGAACTGCACAGCCTGGGAGAGGCGTTCGATGAGGAGGGCCAGGTAGGCCGCGATTCCCCAGGCTCGGGCCGTTTTCATAAAGGGTAATGTAGCCGGAAGCGAAGGGCAAAGCATGAGTGCCGACCAGTGATCATCGCCTTCGAACTTGTACAGATTTACTGTACAATAGGGTTATGGCTATTGAAACGAGTTACAGCCTGGCTAGAGAGCAGCTTGCTACCCTGCTCGATCGCGTGACCAACGATCTGGAGGTGGTCATCATCAACCGCCGCAACGGGAAGCGCGTGGCTATGATTGACGCCGATGAGTACGAGCGCCTCATGGAAACCGTGCATTTGCTGCGCTCTCCCAAGAACGCCGAGCGGCTGTTGAAGGCACTCGAGCAGGCTCAAAAAGGTGAGGGTCTGAAGGGCAGCACCGCAGATCTGCGGCTCGAGGTACTGGGTGGCCAAGGCAAATAGGCCGCGCGAGGCCCTATTCACGCCGGTCTTTCTCGAGGATCTTCGCTTCTGGGTGGATACCGACCGAAAGGTTGCGCTCAAAATTTTCGACCTGATCGAATCGGTCTTGCGCGAACCCTTTGCTGGGATCGGAAAGCCCGAACCCCTCAAATACCTTGGCCCTGGCATGTGGTCACGCCGGATCACCCAGGAGCACCGCCTGGTTTACCGCGTCTCAGACGAGCGGATTGATTTCCTGCAAGCGCGATACCATTACTAATGCCGTTTCCGCCTTCAAAAGTGAACGATGCTGTCAAAATGTGTATAACCGCTTCTCGGAGGCGGGGGAATTTTTGATCCCAGAGAGTACAAGCTTGGCAAAAGGTGCTCTACAGGCCTGGTCAGGTGCTGTCTAGTTCCGGCTCACCTTGCGGTTCAAAAAGTCCATCAGCACATACCGCCCGATGTTGCCGGGGGTGGTGAGGTAGGCCTTGCCCCTGGTGATCTGGGTGATTTTCTTGACGAAGGCCAGCAGCTCGGGCTCGCGGGCCAGCATGAAGGTGTGGATGGGGATGCCCTCCTTGCGGGCCAGGGTGGCCTCTTTGAGGGTCTCGGCCAGGATCACGGGGTCGAGACCCCAGGCGTTTTTGTAGATCTGACCCGAGGGCAGGGTGAGCGCGGAGGGTTTGCCGTCGGTGATCATGATGATCTGCTTCATCTCCCCGCTCATCTTTCTGAGCATCTTGCGGGCCAGCTTGAGGCCCTCGGCGGTGTTGGTGTGGTAGGGCCCGACCTGCACGGTGGGGAGGCGGCCCAGCGGCACCTCCTCGGCGCTGTCATGGAAGACCCCGAAGCGCACCTGGTCGCCGGGGTACTGGGTGCGGATCAGGTGCGCCAGCCCCAGAGCCACCCGTTTGGCCGGGGTGAAGCGGTCTTCGCCGTAGAGAATCATGGAGTGGGAACAGTCCAGCAGTACCACCGTGTTCATGGCGGCGGTGTACTCGGACAGCTCGATGGTCAGGTCGCGTTCTTCGATGTTCTCCAGCCCCTTCATCACCACCTGCTTGAGTGTCTCGCCGATGTTGATGTTGGGCTGGTCGCCGAACTCGTAGGGCTTGGTCTCGCCGCTCGACTCCACCCCCGGGGCAAAGTGTCGGGTGAGGTGGGCGCCGGGGGCGTTTTTGCCCAGCGAACCCAGCAGGGTGCGCAGGCTTTTGAGGCCCAGAAAGTCCACCGACTTGTTGGTGAGCTCGAGGCGGGTTTCCTGGGCTTCGCCCTGCATGCCCTGGCCCTGGGGGTTGGTAGGGTCGTCGCCGGGCAACCGGATGTAGCCCTCGTCTTGCAGGCGCTGCATCAGGCGCCGCAGTTCCCGGCCCAGGCGGGTTTCCTGAAAGTTCTGGGCGTTCCGGGCCTCGCGCAGCCACTCTTCGGGGATGCGATCCTGCTCCAGCAGGGCCTGCAGCAGGGCGTCCATCAGGTCTTCGGCGGTGGGGCCGCGGTTGGGGTCGGGCTGGTAGCGGTTGTAGGGATCCGAAAAGCCCGAGTCCATCAGGAAGTCCTGGATCATCTCCATCAGGTCGGCGCCGGTGAGGTCGTCGAAGCCCGGTTCGTATTTGGAGTATCGGACGCGCATGGGTTTACCCCCGATCAGTTGCCGCTGCCCCAGCGTTCGCGTTCCCGCTCGAGGGGGGCGCTGTAGCTCTCCTCGCCGCGGGCGATCTTGCGGCGGCCCGCCAGACCCTCGAGGATGAACTCCCCGGCGGCCACCAGGGCCTCGGGGGTGGTCTGGGGCTCGAGCTTCCGGGCAGCAGCGATCAGCCCCGGCACTTTTTCCATCTCTTTAAGCACTGCTTTAGCGCTGCCCTCGGGCAGGGTGAGGAGGTTGCCATCGGTGAAGTACTGCACGATCTCGTCTACCTGTAAGCCCCGCGCCCGTTCGCCGTAGGCCAGGCCAAAGGCTTTTTGCAAGAGGTCTTTAGCCACCCGCTCGGCGCCCTGCAGCTCACCCTCGTACTCCAGCTCGATTTTGCCGGTGATGGCCGGCAGCGCCGCGTAGAGGTCGAGGGGCCGGGCCACCGGGCGCTCCCCCGCCAGCAGGGCCCGCCGCTCGGCATTGGAGGCCACCAGTTCCAGCAAGCTAATGGAGAGGCGCTGCGAGACCCCCGAGGTCTTGTCCACCCGCTTGTCCTCGCGGGCCACAAAGGCCACCGCCTCCGAAGCCTCGGCCACGTAGGCGGGAATGTACATTCCTTCCGCACGAGCGACCCAGGCCTCCTGGTGGGTGATGGAAAGGCCCTCCTCGAGGGTGCGGGGGTAGTGGGTGCGGATCTCCGAGCCGATGCGGTCTTTGAGGGGCGTGACAATTTTGCCGCGGGCGGTGTAGTCCTGGGGGTTGGCGGTGAAGGCAATCCAGACGTCGAGCTCAAGGCGCACCGGATAGCCCCGGATCTGCACGTCGCCTTCTTGCAGGATATTGAAAAGCGCCACCTGCACCTTGGGGGCCAGGTCGGCCACCTCGTTGATGCCGAAGATGCCCCGGTTGGCGCGGGGCAAGAGGCCGTAGTGGACGGCCTCGAGGTCGGCCAGCCCGGTGCCGCGCTTGGCGGCCTTGATGGGGTCAATGTCGCCCAGAATATCGGCCACGGTGGTGTCAGGGGTGGCCAGCTTTTCCACGTAGCGCTCCGAGCGGGGAATCCAGACGATGGGAGCGTCGTCGCCGGCCTCCTCCAGCAGGCGCTTGGCCTCGGCCGAGAGGGGGAAGAGGGGGTTGTCGCGGATCTCGGTGGGCAGGGCCGGCACTTCATCGTCCAAAAGTTCGGTGAGCTGGCGCAAGATGCGGCTTTTGGCCTGCCCGCGCAAGCCCAGCAGAATGAAGTTGTGCCGGGCCAGGATGGCATTGACCAGGCTGGGAATCACCGAGTCGTCGTAGCTCTGAATGCCGGGGAAAAGCCGCTCACCCGCGCGGAGTTTGGCGATCAGGTTCTCCCGCGCTTCGTCCTTTACGCTGCGACGCAATTTCTCTAGGGGGTAGGTGCGCTTGAGTTCGCCGAGGGTTCGGGCCTTGGTCATGGGTCAAGTTTAGTCCTGCCTGCTCCAAGACTGTGTAAATCAGATTGGTATTGCGCAAACCGTTTTTGATGCGAAACATGCCAGGCGTGGGCTTGGGTGCTTTCCCCTGCTGAGATTGGTTATCGTTTTTATATTGATAATATCCGACTGGAATAGTTGACTTTGTGGATTGACGATTTTAGACTGTGGTCGTTGTGAAGGCTGAATACCCTTGCTGGGCCTGACAACCCGCATGCTGAAAAGCCGTCCCAACCCCAACGGTCTGCCCTAAAGGGAACCCATCCTCAAAACCATCTGTGCTCGAGGCAGAACGCGGGCCCCGGAGGTGTTCTAATGATAGAAGATACGGCCCTCCCCGCCGAGTTGGAAATGCTTATGGATGTGATCCGTAGGCGCCGCAGCATCCATCAGGATCAGCTTTCCCCCGAGCCCATCCCGATGGAATACATCCAGTGGATGCTCGAGGCCGCAAACTATGCCCCAACCCACGGCTTAACCGAGCCCTGGCGTTTTACGGTTTTTAGCGGCGAAGCAAGGCGCGCCCTAGGCGAAGCCTTTGCCCAGAGCTACCGCCTGGCGTTTACGGGTGAGGCCTTTCAGGAGTCGGCCTGGATCGCCCAGAAGGAGCGGGTCTGGAAAGCGCCGGTCTGGATCTCGATCGGTGTGCGGATAGGCACCCATCCCAAGATTCCTGAGTGGGAAGAGATAGCGGCTGTAGCCTGCGCTGTACAGAATGCCCATCTGGTTGCGGCCAGCCTGGGTTTGGGGGCCTTCTGGACCTCTGGGCTGCCAGTGCGGCACGAAAACACCGCCCGCTTTGTGGGCCTGGAGCCGCCCGACAAACTGCTGGGTTTCCTATATGTTGGCCGACCGGCAATTCCATGGCCAAAAGCCCGCCGCAAGCCGTGGGAAGAGAAGGTGGTCTGGAGGGAGTAGGGGTGTTGGTGGTGCTAAGCCAAGCCCTGCAACCTCCTGAACCTTCGCAGACGGTCGCTCGGCGATGGCTAAACCCCCAGGTGGCTTGCTGGATTCAAGCCTTTGCAGGTAGGGATTGTTCCTATGGGAAGGGCGCGCCTCGAGCCCAAAATCCGACTAATCTGGGCGGAGAAATGCATTTTCTTTACCACGGCCACGCGGCCGCACGGCGATCGGCCTGCCTTGAGGCGGGGCCGCAGGGTGCTCTGAGTGAAGGAGGTCTCAGGAAGATGCGCTTGCTGGGGGGTTTGCAACTTAGTCTGGCGTGGGGGGTGTGAATGCTTGAATTTCGCGTTTCCCATATCTTGCTTCGCTTTGAGAACCTCGAGGCGGCCGTGCAAAGCTTCCGCGACCTCGGTTTTGCAGTGGTGAGCAGCCCCCATTGGGGCGGGGCTTGGATATACCTGCCCGATGGCGTATTGCTGGAGTTTTTACCGCGCCAAGGTGGGCTGGAGCGCTTCCTGGCTAAAGGAGGGGAGATTCTGCAAAGCCGCCTGGTTCAATACAAACAACGCCGCTTGCTGGACTTTTGCCTTACCCCGAAAGCTTCTTTTGCTGAGCTCGAGGCCCACCTCCGGGCCCAGGATCTGAGCTATGAGACCCTGGGAGGATGGTGTCCGCACCTGGCCCTGCCCTGGTTTCCACTGCCCTTACTTTTCAACCCGCTGATGCCACAACCCATCCACCTTCCATCCCAGCACCCCAATGGGGTGGTCGGTTTGCATGCGCTTTGTTTGCATACCCCTAACCTGCTGGGTCAAACGCTTCGCTTCCGCCGGCTTTTGGGGCAGTCGGGTTTTTTTGAGAATACCGCCCAGGGGCGGCGCGCCGTCTTTACCATTGGACCTCACCTGCTGTACTTGCAGACCTCCATTGAAGAGGGTTTGCAAACGCTTATCTTGCGCACCCGGCATCCGCTCGAGGGCGGGCTGGATCGAGCCCAGACCCAGGGCGTGGCCATTTACCTTCTGGGTGACCCCATCCTCGAGCCCGTTCTTGGGGATGAGAAAGGAGAACGATGATACGGAACCTGATGATCGTAGCTTTTTGCTGGAGCCTGCTCGCCGGCGCTCAGACCGCCTACCCGCTGACCATCCGACACGATGCGGGCGAAACCACAATCGTAAAAAAGCCCGAGCGTGTGGTGGCCCTGGGAGAGGAGTTATTAGAACTCTTGATACCGCTGGGAGTAAAGCCGGTTGGCTATGGTTCTAGCCGAATACAGGCCGCCCGGCTGGGCGAAGTGGTCAGCGGCCTTACTTACTACTCGCCCAGCCAGCTTGGCCCAGCCATCTATGTGGGCAACTCCATGCAACCCTCGCTAGAGGCCGTGCTCTCGCTCAAGCCCGACCTAATACTGGTCTGGGGAACCTCGGAGGCCATAGAGGGCTTGAAGAAAATAGCCCCGGTGCTGGCCTGGGAGTTTAACCGCGATCCAGTTACAGGGTGGCGTACGGCTTTTTTAGAAACGGCAAGAGCCCTCAATCAAACCCAGCAGGCTCAGAAAGTTCTGCGCGATTACGATGCCCAGATGCGGGTTTGGCGTGGGCGGCTGGCTCCTTTTGTGGCTAAGAACCTCCGCGTTACCTCGCTTTTCCTGTACAACGAGCAGTTTACCGGGGTGTTTGGTCCAAAGTTTAACTACTCCATCGCGTTGGCCCGACTGGGTTTTCGCCTGGCCAACGTACCGGGTGTGGAGATCAAAGACGGTTCGTACCAGCCGGTCTCGCCGGAGGCCCTGGCTACCATAAGCCGAAGCAATACCGACTTTGTGCTGTACATACGAGCCAAAACCCCCGATGGCCGGTATCCGGAATTAACCAGCGAGCGCGTACTCAAAACAACACAGGTGCCCTTGTACCGCTACGAGCTGGATCTTCAAGAACCCCAAGGGGGCCCCATCACCGATCTTCGCAGGGCGGAAAAAATTGCCCGCTTGCTGTTGGGACGCTGAAAGGAGCTGCATGAAACAGGATCGAATACTGGAAGTCAACCAGCTAACAGTTGAGTTCACCACCGATAACGGGGTGATTCAGGCCGTGCGCGACCTGTCCTTTCACATCGATAAAGGCGAGACGCTGGCGGTGGTTGGGGAGTCGGGGTCGGGTAAAAGTGTAACCAGTTTAGCCATTATGCGGCTCATACCCAGCCCGCCGGGGCGGATTGTATCCGGCCAGGTCTGGTTTCGGGGCAAGGATGGGCAGCCAAAGGATCTAATCGGTCTGACGGAGGCGCAGATGCGCCGGATCCGCGGCAACGACATCGCCATGATTTTTCAGGAACCGATGACCTCGCTAAACCCGGTCTACACCGTGGGTGAACAGATTGTGGAGGCCATCCGGCTCCATCAAGGAAAAAGCCGCCAGGAGGCCAAGGCCCTGGCTATAGAGATGCTCAACCTGGTGGAAATTCCCGATCCACACCGGCGATTCGCAGATTATCCCCACCAGATGTCTGGGGGCATGCGGCAGCGGGTTATGATCGCCATGGCGCTTTCCTGCAAGCCCAGCCTGCTGATTGCCGACGAGCCCACTACCGCCCTGGACGTGATTATTCAGGCCCAGATTCTGGAGCTGATCAACAAGCTTAAGTCGGAGATTCAGACCAGTGTGCTCTTTATCACCCACGACCTCGGGGTGGTGGCCGAGATGGCCGATCGGGTGGTGGTCATGCAGCACGGGGTCAAGGTGGAGGAGGGGGGGGTCAGAGAGATTTTTGCAGCCCCTAAGGAAGCCTACACCCAGCGTCTTATCGCTTCTGTCCCGCGCATTGACATGGCCAAACCGGCCCCGCCCAAACCGGAAGAGCCACCTGTGCTGCTGGAAATTGAGCGCCTGCAAAAGTGGTTCCCGCTCCGGGGCGGCCTTCTAAACCGCGTTCAAGGTTATGTAAAGGCTGTATCGGATGTGAGCCTGAAAATACACAAGGGAGAGGTGTTGGGGCTGGTAGGCGAAAGCGGCTCTGGTAAAACCACGGTAGGCCGGTGCATCTTGCGGCTGATTGAACCCACGGGGGGCCGCATCATATTTGATGGGCAGGACATCACCCATCTGCCCAAACACGAACTTCGGCCGCTGCGCCGGCGGCTACAGATAATCTTTCAGGATCCCTTTGCCAGCCTAAACCCGCGCATGACCGTGGGGGATATCCTGGCCGAGCCTTTGCTAATTCACAACACCCACAAAACAGCCGCAGCACGCAACCAGCGGGTGGCCGAACTGCTGGAGATGGTGCAGCTCAACCCCGATATGGCCCGCCGTTACCCACACGAGTTTTCTGGTGGGCAACGCCAGCGCATCGGTATTGCTCGAGCCCTGGCGCTCAACCCCGACTTTATTGTGGCTGATGAGTGTGTGTCTGCGCTGGATGTCTCCATTCGAGCTGAGATTCTCGAGCTCATCAGGGAATTGAAGAAAACCCTGGGGCTAACCCTGCTTTTTATTTCCCACGATCTGGCTGTGGTGGAGAGCATCTCGGATCGGGTGGCGGTTATGTATAGAGGGCGTCTGGTAGAGCTGGCCGATGCCCACAGCATCTACCGCAACCCGCAGGACGACTACACCAAGGCCCTGCTCTCGGCCGTGCCTATCCCCGATCCAACCGTAAAGCGAACCCGTGTTCCCTGGGATCCCGAAGCCTATCAGCGCAGGCTGGATAAAACGCTGGCCTAGGGCCTCGTGTGGGTGGCAGCCGCCTATTGTGGCGCCTGGCCCGGAATAAAGCTGATAAATCCGAGTGAAATACTTGACTTTGCAAAGCAACACCCAATAGACTTGCCTTTGCGAATGCCGCTCGAGCGCAGCACAGATGCGCTTGCGAAGAGGAGCAGACAGTGAGAAAAGCAGTCTTGGTAGCACTTTTTGGTCTTCTGTTTGTGGCGCTGGCCCAGGGTGCTTTCCCCCTGACCATCAAGCACGACGAAGGCAGCGCGACCCTCAATAAAACCCCACAACGCGTGGTGGTTTTGGATGAAGAAGCCCTGGGTTGGCTGACGGCGCTGGGCGTTTCCGACCGAATTGTGGGGCTGGGCAGCGCCTACCTTACACCCGCCGACGTCGAGGCCGGGCGGGTAAAGCCAGAGGTTCTGAGGAAGGGGTTTTTGGCCCGTGCCCGCCTGAACAATCCGGTGTATGTGGGTAGCTGGATCCAGCCGAACCTCGAGACCATTCTGGCTTTGAAACCCGATCTCATCGTACGTCTGACCTGGCAGGGCAACCAACACTACGACAAGCTCTCGGCCATCGCGCCCACCATCGGCTACCAGGAGGGGGGCGAGGGGTTCTGGCAGCGGGGGCTGCGCGATCTGGGGCGGATTTTTGGTCGCACCGCCCAGGCCGAGGCGATTATCGAGCAGGTAGCGGTGAACAACCGGCGCAACGCCGCCCGGCTGAGGGCCGCCGGTGTCTTCCAGAAGTACCCCAAGGCGGTGGTTATTGCACCTTTTGCGGGCGGGGCCAACTGGATTTACACCGGGGTGCGGCTGATGCCAGACCTACGCGAACTGGGTTTTAAGGACGGTTTTACGCCGGAAAAGGTTACCCTCAACGTCGGGGCCCCTATTAGCGATGAGGCTTTGCTCTCCCTAGATAAAGAGACCCTGGTGGTGGTGTTCCCTCCGGGTGGTCAGTACGACGGTTCCAAAGCGTTTTTTGAAAGCCCTGTGGGCAAACGCTTGAAAGACCAGAGCATTCTTTATCTCCCTGAGGCCTATAGCCCCTATAGCGGCCCGCTGGTGAGCTTGCGCAACTCCAACGACCTGACCCGGCTGATCCTGGAGAAGGTGCGCTGACGATGGCCTCTGTTCATGTGGAAACCAGCCTGGTGATCTCCTCTCAGCGCGATCGGGTTTGGGCTGTCCTGACCGATTTTGAGCTGGCTCCGCGCTGGATCAAAAACACCCTCCTGCGCCTCGAGGGTCCTTTATGCGAGGGGGCTGAGCTCTACTTTAGCTTTCCCAAGCACCCACGCTTTCCCGGTAGGCTCACCCGCCTACAGCCGCCTGAGATATTTGGGCTGAGCTTTGCCACAAGGGATTTCTTGTTTACCTTGCGGGAGGTGGACGGCCATACCGAGGTGCGCTGCTCGATGGAAACCCCGCATTACGCCAGATACACCCTCGAGAACCTGGAGCGCGGCAATCAAAAGATCTGCCAAGCCATGCTCAGGCATCTAAAAAGCCTGGTAGAGGAAACCGTATGAAAAGAGCCTGGGTGCTACTTTTTGTGGCGAGCCTGGCCACAACAGCGCTGGGACAGACCTGCCAGGGCCGGTTAATTCAGCACGCAATGGGCGAAACCTGCGTGCCCAAGGTAGCCCAGCGGGTTGTGGTGCTGGACACCGGCGAACTCGACAGCGCGCTGGCCCTTGGCGTTAAACCGGTTGGGGCGGTCACCGCGCCGGGCCAGCCATTTCAAGGCTACTTGCTGAGCCTAACCGAGGGGATTCAGTCGGTGGGCACCATCCAGCAGCCTAATTTGGAGAAAATACTGGCCCTAAAGCCCGACCTTATTCTCAGTAACAAGCTGCGGCACGGTCAGATTTATCCGCAGCTTTCGCGCATCGCCCCTACCGTAATGGCCGAGACGGTGGGGGTGGTTTGGAAGGAGAACTTGCTTCTGGTGGGAGAAGCCCTGGGACGAAGCACCCAGGCCAAGGTGTTGCTGGCCCAGTACCAGCGGCGAGTCACCCAGTTGCGCAACCGCCTGGGGGGTCGTGGGCACCTGCCAAGCGTGAGCATGGTACGTTTCGTTCCGGGCCAGATTCGCCTGTACTGCAAGGCCAACTTCATCGGCACCATCCTGGCGGATATAGGTTTGCCCAGGCCCAAGAGCCAGGACAGCGACAAGTTCGCCGAGTTTATCTCTCAAGAACGCATCGCCGATATGGATGCCGACTACATCTTTTACGCCGCCTATGGGGATCCCAACCAAACTGAGCTGAACGCGGTGCTAAACCATCCCCTATGGCGCCGTTTATCCGCGGTGCAGCGTGGGCGGGCTATACGGGTTGAGGACGACCACTGGTATCTGGGCATAGGGCCGCTGGCAGCCAGCCGGGTACTGGATGACCTGGAACGGTTCTTGTTGAGAACCCCCTAGTTTGTAAGGAGGCTGTATGAAGCGATTAATTTCCGGACGCCAATTCGGAAAAGGACTTGACACCCAGTAGAAAATAAGGGACGGGGGGTTGGTCATGCGACATTACCCGTCCCTACCAGAGATTGTAGCAGCCGTACACGCCCTGCT
>Ga0101945_1002517_pt1 | contig 12597 bp, 14 predicted proteins | sample DewCreD2012metaG_2_FD_75246 | JGI IMG/M metagenome (GOLD analysis project Ga0101945, IMG submission 75246) | Hot spring sediment bacterial and archeal communities from British Columbia, Canada, to study Microbial Dark Matter (Phase II) - Dewar... ... | reverse complement strand
CCTCGCCCGTGCCTGACATGAAGACAACGCTGTCGTCGCCGATCGTGGGCATGTCGTATCCCGACTTCCCGTCCACCGCGGCAGCGATCTCCTTGCCTTTCCCCGTGGCCACTTCGTACAGGTAGATGCCCCCATAGGCGAAACGGCTATATGTTCTCTTTCACACCACGTAGGCGCCGTTCGTGCACGGCATGGATGCCCTCCCATCCTGAGAGAGCCTCCGGACCTCTCGGGTTGAAAGCAGGCACGAGTAGACATCAGAATGGACATGGTTAGGGTCTGTGACGTCCGTCTGGCTCCACACGAGCAGATCGCCGGCGAGGGAGACGGTATCGGCCACTGTGAAGGGCGGCAGCGTGGCGACAGTCTCGTTGGTGCGATCGTCGAGACTGAAAACCATGATGGACTCGACGCGCATGCCATCGGGCGCCAGGGACTCGTCGGCCCAAGCGATGCGGGAACCGGAGATCGCGTAGGCCGGGCCGACGGGGCTGTCGACAGCGCCCGCAGTGATCCGCCCCACCTCTACCCGCTCGCCGGTCCTGGTGTTGCGGGCGATAATGGCCTGCGGCTCGCCCACGCGCGCATACACCAGCCAATCGCCATCGGCGTGCCCCGCGCCAATCGCTCCGCCCTCGACCCTGGAATCCGCCACCATGGTCTCCACCCCGGAGTGCGGGTCGATGACCAACAGGGCCGTATCTGAACGGCTGGAGGAGTCGGGTGGAACGCAGAGCCGGATGATGCGGCCATCTCGCGCGACGGTCGTCGTGGCGCAGCCTGTGGTCGGCTTCATCGCCAGGGTGCGGTAGGGAGAATCGGCCACAGGCCGGATCTGCATAGACCATGATACTGGCGGAGTAGCTTCCGGCCCCTTGCGGGGCGTGCTGCTTGGGGCCGAGGCCTGGGCTACGGGTGTGGCCGCGGGCGTGGATGAAGGCGCCATCGGGGCGCAGCCAGATTATGTAATGGTGGACGCGAGGAGAGCCGTCATGGCCCAGCGCACTGCTCGTCGCATTCTCTCCCTCCTAGACTCACGATCACCCATGGGAGGCGGCTCGCACAGTGGAACGACATCCGCTTCCGCCGCCTCCCACCTCCGTCGCTTGGATTACCAGACTATGTCCGTGTTGCCCGAACAGCTCCCCTTCCCATCGTTGAAGTAGATGCAGTCGGTGAAATAGTTATGATCCGTGTAGTGTTGGTCAGGCGGGTTATACCAACTGTCGCGATAGTAGGTCTGCGCAGACCAGTCGCAGCCATTGTAATTCCCGGCGTAGCCGTTGACGGTGATGTAGTGGATAATCCCAGTCTGCCCTCCGCAGTAGCCAGGAAGGCAATACGGCGTGCCATCGTTTGGGTTCGCATCCAACAATACCATCAACGCCATCGCGTAGGAGCCGATGTCGTACTCCTCTTTCGTTCGTAAGTCAAAACCCGCATCACTGAGGGAATTGTGATTCAAGCGCACAGCGACATAGAAGTTCGCCCAGGGGAGGCCGGGCGCATGTTGGTTGAGAGTATCTCGTATGGGAAGTATGCACGTCCCACCGTTGTAGCAGTCGCCGCTTCCCTCCATCGCGGCAATCTGCGCGAGCGTGTAACCCCATTGCCCTTTGTAGAATATCTCCTGAGTAGCGGCTGGACCACACCAGGCCGTGCAGGGCCGCTGATCGACCCCAGGAACAGCGAGTATGACAGGACTGCTGAGCGGAGCCGAGGGCACACCGTTCAAGGTCGCCGCTCTTGCTTCCTTGATTTTGAGCGATACTGCCTGTTCGGCGGCGTGGCTGTCCTCGACAACCAGATCAGGCGGAACACTGTTGTTCGGCCAAACGGGCGCAACGTCGCCACCAGGGGGAGCCTATTGCCCTCCGTCTCGTGGTCCCCCGGCCGCCACAGAGCCCACAGGCAGCAGAGCGGCTGCCACCAACAAGACAATAGCAGTCAGGACTCTGGTTAGCCTTGTCATCCTACTCTGCCTCCTCGTAGTGTAGTGATGTGGGGCATTCCCCCGTTGCCTGTTTGACCCGCTGGTGGGGCCAAACAACTCCCCCACACGTCATCACGCCGCGGGCCGCGGGCCTCTGTGTCGTAGAGGATACGCCGGTCATCGACCGTGATATAGGCTTCCTCTCCTGCCGTGCCATTGCCCCGGACAGGCTCACGCCCTCTACGCAGGGTTGCGGCGCTTGAGAAGCCATTGTCCTTGGCGTTGTCAAAAGCCGGTTTTCGTTTTCCGCTGCACCCAGTATAGCACACGCGTGTTACCACAGTATGACCCCGCTGTAACACCCTGGTAATATCGTGTTACCATCTGGTAATATCCCTACCACGATGGTTTGGCCGGCAGGCGCACGGTAAAGACCGTCCCCTGGCCCGGCCGGCTGCGCACGGCCAGCGAGCCGCCGTGGCGCTCGACGGCCTTCTTGACCAGCGCCAGGCCCAGGCCCGAACCTTCGATCCCCCTGGCGCCCTCGCCCCGGTACAGCTCCTCGAAGATGTGGGGCAGGTCGGCCTCGGCGATCCCCGGCCCGTTGTCGGCGACCTCGACCACGACCGCCGCACCATCTTCGCCGATGCGCACCTGCACGCTGCCCGCCGGCCCGCCGAACTTGCAGGCGTTGTCGATCAGGTTGTAGAAGGCAAGGAGCAAGAGGTCCTCATCGCCGACCACCGGGGGTGGCGACCAGGGGAGGCGTTGGAGGTGCAGCTCGATGTCGCGCCCCTCCCGCCCCGGCACGCTCTTGGCGGCAGCAATGGCCTTGCCGAGGAGATCGCTCAAGTCGATGCTCTCCCCTGCGATGGCATACGTGTCCAGATCGCTCAGCTTGCGCAGGCCCTGCAGCAGGCGGCGCAGGCGCGCCACCTGCTCCTGGGCTGTGGCCAACGTCTGGCTCGCGGGGCCATTCTGCAGGCTCGCCAGGCTCACCTGCAGTGTCGCCAGGGGGTTCTTCATCTCGTGGTCCAGGCGGCGGATGAACCGCTGGTGCTCTTGGGCCTGGCACTCCCGCTCCACAGCCAGCGCCCTGGCGTTCCGGCGCAGCCAATACCAGGAGAGCCCGCAGCCCAGCCAGGCCAGGCCGCTCAAAGACAGACCAGCGAGGAGAACGAGCGTGCCGAGGTCAGCATAAGCCTGCCAGGCCAGCACCGGGTTGGCCACGAGCCCGCTGCGCAGCACCCCCGCCAGAATGGCTGCCAGGACCCAGGGGATGGCCGCCAGCCAGAAGGCGCGCCTCATGCCCGCACCTCCACCGGCCCCACAAAGCGGTATCCTGCCCCCGGCACCGTCTCGATGAAGCGCGGCCGGTCGGCATCGTCGCCCAGATAGCGGCGCAGCTCGGCGATGCGCACGTCCACGGTGCGGCTCATGGGCGCGTCATCCCAACCCCACACGTCATCGAGCAGCCGCTCGCGGGCGATCACTTCGCCGGCGTGGAGCATCAGGTACTCCAGCACGGCAAACGCCTTCGCTCTCAAGGGCACTTCCTGGCCGGCCAACCAGGCGCGGTGGGCCCGGCGGTCGATGAGCAGGTCGCCCGAGGCCAGCCGGGTGGCGCTGGCCAACGAGCGCTGCCCGCCCTGGGCACGGCGGAGCACGGCGTGGATGCGGGCCACCAGCTCGCCGGGGTCGAAGGGCTTGTTGATATAGTCATCGGCGCCTTCCTCCAGGCTCATGGCACGCTCCGTGGGACCGCCCACTTGCGTCAGCATGATGACCGGCGTCCAGTTGCCCGCCGCACGCAGGCGACGGCACACCTCGCGCCCGTCGACGTACGGCATCATCACGTCGAGCACGATCACATCGGGCGCGCACTCGGCGAGGCGTTGCAGCGCCGCCTCCCCGTCCTGCGCCGTCTCCACCTGGAAGCCGGCCCGCTCCAGAAAGGGCGCCAGGACGTCCAGAAACGATCTCTCGTCGTCGACGAGCAAGATCCGGTCGCTCATGGTGGCCTCCTCTCACCAGACACGGCGCGCGGCAGCGCCTCAGCGGGCCACCTCAGTATAGCACAGACTTGTTACCACAGTATGATTCCCAGGTAACGCGCTGTAACGCCATGTTACCAGTGGGTAAGGTAGCTGCGCCCACGAACCAACCGCAGTGCATGTCACACGTCGCGCGAGGGCCTGAAGTGCAGGAGAGGGGAAGCTGTCAAGGACTCGACAATGGCGCCGCCAACGACGGCCACGATTATCCATTCCGAGATGCCTCCCAGGATATCGCCCAGGAGTACACTGGCCCAGTTCCGACAGAAGTATGGGGCGTTGTGATTGGAGATACGCATTTCTGACCTGGCCGGTAGGCCAATGAACGCAAGCTGAATAGCATTGGCCAGGTAATAGGCGATGGTGGCGGCGCACCGGGTGGAGAGGAGGCTGGCGATGGCGGACCGCAGCCTTGATCGCTACAGGCGTGCCTCATGTACGGCGATAGGGACAGCTGGCACGAGCCAGACACCGACGTTCAACAGTAGCCAGAGAAGAAGCCGCCCCGCAGGAAAGGATGCAAGGGCGGAGACGTGCCCGCCCCTCCGGCGGTTCTCACGTTGGTGGCCACGGGTATCGGAAAGAGTGATCACCTCCTGTTCACAGTTGGGACCGATGCATCGAATCCACAGAAGCGCGAACCGATCGTCACGAACCCTGCCATGAGCGTCCAGTGAAGCCAAAGCGTCAAGTGGCCAGGTATATCCAAACACCAGCGCGCTGTTGTAGCGACCGGTGTGGATAACGGAAGGAAGAACGAAAGACTTGGATCATCGTGCTATGTGAGTCCTGCCCATCGAGGGCGGGCTGTTTGGTAAGGAGCGACCCGAGCCAGACCTTGCCCCCAGCAGAGCGTGCAGCGATAGGCCGGCCGCCTGGGGGGAAACAAAAAGACGGCGAAGGAAAGTCCTTGCCGTCACGGGTTGCGGGGCGAGCCCCGCGCCTGGGTCGGGTGTTCAGTTCATGGGCAGCGTATCACAGGAAGAGAGTGTTGTCAAAGAGGCCTATCTGGCTCTGGATCCGACGGTTCGCGAAGGGGAACTATTAGCGGCTTCGCAGCGTCTATCGTATCATACGCCTGTTTGCCATTGCAGCGGAGTGCCAAGCGGCGTCAGCCAAAGCTTGAGGCCCAGCGCTTCTTTGCTGGCCGTACTTCAAGCAGAGGGAGAAGCCTTCATGGGCCAACAGGTGTACTGGCATGCGCCACTCCGGGAAGTGCTGCTGGTCGTCGCCATCAGCCTGGGGTGTCTGATCTGGCTTGCCAGGCGCGCTCTGCGCCGCCCGGACCTGCGGGAAGCGCTGACGGCCGTCGACCCGGCATTGAATGAGCAACCGCTCTTCCTCTTTGACCGCGTGCGGGGCACCACCTGCCTGAACGACGGCGCAGAGCGCGTGTTGAGGGGGCTGCCCGCCGCGCGGCGGGCAGCCCTGCTCGACGCCCTGGCCGATACGCTCCTCGAAGCGCACGAAGAGTCCCGCACCGCTCAGCAACGAAGCTGGCCCGGACCAGGCTTCACTCTGGTGGCGATCCCTGTGGCCGGGCGGTCGGGGCATGGTGCCGCTGCGATGGGGCTTGTCACCGTGGAAGGCCCGCTGCCAGCCGCCGATCGTGCCGGTGCCCCACAGGTGGCAACGGAGCGGGAGGATTGGCTGGAACTGGGGCCCACCCTTCGCCTCCACCGGACTCGGCCGCTGGTGTACGTCAGGCGTTCGCATCCGGAGAGCCCGGCGGCGAGCGCATGGACCTGGCAGGTGCAGCAGCTCAGCCCCATGGAGGACGCGCTGCTGCGCTATCTGCTCGAGCATCGATCCCAGGTGCAGGCGGCAGAGGCCCTGTTCCACATCGTATGGCCCGATGACGAGCTGCCTGCCCATGGCCTGCGCCCCGATCAGAGAGATCGCCTGCGCCGCCTGGTCCACCAGTTGCGCCAACACGTCGAGGCTGACCCTGCGGACCCCCGCTGCGTGTGCACCGCCCACGGGGTGGGCTATGTGTTGTACGGTGACGGGGAGTGAGCGAAACGATGAGAGGGCATCGGGGAACGCTGCCCAGGCTGATCACGCACCTCGCCCTCGCCGGGTTGCTGTTGGCCTTGGCTTGGCTGGCTCAACGCAGCGACGGTCTGGGCGGACGCCCCCTGGTGGTCATCTGGAGCGAGGACCCCGGCGACTATGACCCCCAGCGCACGACTCACCCGGTGGCCGAGTCCATTTTCCGTCATGTCTGCGAGCCCTTGTTCTACAAGGACCAGGATGGGTCGGTTCGCGGCCTGCTGGCAGAGGATGAAATCGAGTACGGAGGCGACGGGCGTTGCTTCACGGTTCGCTTGCGGCCAGGCGTTGTCTTCCACAACGGGCTACCGCTGGATGCAGCGGCGGTGCAGCGCAGCTTCGAGCGGCTGCAGCGCCTGGGCGCCTCTCCGCTGCTCAACGACCTTCGTGATGTGACCGTGTTGGCGCAGCCCGACGGGCAAAGCGTCACCTTCCTCTTACCCGAGCCCGATTACGAGTTTGCCCGCCTGGTGTTGACGAGCCCTTACGCCGCCATCGTGTTCTGCCAGCCCGGCGGTGCGGGCGAGCCGACGTTTGTCGTGGGCACGGGTCCCTACCGCTTCGAGCCCAGCCTCTACCGCCCTGGGCAGTCGCTCACGCTGGTGCGCAATCCCGAGTATCGCTGGCCGCCGGCCTACTTTGCCAACCGGGGCGCAGCGCACATCCAGCAGCTCTGCTTCATCTTCGAGGCGACACGCGATAGCCGTCTTGATGCGTTGCTCGACGGCCGGGGCTGCGTGCTCAGCCTCAGCCACGAGCACCTGGCGACGGTCGCCGCACAGCAGAGGTTCAGGCTGTACGAAGCCACCGGTGGCGTAACTTACCTGGGGTTCAACTTGCAGCGTCCGCGCTGGCAGGACGTGCGGGCGCGCCAGGCGGTAGCGCTGGCCATGGATAAAGCGGCCCTCGCCAACTTGGGCCCTTTCCTCGTCGCCGACACGCCACTGGCGCCGGGAGCTGTCGGCTACGACCCGCGAGCGGCAGCGTTCGGCTATGGTCACGAGCCCGAGCGCGGCAGGGCGCTCTTGGCGCAGGCCGGCTTTGACTCCCGGGCCGAGGTCGTCCTGCTCATTCCCGAGAGCCAGACGTATCGTGATCTGGCCGCCGCTGTGCAGGAGCAGCTAGAGGCCATCGGCCTTGGCGTGCGTATCCGTGAGGTGCCGCGGGCCGACATCCTGGACAAGCGCCAGGACTTTGACCTGCTGCTCTTCGACTATGCCTGGAACGACTACACCGCGCTCGGCATCTTCCTCGGCCCGGGACCACGCAATCTGCTCGGCTACCCCAGCGGCGACGTGGCCGACCTGGTGGCACGGGCACGCGCCACAGCCGACCTCGATCGGCGACAGGAGCTCGTGCTCGCCGCGCAACGGATCGTTCTGGAGCAGGCCATCTGGCAGCCGCTGCTCGTGCGGCGCATCACCTTTGCCGTGGATAGTGCCTGCGTGTGCGGCGAGCTGCCGTCGCCTGAGGGCGAGCTGCTCTTCCATGATGCGGATACCGATGTGTGGCGACATTGACCTCGCTGGCCCCTCCTCATGGAAAATAATGAATCCTCATAGACTCTCATGATTCCCGAGCCGTTTCTATAGTAGAATGTGATTGCAGTAGCACGAGACAATGGCGTCCAAAGCGCCGCAACCCGTTCACGCCGTTGCAGGCAACTGCGGGCAATGGCACGGCAGGGAGGAAGCCTACATCACGGTCGACGACCGGCGTATCCTCTACGATACAGAGGCGTGGGGCCCACAACGCGACAACTGTGGGGAATTGTTCGGCGGCAGCGGGGAGGCAAGTGGACAGCGGGGAAACACCCTACCACTAGAAGGGAGCAGTGTCATGTCCAGGGCATCTCTCAAGACCATTATCTCAACCCTCTTGGCTGCAGCGATATTGCTGACCTCAGTGCAAGCTATGGCGCTCGCAGATTCACCTAAAGACGACATCAGAGCGCAGGTACAGGCTAATGGCCGGAAGAGTGAGCACGACCAACTTAGAGCAGACATAGCAGTAATTGAGAGTGTTGATCTTGATAATCTCCAAGAGTTTCACGAGCAGAATAAGGAATGGATTGAAGATGTAAACATCAGGCTGAATGGATATATAGCACACCTCTCTGAAGACCAAAGAAGCATTGCATTGAAAGAACTACGTGAAGATAATTCATATGCAACAGTTGCTTCTGCTTCAGACTATTTCGATTGGTACACGTATCATTACAGGAACGGCTTCTGGACATACAGCATGGCACCCAAAATGTCTACCCGATTGTTGAGGGCATATGCTCAGGCCGGCTGGAATGAATTGGCCGCAATCTATTATGGTATAAGAAATGACAACGGCAGCTTATCCAACCAGTATTGGTGCCATTTTGATTTGTTTGTTGAAGCAGATTGGGACATAGAAGAAGGAAGACCACTTGTAAGTTATCCCGAGACTCTCTTAGCTTTGTGTAATCCCGGCGGCGGCGATTAGGCTTGCCTCGACAGGGGACTCGGTTCCATCTTGTGGTGGTGGCATCCCTGGGCGATTCGCATCGCTGTGGATAGTAGTTGCGACGGCAGCGCGGATCCTACAGGTAGTAGCTGCGGCCTCAAAAGTGACCACCAGAAGATGGAACCGAGCCGACAAGGCATACAGGAGCATGTTGAAGGGTACCATGATACGCGATGGCTGATGCGCTTAGCAGTACGTTCAGTTGCAGCTTGACGCCTGCCATTATGCGCGAATAGATAGCGCCGGCCAGGGTATTGGCCTTGTCGGCTCTAGATTGGGAGGAAGGCTTATGCCTGCATTCATTATTGGCTCAACGTTGGTGGTCTTATGTACTGGTGTTGCCGTGTTCTACTTAAGAAAGACAGGGAAAGAGGTCAAAGTTGAACAAAGAGGACTGAACATAGCAGTTTTCGTCCTGAGCTTGACTGCTTTAGTCATTTCTCTAAAGCTGTTCTGGAATATGGGTGTGTATGCAAATGAATACGGCTCATCCCCTGTCCTTGTATCTGGCGGGTGGTTTTGGCTCTATATGGATTGGATTAGGCAAGGGTTACTGTTTGTGCTCTGCATAATCTCTGGGTTGAAACTGACTAAGCGGTCAGATTGATGGGCATCCCAAATGATGGGCAACACGCCTCAGCGAGCCTACGTGTACTTTGCCCGGCCCGTGCAGCCTGTAGGGTTGACCCCTTTGTCAAGACCACGAATCGGCCAGAATAAGGTGATACACATAAGGACGCAGGTGACGACTCGCCGTCGTAGAGGCGGTGGGCATGTGGGTGTTTACTTTTTCGGTGGCTCGTTCTCTCCGCCACATCTTCCACTCGAAGGGCCGTGATGAGCAGCGGTTCCAGCGAACCACCGAAAAAGTAACGGCTCTGGGCCTTGACCCAGAGCCGTTACTTTTTCGGTGGTTCGCTGGAACCGCTGCTCATCACGGCCCTTCGAGTGGAAGATGTGGCGGAGAGAACGAGCCCAGAAGGCCAGCCTTGCTACGAAGCTACCGTCGGGGCCTATACCCTCTTCGGCTTGCCTCGGAGTTCAGTGGTCGTATCCTGCAATGGTTCAGTACGGCGCCAGTGATGGGAGCTGGCTCCGCTTGTGGTCGGCGGCCCATCCGAGCAAAAGGCCCGGCAGGCGGCGGTGACGACGGCGTCTGCGAGCTCTCCAGAGGCATGGACAGGCATTACTGGTTGATGTAGGCGCCGTCGAGTTTCCCGAAGAGTGCTCAGGGGCAGCAATCACGATCGAAGACGCCTATTATGACTACAACAAAGTGAGATGGGGCCTCGCAGGGAGGTGGTTTGCCCTGCTTGAGGGCGGGCAGGGCAAACCACAGCATCGCTCGGCCTCGGTCTCTACGGCCCGCCTTTGGGCATCCTCTGTCACAGCAGCGCGATGATGGGCGCGCGGGGTCGAACCGGTGCCGGAACTCACGGGCAAACTCCCAGGCGTTCATGTCGGGCAACTTCATGTCCAGCAAGATGACGTCCGGCATTCCCTGGGCGACCTTCTGCAAGCCTGCTCACCATCGCGGGCAGTGACCACAAGGTGACCTTCGCCGCCGAGTAGGCTCTCCATCATGCTGAGCAGGTCGAGGTCATCGTCCACGACCAGCACGGCCCTGTGCTCCTTGGCCATCGCCACGTCCTTCTCCGGCTGCAATGCTCAGCAAGGGTCATATCACGTGATCAAGCCCTCTCGTTTCGCCGTTGCAGACGATGGTTGCAGGCGTCATCCTTGCAGATAACATGCGGCACTGTCTGGCAATGACCTGGCTCAGATCGTCAGCGGACTCATCCTCGGGCCAAAAGTCTACGGCGAGGGCGTGAACGTCACTGATCACCGGCACGGCCTGGCTCTGCGCAATCTCATCAATGGTTCGTGGCGACCAGAGCGCGGCAGTCTGCCCAGTAAACGCATAGACCTTTTGCAGATCGCGCGAGATGACGCCCAGCAGTCCCAGTTTGCCCCTTAGCGGCAGAGCGTGGACAGCGGCGATCACCTGTTGCAGCTCCAGCGTCACGCTGGCTCCTCCTGGCGCATCTTTTCCATCCCGCACTTCCATTGTATTCCTTTGAGGGGGTGGGGGCGAGTCGCGGTTTCAAGAAGCTTGCCCAGCAGCAGCTTTGTGCTGCATACTTGGCTGTGATGGGTACGGTCTCCGGAGGAAGAGGTGAGGAAATGGCCACCAACACTCAAGATCTCATGAGACAAGCCCATTCCCTTTCAGCCGACGACCTGTTGCGCCTGGCGGCGTACCTGGTCAACCAGGCACGCACAACCAAGGCACGCCCCACGAGAACGTGGCAGGATCTCGGTGGAATCGCACCCAATCTGCTTGGGGGTGAAGATGCTCAGGAGTGGGTTTCCCGTGGCAGGCGCGAATCCGACGAGCACCGATGATGTCGCGCCGGCAAGTGGCCGGGTTGGTGATCTCGAAGGCATGGAGGTGCTCATCGAGCCAGCCCATGGCATCCTGGATGGCCACGTGCAGGTCCCAGAAGGTGTAGATCTCGGGCACCTGAATGCGCCGCCAGATGGGCGGCACGATGCCCTTGAGCACGATCTTGAGCTGGTAGACACGGTCGTACTTGCGCCTCATAGCAGCGCCTCCAGGTAGGGCTTGATCACGCGGTCGACACGACAGATGCATGCGTAGTGGAGCAGCTTGGCCGGGTCAAAGCCCGGGCGCAGGCGATAAGCCTTGAGCGCCTCCTGCGCGACATCGAGCCCGACCCGGCGACGCAGCTTGAAGCAGTCGGCGATGGTCTTCTCGGGGCTGTGGATGCGGATAGGCGTCCCGTCGATTACGTGCGTGTCGACGCCCTCGCTGTAGGCCGGCCCGGAGAACCAGAAGAGGCGCAGCGGCGGATAGCCGAGCCTGGGCGGCTCGTCGCCCTTGTTCAGGGCGATATCCACGGCGTGGGGAACCTGGGTGGTCAGCTCGTGGAAGGCCAGCGCCGAGATCAGGCAGATCACTGCGCCCGGCACCTTGAGTGCGATCGTGACCAGGTCAGGGTCGGTCAGGGGCGGCAGAGGCTTGCTCAACGGCGGCTTTGTGGTGCACACTTGATAGTGTGGTCTCCAGAGGAAGGAGTAGTGACACTCTTCAAAGCCTCATGAGACAAGCCGATTCACTTTCGCCCGACGAGCAGTAGCGCCTGGTAGAGTATTTGGTCAGTCGAGCACGCACAGCCAAGGCACGCCCTCCGAGAAGGCGGCAGGACCTTTATCATCACCCTCGGCCCCCAGGCCGGAAAGAGTCTGGACACGTCGGCAGCGACGCTCACCTGCACCTCCCGGCGGGCCTGGGTCGACGCCGATCCCGGCCACGTAGGCCGAGATGCCGTTGCGGGGTCTGTTGCCCGTGTTGGCCGCCACATAGCGGCGCGCCACCTCCGCCGCGCCGGGCAACAGCCGCACTTCGCCGGTATCCCGGAAGTGGGGGATGTCGACCTCGGCCGCGGCGGCCAGGGCTGCCAGGTCCGCCGCCTTGTACAGCTCGCCGCGAGCGTGCTCCCAGCGCCGGATCTCGATGCCGAGGACGAGCAGGGGCACGAGCAGGAAGGCCAGGAAAGCGGCCGTCCACGCCAGCGAGTAGCCGCGCTGGCCGGTGAGGAAACGGCTTGCCATCAGCGAAGGTGATTGGTACTACAACCGTATTTGGTCCAACCTGCACCCGGCAACAGCCGGCAAACCTGCTCCGCGCCTGGCCGGCCCTGACCCGGGACGGGGTTCCGCTCCGGTCACGTGCGAAGCGTGATGCCCGGATGGCATGTACGGCCCGATGGGCAAGTACGGTTGTAGTATCAGGGCGAGTACGACGATGCCCACCAGGGGTAGCGTGCCTTTGCGCAGTTGCATGGGTCCCTCCAGAGGCAGAATCGGGTAGGAGGGGGCCTCACGGCCCCCGTCCTCCCACACCACCGGACGTACTCATCGTATCCGGCGGTTTCCTCTATTGATGCAACGCAGCGTATCTCTCGGTCAGGCTGACGAGGCCCTGCTCGCGGAACCACGCCGTGGACATGGCCTCGTTTGCTTGTGGGCTGCCTGCCT
>Ga0101945_1002489_pt1 | contig 12752 bp, 10 predicted proteins | sample DewCreD2012metaG_2_FD_75246 | JGI IMG/M metagenome (GOLD analysis project Ga0101945, IMG submission 75246) | Hot spring sediment bacterial and archeal communities from British Columbia, Canada, to study Microbial Dark Matter (Phase II) - Dewar... ... | reverse complement strand
TCCCTTTATTCACCCCGGATTAACTGGGGATTTAAAATGCGTGTATGACTGCTGAAAAATATCTGCGACCGGAAGTGATCCGCCAGGTGGGCCGCCTGGACCTCCGTGCCAAGTTTATTGTGGAAGGGTTCCTCAGCGGTTTGCATGCCAGTCCCTTTCACGGTTTCTCAGTCGAATTCTCAGAGCATCGCAAGTATAACCCCGGCGACGACATCAAGACCATCGACTGGAATGTCTACGCCAAGACCGGCAAGTATTTCGTCAAAAAATACCGGGCGGAGACGAATGTGACAGGTTGGCTGGTCATGGACCTGTCGCAATCGATGGACTGGAACGGTCCGCTGGAAGCGCGGAGCGCTGGGGTCAAGGTGGATGCCTCCGTGCTGGGTGCAGCGGCGACGGAAACGCTGACCAAGTTCGAATATGGCATCTGCCTGGCTGCGGCCCTGGGGTATCTCATGATCCAGCAGCAGGACCCCGTCGGACTCGTCGCCTTCGACACGCAACTGCGCACGGTCGTTCCCCCCAAAAGCAAGCGGACCCAGCTTGGCACGTTGCTCTCCGTGCTGGCGAATCTGCGGCCGAGCGGCCCGACCGACATCGCCGGCAGCCTCATGCAACTGGCGGCCTTCGTTCGAGGCAAGAGCCTGATCATGCTCTTCAGCGATCTGCTCCCCACCCGCGACGACTGGCGCAGCGAAGCCGAAGCTGTCATCCGCAGCCTCTACCGCCTCCGCTACGCCGGCCACGAGGTCATCGTCTTCCACATCCTCGATGTTCTGGAAGCCCAATTTCCCCTCGCCGGACTGATCGACTTTGCCGATGTGGAATCCGAGGCGCACCAGGAAGTGGACGCCCAGGGGATCCGCGAGGATTACCTGCGGTTTGTCGAGGAGTTCCGGGGTTACTATCAGCGGGAGTGTGCCGCTGCCCGCGTCGATTACGTGCCGATAGACACCTCGGTCGGCTTCGACCGGGCACTGCTGGATTATCTGATCCTGCGCCAGCAGCGCTTCGGCTGAACGCCCCCGCTTCCCACTTCTGTTCTGGACCAGCCCCTTCGGCGGCATGGACAAGAGGTTTTTTGTGATGATGTGCGTCTACTGTGAGGAAGCGAGCAAAGCGGTACCTTCGACTTGGTACATCGACAATGCCACGAGTGAGAACGGGCCTATGATTCCGGCTCCGCAGGCGAGGCTTCGCCGGAGTGAGGACCGAACAGCCGAGGCTTGAAATCCCTGGGGTCTGAAGGGGAAATTGGCTCAGAACCGAGGGAGGCAAGCGAGACGGGGCGGTCCGCTCGTAGCTGCCCCCCTCCGAGGGGCGCGAGAGAGGGTCAGGCGGTCATGGCCGCGTCGAACGGTGGATGCCAATGGGTTGCCAGGTGTGATTGGACACGTGGTTTAGACGTGCTGATTCCAGCGAGAGGGGTAAAGCAGGCGGGGCAGGAGCAGGGGCAAGTCTTCGCGGTCGCGGCAGGTGAAGAGCTGGCCATCCACGACGACTGCCTCATCCCGATAGGCAGCCCCCGCGGCCCGGACGTCATCCCGAATGCCCGGCGTGCACGTCACTTGTCGTCCGTCGAGCACTCCAGCGCTGATGAGCAGTTGGGGGCCGTGGCCGATGGCCGCCACAGGCAAGCCGTCTTGTACAAATGTCCGTGTCACATCGACGGCCTCTTCCCGCAACCGCAGCCGTTCGACACACGTCCCATCCGGGATCAGGAGCAGATCGTAATCGCTGGGATTGACCTGATGGATGGTGGTATCGGGTTCGATGCGGTAATTGTGCATGCCCACGAGCACATGCATGAGGGGGGAAGCCAGGCAAACTTCCCATCCCGCCTCGCGGAGCCGGTACCAAAGGTAATGCACGGTCACGTCTTCAAAGCCGTCATCGAGCAACACCAACGCTTTCATGATGTGGTTCCCCCCCTGAATGATGCCGTTTTCCCCGTGAGCGGGGCAGGTTCCCCACGACCAGCCCCTGAGATAACCATCGATAACTCCTGCTAGCCATTTTAGTGAATGTTTTGGAAGGGCGAGTATTGCGCGGCCATGTTCCGGGGCAGGGAGTCTTTGGCGGGGGTGGGAGCGGCTGCGGAGGCCCTTTGCGGGAGCAATCCGGGCCGGGTCGATCACGTTGGCAAACAGTATTTCTCGTTATTTTTTGCGGAAGGGATTGGGGGGCAGATCGACTTTTTTGATGGATTGGAGGAAGTCCAGGATTTTACCGCCGTCATCGGCGAGTTGGGCGTGGAAGTGGAGGGTGAAGCCGTGGGGTCCTTTGGCGTCGATCAAGGCGGGTTGCAAGGTGAGGAAGGTTTTGACCACGTCGATTAGTCCCATCATGGTGGCGCAGAAGATGTCGATGCGGGCACCGTGGGCCAGGAGGTACTCGGCGATATCGCGGCGGCCCATGTGGGAAGCAGCACCGAGGGCGGATTCCCAATCTCCGCCGCCCCAGTCGATGGTGGCGTTGACCAGGGCGGGCTGGCGGGTCAACAAGCGCTGAACCATGGGCAAATCGCTGTGAGCGAAGATCACGAAGTCCTGGACGAGCAGGCGGGGAAGCGGGGAACGGCGCCAGGAGGGGGTGAAGCTGGGCTTGGGATAGTCGCGGACGAAGGGTGGCTCGACGGGAACCGGGGTCGGGGGCGGGGCCAACTCCGGTTCGGCGGCTGTGAGGGCGTCCGCTCCCAGCACGACACTGCTGGCGCAGGTGATGGTGAATTGGCGGCGGCTCCAGGCCATGGCGGTTTCCTCCTCTTGCAGACGGGCGGGGGTTATGCCTTTTCCAGCGGGGGCAGCAGGTCTCGTTGCGCGCAGGACGCCGCTGCTGCTTCATCATAGCCGTGCTGAGGGTGGGAAGCCACGCTTCGGCAGAAATGGAGTTGGGGGAAATCGAGGCGCGGAGCGGAAGCCAGGCGGCGAGGTCAGCCGAGGGCGTCGTGGAGGACGGAGCCGGTGGGGAGGAGGGGAACCGGGCGTCCGATGCGGTCGCGGAGCGTCGTTTCCAGGTCGAAGCCGAGGAGGTAGTAGGCGGTGGCGAGGATGTCCTTAGGCGAGACAGGCCGATCGACGACGGTGCCGCCGATGCGATCGGTTTTGCCGATGACTTTGCCCCGGCTGATGCCGCCTCCGGCAAGCAGGACGGTGTAAGCCTGGGACCAGTGGTCGCGTCCGCCGCCTTTGCTGGAGTTGAGTTTGGGGGTGCGGCCATGTTCGCTGAGGACCAGGACGAGGGTTTCGTCGAGCAGGCCGCGTTGTTCCAGGTCGGTGAGGAGGGCAGCGAAGCCGCGGTCGAAGCCGGGCATCAGTTCTTCGCGCAAGCGAGGGTAGTGTTCCCAGTGGGTGTCCCACCCGGAGCCGGCCAGGCCGTACTCATCCCAGAAGACGGTGACGAAGCGGCTGCCGGCTTCGATGAGCCGCCGGGCGGCCAGGCAGCTTTGGCCGAAGAGAGTATGGCCGTAGGTGTCGCGTACTTTGGCCGGTTCCCGCCGCACATCCAGGGCTTGGCGTACCTGGGGTGAAGTGAGCAGGGTGTAGGCCATCTCGCGGAAAGGGTCGCCGCTGTCGATGCGGTCGCGGACGCGGCGGGCCTGTTCCAACTGTTCGAGCAAGGAGCGGCGGCGTTCCAGGCGGTCCAGCGTGATGTCAGGAGCCGGAGGCGGTCCGAGCGTGAAATAGGCGTCCGGATCGATCCCGACGTAAGGTTCCGCGAAGGTTTCGCTTTCGTTGTTGAGCGTCTTGGTGATGGTGCGATTGGCTCGGCCGTGGAACTGGGTGAAGTGGGGGGCATAGGGCCGGCCCAGGAAGGCAGGATAAGGTCCGGCACGCGGCACTTCGCCCCGCCGCTGACTGCTGAAGGGGAAGGGAAGGGCGATGTTGTCCGGCACGGGCTTGCGCCGGGCGGCGGGCGAACGCTGTTGTTCCAGATAGGCCACCACCGACCCGATGAACGGCCAGTGCCGGCTGTCATTCGGCGCCAGTTCCATGGCGACGTCAATCTGGGGCACGCCGGTGGTGGCATAGGCTACGCCGTGGATCGGATACGGGTGGGTCACCGAGCGCACGACTGTCAGCAGGTGCATGACGCGGCTGGTCTGCGGCAACAATTCGCAAACATCGCAGCCGGGAAGCGTCGAGCGGATGGGGCGGAGTTCGCCGCGGACCTCGAGGGGAGCGTCCGGCTTCATATCCGCCAGTTCGAGCTGGCTGGGGGAGCCATAGAGAAACAGCAGAATGCAAGACTTCGCCCGGCCAAAGAATCGTCCGGCCGTATGGGCTGCTAGACTGGCTGCCGAAGCCGACCCCCAGCGCAGGGCCTCCGCCAAAGTCAGGCCCGCCGCTGCTCCAACCGTCAGCCATTCCCGACGCGTGTAACCGTCACAGAACCGTTTCGGTTGACCCAGCAATTGCAACATGATGACACCGACTCCACGGATCGACACTTCTCGACAACGGGATGCCGTAAAAAGGGACACCGGCAGGGCGGGCAGTTTTCTCCCGGTCGTTCCGCACGGAGAGACTATCCGAACAACCTGTTCTTATGATGCCGGATGATACGGGATGGGGCAAGTCAAAAAATGCGGATACTTTCAGTTGAAGCCGTCTCTTTCGACTGGAAGCACCCAAGGGGGCGCCCGTTGCCCTCTCTCCGAGGAAGGGGGGTCGGAGAAGGCTCGGCAGAATACCAGGGTGACATGGCGGCGTGGACAAGGGGAGGGAGAAGGCCGTCTGCCGGCAAAAGGCGGGGCGCTGGAGCGGAGGGGGCGATCCTCCGGTTCCGACGTTCAATCAGACGCTCAAAGAGGGCGCAGGAGTATAGGAGAACTCATGGGGCGGAGTGATAGGTTCTTCCTCGCCGCCGCGGTCCTTGAAGATATGGAGTGCTCGCAAACGGGACAGATCGAGGTATTTGGGTTCCGGGTACAGTTCGTGGGTGAAGGGGTTGCCGGGGGCATAGTCGTGGATCATGACGCGGACTTTGGGCAGGCCGCGGAAGTGGAGGTCTTCTGCGCGTCGGCGTCCGCCGTGGACATCGTACAACTCGGCCAGGATGCGCAGGACGCGCTCGACGTGTTTGAAGGAGACGCCGTCTTCGACGAAGATGATGTCGATGTGGGTGGCGCGGAGCAGGGCGTGGGCATGCTGCCGGGCGCGGCGGGAAAGAACGGTATGATACGGCGGACCCACCAGGCTGGCGCGCCCTTCCTCGGAGTTGGGATCGGATTCTTCCCGACCGGCACTGTCGAGGAACCACCAGTGCGGGGCAAGCCAGAAGGCGCCGCCTCCCGGTCCACGGTAGGGGGCCAGCCGCTTGAAGAGTTTGTGCAAGCCCCGGAAGAGCTGGCGGCGCAGTTGGATGACATCCCGCCGTTCTAATCGTTCTCGTACCTCGGGCCGTTGCAGGTCCTCCACACTTACGCGCAGGGGCCAAGGCGGGTCGAAATCTGTCGCTTGGGATTGCTCCGGCGGGACAATAAGGATGGGAACATCCCCGCTCTGGCGCGGCGCCGGATGGCGGCGGACATACCAACCCCAGCGGCGGATAAGAGTGGCGGCGCGGGCGATGGCCAGCGGGTCGGTACCGCCGATGTGGACCGTCGGCGGAGTACGGCGAGCGGGATCGTGACGCCGGGACTGACACCAGAACGCCAGGGTGACGGCCCACAAACCGGGCAAAAGCCAGGCGGCTACCGCTCCCAATAGGCCCGTCAGCGGCAGCGGGTCCTGGCCTGGCGGCGGCCCCCACAGGCGATTGCCGCAGGCTGTCACCAGGATATCCGCTGTCAACAGCAGGAGCAGGAAAGCGACGAGAGTCAACAGGCGGCGGATGGGCAGCGCGCGAATCCCGCGGCGGCTTTGCCAGACTACGGCCGCTTCATCCCGTCCCAGCAGCAGGCCGACCGCTGCCGTGAACAAGAGCAATCCGCCGTTGATCAGCAGAATCCAGCCGCAGGGTGCTTCCCAGGCCAGGGCGGAGATGAGCACGGCATACGCCACCACCGCGGCCAGTTCCACCCCTCGCCGGTCCGGATCGCCCAGGCGGGTTTTGAGCAGCCGATCCAGCACCGTTACCGGCACATAAACCCCGAAAAAAGTCAGCAATAGCAATAGCAGCCACAGGATGCCCAGCGCGGCCAGATATAAGGTGTAGGAACCGTACACGCCAAGCAGGCGCCAGCCCGCCTCGGGAGCCAGATACCAGAGTAGTCCTGCCAGCATCCCCCAGAGCACGAGACCGGCGATCCCCCAGGTGATCCAGCGCGGCACGGCTTGGGGCAGAGGCGGTTCGCCCCGCAGGTCCAAGCCTAGCTTGTATTGCCATTGGCTCGCCTGGTAGCCCCATTGGCCGCAGAGTTCCAGCAACCCCTCCAACCAGGGCAACGGCGTACGCCGGTGCCGGATCACCACCGTGATGAGAGCCACGTTGAGGGCCAGCAGCCCCAGCAGGTCCTGGAAATCGTGCCGGGCAAAGCGGCCGGCCACTTCCAGCGCCAGCACGAAGCCGCACAGCACTAAGGTGAATCGCCCGCCGTTGCGCAAGAAGCGGCGACTCCCCGGCCAGACTCGTGTCAACAGTTTCATACCCGCCCTGCCCGTAAGCCCTGGACCTGCCCCAAGGGAGACCCTCACCGCCTGCTATATTGTGGCCTGCATTCTATATCGTGGCCTGCACCGTTCTGGCCTGCCGTATCGCGGCCTGCATCGGAGGAGTTTGCACTTGCTGTGCCCCCCCTTCCTCCTGATGGAGCAACCTCGGCATGGCTTTCTGGAGAAGATGGGGAGGGCCGCTTTCCGCCGAGTCAGTTTACCTCTTCTCCTTGTTCCGAAATCTGGTCTCCGAACGTCCCTATTGTATCACTTTGGCCAGCCGTTACGCGGAGTGGATCGGAGAAAGTGCTGTTCCCTCGCTAGACGACGGGAGGAGTAGCTTCCAGAGACACTTTGCGTTGTCAGGTGCAGTGTAGGGTCATGACCGGCGGGGCGTCCGGGGTGGAGGAAAGGGCATGGAGAACCAAGGCAGGCGGAGTTGGCCGTTGTGGACGGCGGCGTGGCCGGGGGTCGGCGGGCGCATCCGCGAACGGCTGGAAGATTTTGAGGTGGAGGAGGTGGCGGCTTACGAGCCGTGCGGGCAAGGCGAGCATCTGTTTCTGTGGGTGGAGAAGCGGGGGGTCGGCTCGGAGTATCTGCTGCGGGCGGTGGCGCAGTGCCTGGGCATTCCGGTGGGAGCGGTGGGAGCCGCCGGGTTGAAGGACCGCTACGCCATCGCGCGGCAGTGGCTGTCGGTGCCGCAGGAATGCGCCGAGCGCTTGGGCCGTCTGGAGTCGCTGCGCACCGAGGGGATTTACCTCCTGCGGGTGGAGCGCCACCGCAACAAGCTCAAGCCGGGACATTTGCGGGGGAATCGCTTTTGCATTTTCATTCGCGGGGCTTCGGCGGCAGCGCCCTGGCAGGCCATTCTGGAGAAAATCCGCCGCGAAGGATTGCCGAATTACTACGGCCCCCAGCGCTTCGGGCGCGAAGGCAGTACCCTGGCTTTGGGCTGGCAATGTCTCCGCGGCCAACTCCGGCGGCGCCTCCGCCCGTTCCAATTCCGCTTGGCCCTGTCCGCGGTCCAATCCCATCTCTTCAACGACTACCTCGCGCGTCGGCAGGAGGAGGGCTTGCTCCGCACCGCCCTGGAGGGGGACGTCATGGCCCACTGGCCAGTTGGCGGACTGTTCCGGGTGGCGGATGTGGCGGCGGAACAGCAGCGGCTGGAAGCGCGCGAAATCGTGCCGGCGGGGCCGATGTTCGGAACACGTACCTATCCGGCGGCGGGAGTGGCGGCTCAGCGGGAAGCGGATGTGCTGCGGAGCTACGGCCTCACGCCGGAGGTTTTTGCGGGCTTCGGCCAACTGCTCTCTGGCACGCGGCGGCACAACTTCATCTATCTTGACGATCTGCAAGCCGAGTGGGAAGCGGAAGGACTACGCCTGCGCTTCACCCTGCCGGCGGGGAGCTACGCCACGGTGCTGCTGCGCGAAGTCATGAAAAACGACGCTGTGGAAGCGGTTCCGCCGGATGAAGCCGAGGAGGAATGACAGGCCGAAATCACTGTCTGGTGCGCTCGGCATTCCGCTGCCATCCTCGGTTTTCGTTGGCCTTCGTTCGGCAACTCTGGCATTCCGCTGCCATCCTCGGTTTTCGTTGGCCCCTGGGCTACTTTCCTGGGTACCCCCCGCTACTCTGCCGCCGCGATCGGCCGATCTTGTCCACCTCTGCATCGTGCTCTCTGCAACCCGGCGGGGTGCTTCCCAGAGCTAAGAACCGGGGGAAACTCACGAGGCGGGCCGGCTCACTTCCTCCGATCCCCTTCGGTTTTCCGACGATGACTTGTCACTTCCCTTTCTCCCCTTCCGCCTTCCAGACGATGACGTATTGCAAGGAGTTGAGGGAATCGGGTTTTTCCCCTGCTGGCGGGGGGGCTTCCAGGATGAAGCCATCCGGGGTGCGGCGGTAGAGGAAGGGCTGGCCGGTGGAGGGGTCGTTCGGGATCGGAGTGGCCGTGATGTCGGCGAGTCGCTCCGGGAGTTGGCCGTGATGGGTTGCGGCGTGCCAGCGGATGGCTTCGAGGGTTTGCAGGGCGGCGATCCGCCGCTGGGTGCGGGCAAAAGCGTAGCTGGTCTTCCACACCGACTTCAGGGTGAGGGCATAGACGCTCAGTAGCGCGTCATCCTGGCGCCGTACGCGTTGTTGTACCTGCTGGTCGAGCTTGGCGAAGCGCGCTTGGGCCTGATGGTACGGCAGGCGGAAAGCCTCAAGGGTGGCATCCCACCATTGCCGCAGGAGGAGCAGATTGCGCAGGAGGAGGGCTTGGGCGTCGGGCATCTCGTCCACAGCCTGGGGCGGTTGGCCGAGTTGCAGGAGTTCGGCACGCGCCGCGGGGGCTTGCTGGGCCGCAAGCTGGAGAAGCTGGGCTTCCTGAAAGGGCGGCGGACCCGCCGGGTTCCGGTGGAGGATGGCGTACATAGCGACCAGGTGGCGGCGGGCTGTCTCCGGCGGAAGTACCCCTTGGAATACTTCCTTCCATTGGGGCCGAGCCAGGCCGATGAACTGCGCCTCGCCTTCGAGCATGGGCCAGGGGTGGGGCCAGGGTTGCGGCAATTGACTCAGCGCCAGAGAAAGGTTGGGGGCGGCGGGGCGGCTGAGCCAATCTTCGATACTGTCCCACGCGGAAGCCAGGATGGCGAGGCCCACCAGTGCGCGGATCAACGTCGGGCTTTCGGCAATGTCCCGTCCCAAGCGGAGATGGGCCTGGAGTGTTCGCCAGGCATCCTCGGCTTGCCCCCGCGCGAGATGCAGGCGGAATTGCAGGCGGAGCAACTGACCCAGTTGCCGGTATTTGCCGAGTTCTTCCAGAAACGGCGTGACGTCTCCCTGGAGGAGGAACGGTTCAAGCTGCCAGTCGCAGGCGGTCAAAGCCGTGGCGTGCCGCAGGGCGAGCAAGGAGGGGCGGTAGGGTTGCAGATGGGCTTGGAGGGCGTCACCTTCCGGGGCCAATTGTTCGAGCGGCAGGGACAGCCAGCGGTCGATCTTGTCGGCCCGTTCCTGAGCTTCCTGGGGGTTGTGCGGCGGCGGAGGCAGCAGAGCGATGGCGCGGAGATATTCCAGGGCAGCATTCCCCCGGACCTGTTCGCTGGGGGGGACGAAGAGGGTGTACTTGAGGGGCGGAACAGGGGGCGGAGCGGGACCGAGGGTGAGTTTCCGCCCTGGGGGTTTGGCGGGCTTGGGGTCTGCCGGGGTCTGCTTGCCTGCTGGGGCCTCTTGAGCCGCCGCGGCCTTCCCTTCTCCTCTCGGCCCAAGGCCGGCGAGCAGGATTGCCAGCATTCCCGCGCCCAGCCCCAGGCCGAAGCCAGCCGCCAGCCGTCGTGTCGTGATCATGAGGCGGTTCTCCGAGGGGAGGATCGAGATTCGTCACTCTGCTATTCGCCAGGATGCTGCCGATATTGGGGCTACCTTTCGGTCGGGCAGGTGGGAAGAATCCGGGAAATACCCTATCCGGACCGGCGGCGGGAACGGGCGGAGCGTTTGCGCGGCAGGGACACCGGAGCGGTTTTGTTGCCGAAGACGCTCGGCGGTGCGGCCTCCCCGAGCCGTTTCTTCAATTCGCCTTCCAGACGGACGATCTGGTCTCGCAAGGTCTGGGCGCGTTCAAAGTCCAGCACTTTGGCGGCTTCGAGCATCTCCTGGTGAAGCTGCTGGATGAATTCGTAGGTGACGTAATCCTCTCCCGCGGAGGAACCGACAGCGGCTTCCTGGGCGATCTTGTGGGCTTCGATGATCTCCTCGATGGCGTTGCGGATGGCCGACTGCACGGTGCGGGGTGTGATGTTGTGCTGGCGGTTGTAGGCCAGTTGCAGTTCTCGGCGGCGCTGGGTTTCCTCTACGGCCCGGCGCATGGATTCGGTCACGCTGTCGGCGTAGAGGATCACCTCGGCGTTGACGTTGCGGGCCGCCCGCCCGATCGTCTGGATCAGCGACTTTTCCGATCGTAGGAACCCTTCCTTGTCAGCGTCGAGAATGGCGACCAGAGAAACTTCCGGCAGGTCGAGTCCTTCACGCAGTAGATTGACCCCGATGAGGACATCGAAGTGTCCCTCCCGCAGTTCGCGGAGGATTTGGATGCGTTCGATGGCATCGAGTTCGGAGTGAAGCCATTTGCAGCGCAGGCCTTGATCGCGGAAGTAGGTGGTCAGGTCTTCGGCGAGGCGTTTGGTCAGGACGGTGACGAGGGTGCGTTCTCCACGGGCGATGCGGCGGCGGATTTGCTCTTCCAGGTCCTGGACCTGGCCGCGGGCTGGCTTGATGTGGATGAGGGGATCGACCAGGCCGGTGGGGCGGATGATCTGCTCGACAACGGCACCGCCGGTGCGCTCGAGTTCGTAGGGTCCCGGCGTGGCAGACAGGCACAGTACCCGGCGCATGCGGGCCTCGAATTCCTCGAAGCGCAGCGGACGATTGTCCAACGCACTCGGCAGGCGGAAGCCGTGCTCCACCAGCGTTTCCTTGCGGCTGCGGTCCCCGTGATACATTCCCCGCACCTGCGGGATGGTCACATGCGATTCGTCGATGATCAGCAGGTAATCTTCGGGGAAGAAGTCGATGAGGGTGTAAGGCGGCTCGCCGGGCTTTCGGCCGGAAAAATAACGGGCGTAGTTTTCGATGCCGGAACAATAGCCGACCTCCCGGAGCAGATCGAGGTCATAGCGAGTCCGGGCGCGCAACCGCTCCGCTTCCAGCAGCTTTCCCTGCCCTTTCAGCTCGGCGTAGCGCTGCTGGAGTTCCTCCTCGATTCCTGCGATGGCCAGGCGCAGGCGGTCCTCCGGTGTGACGAAGTGCCGGGCCGGATAGATCGCCAATTCGTCCAGACTGTGCAGCACTTCTCCCGTCAGAGGGTGGATGATGGCGAGCGTGTCGATCTCATCGCCGAACAGTTCGATGCGATAGGCGACTTCTTCCGACGCCGGCCAGACGTCGATAGTGTCCCCGCGCACGCGGAAGCGCCCCCGCTCGAAGGCCACATCGTTGCGCTGATACTGGATGTCGACCAAGCGGACCAGAAGCTCCTCGCGTTCGATCCACTCTCCCCGCCGCAGGTACACCGTCATCCGCTTGTAGTCCGAGGGCGAACCCAAGCCGTAGATGCACGACACACTGGCGACAATGATGACATCTTCCCGGCTGACCAGGGCGGTCGTGGCCGCCAGGCGCAAGCGGTCGATATTCTCGTTGATCGAGGCGTCCTTTTCGATGTAGATGTCGCGCTGGGGGATGTAGGCTTCCGGCTGATAGTAGTCGTAATAGCTGACGAAATAGTGGACGGCGTTGTGGGGGAAAAACCCCTTAAATTCCTTGAAGAGCTGGGCGGCAAGGGTCTTATTGTGGGCGAGTACCAACGTGGGCCGCTGTAAATGGGCGATGACGTGAGCGGCGGTGAACGTCTTTCCGGTGCCGGTCGCTCCGAGCAGCACCTGGAACGGGCAGCCCCGGTCGAAGTTCTCGCACAACTCTCGGATTGCCTTGGGTTGGTCTCCCGCTGGCGGATAGGGGGTGACCAATTGGAATCGCGCGGCCATGGGAGCATCCTGGCTCTGCTGAGGGTCCCGTCCGCGGGAAAGGAAGCAGCTCCTGTCCGGCTAGCGGACTGTTTCGTGATCTATTGTAGGGGGGAAGGGGGAGGTGTGCCCCCCTGGGAAGGCGGCCATGCGGAGGCGGCTGAGGTGTGCGCGGAGGAAGCGCCAAGCGAGAAGGAATTCTCGACCGAAACGCGAGGCGGCCTCAAACTGGTATATCCGATAGAGCTGGCAGGACCCCGCCGGCTTCAGTGGCGTCGGTCGAGGAAAGAGCGCGGCAGACCGGCCAGGATCGGGTAAACTGATAGTGCTGGCCGTTGGCGAGCCGGAGCGTTCCTCGCCGTGGGGTCGGAGCGTTCCTCGCCGTGAAATGTGGGATGCTGCGAGGGGGGCTTTGCACGCAGGCCCGCAAGCGAAGTTCGGTCACGTCCCGATCATTCTTCTAGGAGGGCACGAACATGAGTCGTGAAGGCCACCAGTCCGGTTTGCGAGTGCGCTTGCAGGCGGAGGCGCTGGAGGATCGAACCACGCCGGCGGGAAATGTGACCGCCTTCGTCTCCGGCGGTATCCTGTTCGTGCAAGGGCACAGCGCCAGCAATCAAGTCTAGCTCCGCTCCTTGAGTGAGGA
>Ga0101945_1001612_pt1 | contig 12840 bp, 15 predicted proteins | sample DewCreD2012metaG_2_FD_75246 | JGI IMG/M metagenome (GOLD analysis project Ga0101945, IMG submission 75246) | Hot spring sediment bacterial and archeal communities from British Columbia, Canada, to study Microbial Dark Matter (Phase II) - Dewar... ... | reverse complement strand
TGCCGATGCGGCCACTCTGCAAACAAGCCGTTTTGTGACGGGTCGCATCAAGAAAAAGGCTTTCGCGCAGAGGATCCCAAAGTTTCGTAGTTCTTCCTGGAATCTTTTTAGGAGGTGATTGCCATGGCCATCAAAGTGGGCGACCGTTTACCGCTGCAGCTCAAGTTGAAAGAAATGACGGAGAACGGGCCGCGCGACGTGAGCTTGGAAGAGGTGTTTCGAGGCAAGAAAGTCGTGGTGTTTGCAGTTCCCGGTGCGTTCACGCCAACGTGCTCGGCGAAACATCTGCCCGGATTCATCGAGAAGGCAGACGCCATCAAAGCCAAAGGCGTGGACGAGATTGTGTGCATTGCCGTGAACGATCCCTTTGTCATGGGCGCCTGGGCGAAGGCGAGTGGGGCTGCGGGTAAGGTACGCTTGCTCGCCGACGGCAACGCGGAATTCACCAAGGCGGTTGGCCTCGAGCTGGACGCAAGTGCTTTTGGCATGGGCTTGCGCTCGCAACGCTACGCGATGATCGTGGCCGACGGCGTGGTGCAGGAGCTGCTCGTCGAGCCCGGGCCAGGGCTGAGCGTGTCGAGCGCCGAGTCGGTGCTGGCAAAGCTATAGATCGCATTGCGAGGCGCCGGCGCGCCGTTTCGCTTCCTGCTGCCGAATCCCATCGGCTGCTGCCGGAGGAGCGACAAGGCGGCGAGCGGATTCGAACCGCTGCATCGAGGTTTTGCAGACCTCTCCCTTAGCCACTTGGGTACGCCGCCATGAAGCAGTTGTGCGCGTCCGGTTAGCAACGAATGCTCAGCACTGCAACGCAAACGCAGCACTCGATCGTGGCGCGGGCCGTACGCGGACGGCTGTCGTCTGGTGCCCTCCTGCTGCGGAGCGGAGAAGCGTGAGGCCAAGCGAAAGCTGCGGCTTTGCAATCACGTGTTCGATCGTTTAACCAGCGCGTTCATGCAGGAACTTCGCGGAGCGAGGATATGAGCAAGCAGGTGCCATTGCGGCGTTGGTGGTGGAGTGCGCAGGTGCTCGTCGGTGCCTGCGTGCTCGGAATCGTGGGCTGTCGCGGTTGCGAGCATCAAGCCGAACCCCCATTGCTCGTTCCCCCAGAAGGGCAGTTGCCCAAAGCAGCCCAAAGCGCTGACACCACGCCCGCAGCACAGGCGCAAAATTCACCGCCTCCACCCGGATGTCTGGTCATCCTCACGCCGGACGTGGAACGCGGTCCAGCGCCGCTCGAGGTGCGCTTTACGGCGGAAGGGCTGTGCTCCGACGCCGAGGGTGAGTTCGAATGGGATTTTGGCGATGGCACCGAGCCCGTCAAAGGAGTGAAACCGGAGCGCCCACCAGACAAGGCAGATTACGCGTTCGTTCGCTCCCAGCACGTGTATTCGAAGCCCGGCGAGTACATTGCGAAAGTGACGCTCCGCGATCCGCAAAATAACGTCTCCGACGTTGACGAGTACCCGATTACCGTCGAAGAGCCGTGAGGGGATACCGGAACACGCATCCGGCGACGGTTCGCGCGGCTGGATGGACCGCGCGTGCCCACTCGCCAAGAGTCTTTGACTTGCCGTTTGTGCTTCGCTACAAGCTGGCGCGTTCGCGGGTGTAGCTCAGCTGGCTAGAGCGTATGCTTGCCAAGCATAAGGTCGCCGGTTCGACCCCGGTCACCCGCTTCCACCCGGCTTCCCATTGCGGAAGCCGGTTTTGTTTGTACCGTCGGAACGGCTTGGTTCGCCGCCGAAAAGCCCTTGGCCTGGCGGAGGCGTGAAGAGCCCGGTTCGAGGCTTGCGACATCGACGCGGCGACGGCCGGGTCCGGCCGTCGCCGGAACAAGGCTGGACCGTCGCAGGCATCGATCCGGAGACCTGCACGGGTCCGGTGGCAGGTGCGGTTCGGCAGTACTTGATGCTGCACGGAGAGTGGGTCATTGTGGTGCCACTACGAACGCGGGAGTGTCCTTATGTACGTGTCCGAACTTCTCGAGCGGTGCCGAGTGCTGGCAGAGAGGAGCGCCCGATTGTACCGACAACTCGCTTCACGATTTGCTCACGACTTCGATCGGCGCGAGCTTTGCCACGAGTTGGCCTTCCTCGAAGAAACGCACGCGAATGTGTTGCGCGAAGAGGCGGAGGCATTCCGACAGCGCGACGAAGCTGGCGATTTTTTACCGGAGCTCGGGCAGCGTGTGGAAGCCCTCGAGAAACAACTGGCCGAGCTCGAAGCACGGGCAGCGGACCTGCAGAGCCCCGACGACGCGTTTGCCACCTTGCTGGCCCTCCAGCAGACGAACTTGGAGGAGCTGTACGATGAGTTGGTCCTGCAAGGCGATCCCACGTTCCGTGTGGTCGTGGAACGTCTGGAAGGGGTGATTGCCGAATACCCGCGGGCGCAAGCGGTCCGGAGCCGACTGTCGCGGCGAAAAGCCTGAGGTTCGCTGCCAACCCCATGGGTGCTGGCGCTGTGCCGCAGCCAAGCTAAGCTCGAAGCCCCGATGGCGCGATTGGATGAAGTGTTCCGGAATCGCACGAAACGAGCAATGGTGACCCGTTGGATCGCGTGTGTCGCTTGTGGTGCCCTGTTGGTGGGTTGCGCGGCCAAGCGGACGAAAACTGCCGCGGAATACTTTGCCAGCGCGAACGACCATTTTCGCAACGGCGCATTCGCGGCCGCGACGGAAGAGTATCGGGAGCTGCTGGACCAGCACCCCTTCAGCGAGTTTGTGGAGGAAGCGGAACTGCGCATCGCCCACGCACAATACCTCGACGGGCGGTATGCGGAGGCAATCGTGTCCCTGAGCGATTTCCAACGCCGCCATCCCACGAGCCCGCACTTGCCCTTGGTCGGGTATCTGCTCGGGATGTGCTACGCGCGGCAAATGCTGGATGCGGATCGCGACCAAACTGCGGCGCAAAATGCGCACACGTACTTCCTGACCGTGGTCCGCCAGTATCCCGAGAGCCCGTTCGCGGAACTTGCACGGCACGAACTTGCCCGCTGCCGCCAGCGGCTTGCGGAGCATGAGCTGTACATCGCCGAGTTTTACGCCCGGCGTGGGAACTGGAAGGCTGCCGAGGTCCGGATCGTGGACCTGGCAGCGCGCTACGGCGAGACGGAAGAAGCGGCGCGAGGCTTGTTGCAGCTTGCCCGGCACTTCCGCAAGACGGGTCTCTTGGACCGTGCCGAGCTTGCCTACCGCGCGGTCACGCAGTTGCGACCAGGTTCACCCGAAGCGGTGGTCGCGCAACGTGCCCTCCAACGGCTCGAATCTCGCACTGCGAGCTTGCGGGCAGACCCGGTGGACACGTTGCTTGCACTGAACGGACGGACCAGGGTGGACGAATCGTATGAGACGGCACTGGTGCCGGGTGCGCAAGCTCCGCAGTTGCCTTCGCGTGCAACGGGGTTCCCGGTTCCGGCGCTGGGAACCGGTTTCGACCCGTTCGGCAGAGGCCGCTCGTATTACTGAGGATGGCACTCGTGCCGACCGTGCGCGTGAACTCCGAGCCGCGCTTACCCCTGAAGCACGCAAGGGTCCTGGTGGTGGGTGTGGGCGGCTTGGGATGTCCCGCTGCGGCGTTGCTCGGGCAAGCCGGTGTTGGGCGTGTGACGTTGGTGGATGGTGACGTGGTTGCGCTCTCCAACCTCCACCGGCAGCTCGTGTTCGACGAAACCGATCTTGGGCAGAAAAAGGCCCCGCGAGCGGCAGCGAAACTTGGGGCGCACTATCCCGCGACGTGTTTTATCGCTGTTGCCGAAACCCTTTGCGAAGCGAATGCTCAGGAAATTTTGTCCGAGCACGATTTCGTGATCGATGCGACCGACCGGTGGGCAACGAAGCTTTGGTTGCACGACGTGGCGCTTCGAAGTCGGCGCCCGCTGGCGCACGCCGGTGCTGTGGGCTGGCACGGCCAGGCGCTGACGGTGGTGCCCGGCACTCCAGGGTGCCTACGGTGCCTTCTAGGGGTAGAGCCCGGAATCGAAGATCCTTCGTGCCAGGAAGCCGGCGTTGTTCCGGGCGTTGTGCAAACGCTCGGGGTGAGGCTTGCAGCCGAGGCCATCGCGTGGTTGTCGGGTCGGGACGAAAGCTTGTTGGTTCAGCGTTTCTTGTACGTCGATGCACAGCGCGGCCTGCAGCGCGTGCGCCGCTTTGCGGCTGATCCGCACTGTCCGGCATGCAGCCAAGCGTATGACCAACACGCGAACACGTTAGTCTAACGGACGCACCAACGCTGGCCTGGGAGCGTCGGCGCTGCTGGGTCTTTGGGTGCAGGCGTCGCTCTCACGCGGGAGCGAGAATGGCGACGGTCACGCTCTCGACTGGGGGACGTTGGTGGACGCGGATGCGGGAATGCGGGTGTCCCGCAAAGACAGGCACCGGCTCGCGCGGTGATCGATCTTGCGCGCTGCAAGCGAACCCACTACCACACCCCAAACATCGAGCCCCCAGGCACTTGGAACGATCCTGGGGCAAAGTGAAGGAGGAATCCATGACCGTTCGGGTACGAATTCCAACTCCGTTGCGGCGTTTCACTGGCGGGCAAGAGGAAGTTTCGGCCACCGGCACGACCATTGGGATGGTGGTGGACGACCTCGAGCGGCAACACCCGGGCATCAAGGAGCGCATTTGCGACGAGCAAGGCAAAGTGCGCAAGTTCGTGAACATTTACGTGAACGGCGACGACATTCGCTTTCTCCAAAGCCTCGACACGCCGGTAAAAGAGGGAGACGAGATTTCGATCGTTCCAGCAATTGCGGGGGGAAGAGCGTGATCGATCTCCCCGCCGGAGTGCGTCCGGGACGAACCCTACGTCCACGCAAAGTCGAGTCGGTGCTCGATTTGGTCGGAAACACGCCGCTGGTGGAAATTCGCCGCGTCCGCGACGGCGTGTCGCCGGGAGTTCGCATTTACGCGAAACTCGAGGGGTTGAACCCGGGCGGCTCGGTGAAAGATCGCCCGGCCGTCTGGATGATTCGCGACGGGCTGCGGTCGGGACGACTCCGGCCGGGCAAAACCATTATCGACTCTACATCTGGTAACACAGGAATCGCCTTGGCCATGGCGGGTGCTGTGCTGGGGTATCCCGTAGAGCTGGTCATGCCTGCAAATGTGAGCCAGGAACGCAAGAAAATCGTGGCGGCCTACGGAGCCAAGGTGATTTTCAGCGATGCGCTGGAAGGTTCCGATGGAGCGATCCGTCTTTGCCGGAAAATCATTGCCGAGAATCCAGACCGCTACTTCAAGCCAGACCAGTACTTCAACGAGGTCAATCCGCTTGCGCACTTCGAAAGCACAGGCCCGGAAATTTGGCGCGACACGAAGGGCCAAGTCACCCACTTCGTTGCCGGCATCGGTACGGGCGGTACCATTATGGGCACGGGTCGGTTTTTGAAGAAGCAAAACCCGAACGTGCAAGTGATTGCGGTGGAACCTGACGACGCGTGGCATGGCCTCGAGGGACTCAAACACATGGCCAGCTCGATCGTTCCGGGCATTTACCACGAAGAGGAGCTCGACCGGAAACTAGGCGTGAGCACCGACGCAGCATACGAGATGGTGTATCGGTTAGGCGAGGAGGAGGGATTGGTTACAGGTCAATCCTCGGGTGCCGCTATGGTGGGTGCGCTCACCGTCGCACGCGAGCTTCGCGAAGGGGTCGTGGTGGTGATCTTCCCGGATTTTGGCGATCGGTATCTGAGCACGAACCTGTGGGTAGGCTGGCGAGAGCGACGGGCACGGTTGGAGCGCGTATTGGCCGAACAGGGCATCGCATGACGCTTGCATCCTTTTGGGACGCAGACCAACTCGAGCGCTACGGGCGCCAAATCCTTGTTCCGGGAATCGGTGGCCGAGGGCAACAGCGGCTGGCGAACAGTCGGGTAGTGGTGATCGGCACTGGCTCGCTGGCGGAACTTGTTGGAACTGCGCTTGCGCGCGTGGGGATTGGAACCATCGATGTCGAGCCAAGCCTTGCCAGGCAGCTGCAAGGGTCCGCTGCGCCGGATTGCAAAATGACGGCTGCGGAACCTCCACGAGTGTTGTCGGGCAGCACCGAACTGGTCATCGATACGGCGTTATCCGCTCTGGATTGGCACCAGCGGCTAGAGGAGCTTGCGCAGGCGCGGTGGATTCTTTGGCTGCGGGAGCAAGCCGGATGCGGTTACGTGGCGACTTGGCAACCCAAAGGCAAGCAGGAGAGCTGCCCGTGTTGGGTGTTTCGTGACACTCAAGGAGAGGAAACCGTTGCCACGAAGTTCGAACAGTCCGCGGCAGTGGCCTGGGCGGCGGCGTGGGCGAGTGCCTTAGCTGTGCGGTTGCTCACGGACGCCGAGCTTTCCGGGCCTCCGAAACTGTACTGGTATCGTGTGCGTAGCGGCGAGGTGGCGGAACGTCTTTCATCGCGAGGGAACCGCTGTGAGTACCGTAACGCCGGACCAGGCTGAGCGTTCCGAACTGGTGGCGACCGAACGCGGCGGCAGTGTCGCGCTGGTCAAGAGTGCGTTGCTGTTGCACGGCATCACCGTGAACGCCGCAACCAACGACTGGCTCAGGGCCAACGCACACTGCGTTCCGTATGCGCCGAACCGCTACCGCGTGGAACTGCAGTTGGGAGCCACGAGGGTGCTTGCGCCGCTCGTGCCCCAACGAAACCTTCACAGCGAAGGGATTCACCTGTTCCGCACCTCGAAGCGCCAGTGGGAGCTGAGCGGTAGGGAGGTACAACTAACCGTAACGTTGCCGCCCGCTCCGCGGTTTTACGCGGTCCGCACGAGTTCGGGCCGAACTGTAGGGGCATTTGGCCACATGTACGGTAGTGTACTGGTGCTGGGCGGGACGCAGGCATGCGGGTACGGGATTTCCGAGGGTGCGTGTCGTTTTTGTCGCGTGGGCTCCCGCGGCGAGAACGAACGAACATTTGGGATTACACCGCACGAGGCAGCCGAAGCGGTGCGTGCCGCGGCGGCCGAGCGGCCTTTACGGTACGTGTTTTTGCCCGCCGCCTCGTTCGATGCCGAAGATGGGGGCGTGCGCGAAATCGAGCCCTTGGTCAAAGCTGTGCGCCGGCACTGTTCCGCGTTCGTGCTCGCGGCCTTGCACCCGCCCCGACACATGCGTTGGATCGACCACGCGTACGCGATTGGGGTAGACGGGATCAGTTTCAACCTAGAGGTGCACGACGTCGCGTTGTTGGAACGTTTCCTCCCTGGCCGTGCCCGCTACCTCGGCCGGTCGCGGTACCTGCAAGTGCTTCGGCACGCGGGCAGAATTTTTCCGCGGGGCGCGGTTTGGAGCGAAGTGATCGTCGGAATTCTTCCGGCCAGCGAAGAGATTCGGTTCCTGTACGAGCTGATGAGTGACAACGTAGTACCCTTTTTGGTGCCGTTTCGGGGCCACCATGCAGTGCGACCTTTATCGGTTTCGGATAGGAGCTTTCTCGCAGACGTCGAGCTTCTCCTACAGGAGTTGCGCAGGCACCTCGTGCAAGCATCCCTGCGTCTTTGCTGGCTTCCTGAGTGGCCTCATCTCCTGGGCGCCGCCGATGGTGCACAAGACGCACGCCTGGGAGCTCCGCTCGCTTCGCCGGGGAACGGCGGGTGGCAGACCTGCTTGCGAGAACTCGCTTTGCGAAATGTTGCTCGTCTCCGCCGCAGCCTCCGGGTGCGCGAGCTTGGAGAGCACGACGCGGACACCTCGGTGTAAACGATGAAGACTCCCGGCCCTGGCTCCGCAGCCGATGCACCTCCGGCACCTCGCTTTTCAGTGGACACGCGGCCTGTGTGGCGGATCGTGCTGCCCTTGGCTGCGTACGTGGGACTGTGGGGATTGGCGGTCGCGATTCTTTGGTGGGGGATGACGGCGGCACCTCCGGAGGGGCTGACCGAGCAAGGACAACGCGCGCTGGCTGTGTTTTCCGTGTGCGTGTTGTTTTGGGTGCTCAACGTTCTTCCCTTGATGGTCACGAGCCTCATGGCGATCGTGCTCATCCCGCTCACAGGAGTGTTGAGCCCCTCGCAAGCGTACGGGTTGTTCGGGAACGAGGCGCTGTTTTTCATTCTTGGCGCGTTCATCCTCGCTGCCTGCCTCATGAAATCTGGTCTCAGCACACGCATCGCCCTGGCGGTGCTCGATCGCTTCGGGCGGACTCCTCGCGGTTTGTTGCGCAGCGTGCTGCTCCTCAACGTGGTGATGGCGTTTTTCATGTCGGAGCATGCGGTTGCTGCCATGAACTTTCCGATCATCGCGGAAATGACCAAGGTGCTTCGCTTGCCCGGGCGCCGCAGCCAGTACGGCAAGGCACTGTTCTTGGCGATGGCATGGGGTTCCACCATCGGCGGCGTGGCCACCTTGCTTGGCGGTGCTCGTGCGCCTCTGGCGATCGGGATTCTGCGGGAGGCGACCGGACAGTCGTTTACGTTTTTCGAGTGGAGCGCAGCGATTTTTCCACTGGTGATCGTTCTTGCTGTGGTCGCGGATCTGCTCCTGTCGTGGTTTTTCCCCATCGACATCGACAGCGTGCAGGCGGCAGACGAAGTCTTGCATGAACGCCGCTTGCGCTTGGGCCGCATGCGCTACCAAGAACGAGCGATCGGCCTTGTGATGCTTGGCACGCTCGGGGCGTGGATTTTCCTGGGCGAAGAGTTTGGCCTCGCCAACGTTGCGATCGCGGCCGTGGTCGTGCTGTTCTTTTTGCGGCTGGTGCGCTGGACGGAGATCGAGGGGTACGTGAACTGGGGAGTCCTCTTGATGTACGGGGGGGCCATTTGTCTCGGGTCGGCGCTGTCACGTTCGGGTGCGGCAAGTTGGCTGGCCCATGCGACCCTGAGCGAGTGGGCGTCGAGTGGCACCGTGGTGATTTTGTTGCTGTCGGCCATTTCTTTGCTTCTCACGGAAGCCATGAGCAATTCCGCGGTGGTGGCGATGTTGCTGCCCATGAGCCTCGGGATGGCGGGAGAATCCGGGCTGGATCCCCGAGTGTTAGCTCTGACGATCGCGGTGCCGGCTGGACTGGCCACCACGCTCCCGATCGGAACGCCGGCAAATGCCATTGCGTACTCGAGCGGATATCTCTCGCTCCGCGACATGATCGTGCCTGGAGCTGTTTTGGCATTCTGTGCCTGGGTGTGCTTTAACATCATGGCCGTGCTCTACTGGCCTTTGCTGGGGCTCTACATCGGGGGTGGCCGGTGAGGCATGTGGTTCTGTTGGTGTCACCGCGGCTGGGGTGGACCCGCGCGTTGGCCCGAGCGCTGGAGCTGGCGCGACAAGCGCAGGCGATCTTGGTGGCCGTGGCTGTGGTTCCAAAGTCGGACATCGAGGAGCTTGCGCGCACGCTGACAGACGTCGCGTTCGTGGGGGAGAAACTCAGCGCTGATGTCGCAGAACATGTGCGCCAGGAGCAAGAAACACTGGCGCAGGAAATGTTGCGCCACATCGAGGAAGAAGGGCGTGCTCATGGCGTCGCCGTGGTCACCGAGATTGCGCGGACGGAGCTGCACGACGCTGCAGAGAGTGCATTGGCACGCTATGCCCCGGAATGCTTCGTAGTTGCCGTGCCCAAGCGCCCGTGGCACGAAAAACTTTGGGGACGTACCCGTGCGATCGATTGGCCGGAAGACTTCGCGGGTACATTGGAAACTGTGGAAGAGGAAGGGAGTTGACGCATGCCGGACTTAGTGCCCGTTCATGGAGGATTGGATGCACCAGTGAACCGAGTGGTACCTCTGTCGCGCCGCAAGCAGTTCCTGCAAGAGGCCGCAGAGTTGCCCACGGTAGAAGTCAGTCGCGCAGACTTGTCGACGGTGTATCGCATCGCCGATGGGACCTTGTCGCCTCTGACGGGTCCGATGGACGAAGCGACTTGGCATTATGTGCTCGACCACGACGCACTGGATTTTGGCTTCCGGCACTATGCTTGGACCGCGCCCATTTCCTTCCCGGTGGCCGACGAAGAAGCCAAGCGCATCCGCGTTGGGCGTCCTGTGGCCCTCGTGCACGAAGGGGAGCCCGTAGCGATCGTTCGGGTGACGAGTTTGTTCGAGTGGGACAAGCCAAAGCACATCGAAAAGTTTTACGGCACGCGACGGACGGACCATCCTGGCGGCCGGATGATTCTCGAGGATCCGCGCACCAAGCTGCTCGGCGGTGAACTTTGGGCGTTGCCCCAAGTGGTCGACCCGGAGTACGGCGAGTTCGTCCTGTCGCCGCGCCAAGTTCGAACGTTGATTGCCGAGCGACGCTGGGAACGCGCTCTCGCCTTCCAAACCCGGAATCCGTTACACCGAGCGCACGAGTACGCTCTTGTCGCCGGCGTCGAGCGGCTGACTCGCCAAGGATACTTTGCCGGAGTGGTACTCAACCCGCTGGTGGGAGAGCTGAAGGAAGACGATGTTCCCGCGCGAGTGCGGATGCGTTGTTACCGTGCGCTCCACGACCTGAAGCTGCTCGGGAAAGGCGACAAAGACGAAGCCCTGTGGCGGGAGCTTGGATACGATCTGACAGAGGTGTTCGAACTAGTGGGTTTGGACATCAAAATGTTGTACGGCGGGCCGAAAGAGGCGGTGATGCACGCGATTTACCGCCAAAACCTTGGCTTCACGGACATCGTCATTGGGCGCAAGCACGCGGACGCTCCGTACGACGACGGAACACCGATCTGGGGAGACTTCGACGCGCAAGAAATTTTCCAGCACCTTCGCGGCGATTTACGCATCCAGCCGTGCAACATCGGCTTTGCAGCGTACTTCGAGAGCGTAGGCCGGGTCGACTTGATCGAGAACCACCCGGGCGAGAAGCCGGTGTCGATTTCCGGCTCGAAGATTCGCGAAATGTTGACTCGGGGGGAGCGGCCGGACGAGCGAATTCTTCGCCCGGAAATTGCCGACATTTTGATCGCTTATTACCGCGAACAGGCCGCCCCCAAATCGAACGAACGCCAGCGGCGCTAGGCGGCCCGCACCCCCGGATTCGATCGGAGTTTACGGCGCGACGAGCCGACATTTTCCTGTCGGCCCACCCATGTTGCGTAGCCACTTCCACCCGCGCGAACGGGGCGGTCGTAGCAGCGCCCCGGTGGGCTCCCCGTGGAACCTCGCGCTGGTCTGGGCGAGGTGCGCGCCAAGCAACATCATCATGACGTTGGGTCCGAACGGCGACGCAACGCGTCGCCGGTAGATTTGGCTCCGCACGGACACGGGGCGAGCTGTCAAGCCCCCCAACGTGCGGGAGCAGCATCCGCGTTGATGGTAATGGATTGGGCGATCTGGCTTAGCATCTTCGTCCGAGGGCGGCCGGCCGTTCGCAAGACGTGTTCTGACCACTGTTGAACGAGTTGGCGATCTATGGCCGGAGCGGCGACAGGCTTTTTCAACACCTTGAGGCGTCGTGTCCTCCGGAGTAGCGGCGACATCGGTGCTGCGCGCTAGAACCGGCAACCGATGGGAGCGCTGGAGGAAACGGTCGCTGCATGCTGTCCGCGGTCAACGATGGAGCGAAAACACTGATCCCTTTCCCATACGACGACACGGGGCGGTAGCTTCCGGCGAGGCAGTCCCGCGTTAACGCCCTGCCGGCAGCTCAACGGGTGAGACCTAGTCCCTCCCTTTGGTTGACAAACACCGAAGTTCTGAGCCAGAACCGCGTGCGAGGCGTACGTTTCGGGCGTGGGTAAGACACGCGGAGGGCCCATGGCATACCAGATGTGGACATGGGTGGTCTTGAGATTCGCGGCCGCAGCGTTGTGGAGCACCGCAGCGTTGCCGGTGGCTGCGCAAACCTGCCCGGGAAGTTGCAACGGGGACAACCGTGTGACCGCTGCGGAACTCACCCGCATGGTGGCGATCATCTTGCGGTGCGATGGCAATCCTGCTGGCTGCCTGGCGGTGGTTGCCCGGCTGGCGATGTCGATGGCCACGGCCAGATCACCGTGACGGACATCCTGCGCGTAGTGGACAACATCTTGCGTTACGACACTGGTTGCCCGCCTCCGCCACCGACGTTCACGCCCACGCGGACGGCAACGTTTACCCTGTCGCCCACCCCGAGCGGGACGAACACGCCGTTGCTGATCACCGAGACGCCGACGAACACTCCGCGCCCGACGGACACGCCGCGTCCCACCGACACGCCCACTCCGGAGCCGACCGCGACGAACACACCGGTGCCGACGAACACGCACACGGCCACGCCGACGAACACCAACACGCCCGCGCCAGCAGGGTGCGGCAACGGCGTGGTCGACGCGGACGAAGAGTGCGACGACGGCGGTATTTGCACCGGTGGCGATAATGCTGGAACGCCGTGCACGTCAGAGACCGACTGCATCGGTAACGGAGTCTGCATCGGTGGGATCAAGGTAGGTACTGCGTGTCAGGGTGATCTGGACTGTCCTGACAGCCGGTGCCTGCGCTGCAAGCCGTTTGGCGGTGATGGTTGTGCGGCTAACTGTACCAGGGAGCAGCGGGTGGTCGGGTTCATCGGTCGGCCCAGCCGGGTGATTGTGCGCCCCGCTGGTGTGCTCCAGATACCGTTTAACCTGAGGGGCACTCAGGAGTGGTTGGTGGGCAAGCCGCGCGATGGGGTAGTGCCAGTGGTTGCCAAAGCAGCCTCCTTGAGGCTCGAGCCAGCTGAAGTTCAGGGAAACTGTGTGTGCATCAGCAGCGTCGAGGCAAAGACTTGTGGTGGCACATTGTTCGAGGCGAACGGGCTTCTAGCGGAAGAATGTACTTTCGATCCCAGCATTTGCTCCCGGGAGGGAAAGCCGCCATGCGCGCCCGTTCATGGTCCTGGGAACGGGTTTTCCGGCCTGATCGGCTGCGACGGCCTAGCGCCCGCTAACATCA
>Ga0101945_1002466_pt1 | contig 12889 bp, 13 predicted proteins | sample DewCreD2012metaG_2_FD_75246 | JGI IMG/M metagenome (GOLD analysis project Ga0101945, IMG submission 75246) | Hot spring sediment bacterial and archeal communities from British Columbia, Canada, to study Microbial Dark Matter (Phase II) - Dewar... ... | reverse complement strand
CACCCCGTCCTGTCGCTCCGGGAGGCCCTGGTCCTCGCCCCCGTGCTCGCGGCGATCCTCGCGATCGGCGTGTACCCGAAGGTGATGCTCGACCGGATCGAGCCCGCCACCGCCCGCGTGCTCTCGGGCGTCGGCGCGAGCGAGGTCGTCGCGCCGAGCCCGGTCCCGCTCGCGCAGGAGGGCGCGCCGTGACCCCGCGGGTCGAGCTCGCGCCGATCGCCCCCGAGCTCCTGCTCGTCGGGGCGGGGATCCTGGTGCTCCTCGCCGGCGTGCTCGTGCGTCGGGTGGACCCCGCGGCGCTCCTCGCGATCTCCCTCGCGGGCGTCGCCGGGGCGGCCGCGGCCTCGGTGATGCTCTGGGGATGGGACGGGGGGCCGACGGCGCTCGCCGGCGCGGTCGCCGTGGACCGCTTCGCCGTGGTCGTCCGGCTGCTGCTCCTCGGCGTCGCGGGGCTCGCGCTCCCGCTCGGGCACCACTCGCTCGCGCGGGACGGCGAGCTGCGGCCCGAGTTCTTCGCGCTCGTGCTGTTCGCGACCTCGGGCATGACCCTCATCGCGGCCTCGGCCGACCTCGTCACCACCTTCGTGGCGCTCGAGATCCTCTCGCTCAGCCTGTACGTGCTCACCGGGTCCTCGCGCCGGCTCGCCTCGATCGAGGGCGCGATGAAGTACCTGCTGCTCGGGGCGTTCTCGAGCGCGTTCTTCCTCTACGGCGTGGCCATGGCCTACGGGGCCACCGGCTCGACCTCGCTCGCGCGCATCGCGAACGCCCTCGCCGGGCGGACCGAGGTGCCGGCGCTCGCGCTCGTCGCGATGGCCCTGCTCGCCGTGGGGTTCGGCTTCAAGGTCTCGTCGGCCCCCTTCCACATGTGGACCCCCGACGTGTACCAGGGCGCCCCCACCGCGGTGACGGCCTTCATGTCGGCCGGCACGAAGATCGCCGCCTTCGCGGCCTTCCTGCGGGTCTTCGACGTCGCCCTGCAGCCCCTCGGCTGGGACTGGACGCCGGTGATCTGGGGGTTCGCCGCCGTCTCGGTGATCGTGGGGAGCATCCTCGCCATCGCGCAGACCGACATCAAGCGGATGCTCGCCTATTCGAGCGTGGCCCACGCGGGGTTCGTGCTGATCGGGATGACGGCGCCGGGGGCCCCCGGCATCGACGCCGCCCTGTTCTACCTGCTCGCCTACGCGCTCATGATCGTGGGGGCCTTCGGCGTCGTGCTCGTGGTCTCCCACGGCGAGCGGGGCACCTCGCTCGAGGACTACGCCGGCCTGTACCGGCGGAGCCCCTTCCTCGCCGGCCTGCTCAGCCTGTTCCTGCTCTCGCTCGCCGGGATCCCGCCGACCGCCGGGTTCATCGCCAAGGTGAGCGTGTTCCGGGCCGCGGTGGCGGCCGGGCACGTCGAGCTCGTGCTCCTCGGCGTGCTCGCGAGCGTGGCGGCGGCCTTCTTCTACCTGCGGGTCATGGTCCTGATGTACATGCGGGAGCCGGTGGGGGACCGCGAGCCGGATCCCTCGCTCGCGCCGAGGCTCGTGCTCGTGCTCCCGGCGGCCGGGACGCTCCTGCTCGGCGTGCTTCCCGGCCTCGTGACGGACGTCCTGGGCAAGGCGGCGGTGATCAGATGGTGAGAGGCTACGGGGCATGGGTCGGCGGCTGATCCCCGGGCTGGAGCCCCCCGATGCGGCGCTCGAGGCGGAGATCCGCGCCCGCCTCGAGGAGGTCGAGGAGGCGCTGCGCAAGGCCGTCGTGGCCGAGTCGGACCTGCTCGCGCAGACCGCCCCGTACCTGATCGAGGCCGGGGGCAAGCGCTTCCGGCCGATGCTCGTGCTCCTCGCCGGGCACTTCGGCGATCCTGCCGACCCCCGCCTGATCCCGGGCGCCGTCGCGATCGAGCTCGTGCACGCGGCCACGCTGTACCACGACGACGTGATCGACGAGGCGGACTCGCGCCACGGCGTGCCCTCGGTGAACGCGCGCTGGAGCAACACCGTGGCGATCCTCACCGGCGACTACCTGTTCGCCCGGGCCTCGGAGATCAGCTCGGACCTCGGGCCGGAGGTCATCGCGCTCCTCGCGCGGACCATCGCGACGCTCTGCGACGGCCAGATCCGCGAGGTCGAGGCCTCGGGCAACGTCGGGCACACCGTCGAGGCCTACCTCGAGATCATCCGGCGCAAGACCGGGGCGCTCATCGCGACCTCCTGTCGGATGGGCGGGCTGCTCTCCGACGCGCCGCCCGAGCACGTCGCGCTGCTCGAGGCCTACGGGGACGCGCTCGGGACGGCCTTCCAGCTCTCGGACGACATCATGGACATCACCGCGAGCGCCGAGGAGCTCGGCAAGGAGCCGGGGGTGGACATGCGGGAGGGCGTCTACACGCTGCCGGTGCTCCTCGCGCTCCGGCGGGGGCCCGACGGGGCCGAGCTCGCCGCGCTCCTGTCGGACGGGCCGCCGACCGAGGAGCGCCTGGCCCGGGCGCTCGAGATCGTCCGGAACCCGCGGACCCTCGCGGAGGCGCGGGCCGTCGTGCGGGCCGAGGTCGACCGCGCCCGCTCGCTCGCCGAGCGGCTGCCGGCCGGCCCGGCGGCGTCCACCCTGGTCCAGCTGGCCGAGTTCCTCGCGGTCCGGTGCGGGGCCGGACGGCCGTGAGGATGTTGCTAGAATCCCGGCGCTCGGGAAACCGTTCACAAGCGTGGAGACCTACTACCAGTCCTACGGGGTCGTCCTCGCGGTCCTGATCGCCGGCGTGGGGCTCGTGGCGGTCGCGTTCGGGGCCGCGGCGCTGCTCGCACCCCACCGCCCGCTCCCCGAGAAGCTCCTGACCTACGAGTGCGGCATCGATCCGGTGGGCGAGGGCTGGTCGCAGACCCAGGTCCGCTACTACATCTTCGGGTTCCTGTTCGTGATCTTCGATGTCGAGTCGGTGTTCCTGTTCCCCTGGGCCCGGGTGTTCGAGGGGCTCGGGATGACGGCCGTCGTGGAGATGGCCATCTTCATCGGGGTGCTCGCCCTCGGTCTCGTGTACGCGTGGCGGAAGGGGGTGCTCCGGTGGGTCTGATCACCGAGCAGCTGGGGCTCGGGGACATCCAGCCGATCAAGTTCGTCCTGAACTGGGGCCGGAAGTACTCGCTGTGGGTCTTCAACTTCGGGCTCGCCTGCTGCGCGATCGAGTTCATCGCGGCCTCGACGTCGAAGCACGACTTCATCCGCTTCGGCGTCATCCCCTTCGCGCACGGGCCGCGGCAGGCCGACCTCATGGTGGTCTCGGGGACCCTCACCGACAAGATGGCGCCGGCCGTGAAGCGGCTGTACGACCAGATGCCCGACCCGAAGTACGTGATCTCCTTCGGGTCGTGCGCGAACTGCGGCGGCCCGTACTGGGACTCGTACGCGGTCACGAAGGGGGTCGACCAGATCATCCCGGTCGACGTCTACGTCCCCGGCTGCCCGCCCCGGCCCGAGGGGCTGCTGCACGGGATCGTGAAGCTCCAGGAGAAGATCGCCCAGGAGAGCGTGAGGGAGAAGTTCCGTGGCAAGCTCACCGCGCCCGCTGCCGGCTCCTGAGGTGGAGGCCCGGCTGCGGGCGCAGTTCGGCGACGACGTCCTCGCCTTCGAGGACCAGCACGGCCACGCGGTGGCGACGGTCTCGGCCGAGCGCTACCGCGAGATCGTGACGTTCCTGCGGGACGAGCCGGAGCTCGCCTGCGACTACTGCGACTTCACCACGGGGGTCGACCTCGGGCCCGAGCGCGGGTTCGAGGTGGTGACGCACCTGTTCTCGACCTCCCACCGCCACAACGTGCGGATCAAGGTCCGGCTGCCGCACGAGGAGCCGGTCTGCCCGACGATCTCGGACATCTTCCCCGGCGCCAACTGGCATGAGCGCGAGACGGCCGAGATGTTCGGCATCACCTTCGAGGGCCACCCGCAGCCGGTCAACCTCCTGCTCTCCGAGCCGTTCGAGGGGCACCCGCTGCGGAAGGACTTCCCGCTGATGACGCGCGAGGCCAAGCCGTGGCCGGGCGCGGTCGAGGGCGAGGAGGAGGAGGAGGAGTGATCGCGCAGGCCGGCGTGAGCGTCATCGAGCGGTGGATCTCCAACTACTGGTTGGTGATCGTCGCCAAGGCCGCGGTGGTGCTCGTCTTCTTCCTCGTCGCGCCGCTGCTCGTCGGCTACATGGAGCACAAGGTGCTCGCGCACATGCAGGCGCGTCTCGGGCCGATGTACGCCGGTCGGTTCCACGGCTGGGCGCAGCTCGTGGCCGACGGGGTGAAGTTCGTGCAGAAGGAGGACGTGATCCCGGCAGCGGCCGACCCGTGGGTGTTCTCGCTCGCGCCGGGCGTCGTGATGATCCCCTACATCGTGCTGTTCGTCGTCGTGCCGTTCTCGGACCAGATCTTCGCGCTGAACCTCGACGTCGGGATCTTCTTCGTGCTGGCGATGTCCTCGGTCTCGGTCATCGGGGTCCTCATGGCGGGCTGGTCCTCGGCGAACAAGTTCTCGCTCATGGGGGCGCTGCGCTCGGCCGGGCAGCTCATGGCCTACGAGCTCCCGCTCGTGCTCGCCGCCGCGTCCGTCGTGATGCAGGCGGGGACCCTCTCGATGATCGGCATCGTCGAGGCCCAGGAGCGGTACTGGTTCGCGCTCAGCCAGCCGATCGGGTTCCTCATCTTCCTCGTGGCCGCGGTGGCGGAGCTCTCGCGGCCGCCGTTCGACATGCCGATCGCCGACTCCGAGATCATCTTCGGGCACATCACCGAGTACACGGGCCTGAAGTTCGCGTTCATGCTGCTCGCCGAGTACGGCGGCATCGTGGCGTTCTCCGCGATCGCCTCCGTCCTGTACCTCGGGGGCTACCAGGCGCCGCCGCTGCTCTCGGCCATCCCCGCACCGATCTGGATGGCCGCGAAGGTGGGGGCGCTGTCGTTCTTCATCATCTGGCTGCGGGCGACGTACCCGCGCCTGCGCGAGGACCAGCTCCAGCGCTTCTCCTGGCTGCTGCTCATCCCGCTCGCGCTCGCGCAGGTGCTGGTCGTCGGCATCGTGAAGGTCGCGGTCTAGGGGGCGGGCATGGCGAGCGAGGAACGGGACATCGTCGAGACCGAGCGGCCGGGGCCGCCGACGGGGCTCGGCCTCGTCAAGGGCCTCGGCGTCACGATGAAGCACCTGCTGCGGCGCTCGGTCACCCAGCAGTACCCGGAGGTCAAGCCGAACCTGCCGCCGCGCTCGCGCGGGGTCATCGCGCTGAAGCAGGAGAACTGCACGGTCTGCTACAAGTGCTCGCGCGAGTGCCCCGACTGGTGCATCTACATCGACGCGCACAAGGAGACGCACCCGCCGGCCTCCGGCGGCAAGGCGAGGTCGGTGAAGGTCCTCGACCGCTTCGCGATCGACTTCGCGCTCTGCATGTACTGCGGCATCTGCGTCGAGGTCTGCCCCTTCGACGCGCTGTTCTGGAGCCCCGAGTTCGAGTACGCGGTCCACGACATCCGCGAGCTCACCCACGAGAAGGAGCGGTTGGAGGAGTGGACCTACACGGTCCTGCCTCCGCCGATGATCGAGGAGGGCGCGGAGCCCTCGGCGGAGGAGGCGGTGGTCACGCCGGCCGCAGCCGCGCCGCCTGCTCCGGCTCCGGCCGCAGCTCCGGCGCCCACCCTGGCTCCGGCCGCCCCCGCTCCGGCCGAAGCGGCGCCCGCCCCGACGACACCTGCCTCCCCAGCTGCTGCCGCCCCGGCTCCCGCTCCGGGTCCGGTAGCCGCCGCCCCGGCCGCAGCGGAGGCCCCGGCCGCAGCGGAGAAGGTCGAGGTCTCGATCGACCAGGAGACCTACGACCGCGTGTACGCGGAGCTCATCGCCAAGGGCACGGCGGAGCGCGTCGCGCAGGGGCAGGCCCGCCGGGCGGCCATGATCGCCGCTCGCAAGAAGGCGGCCGGGGGGAGCTGAGGTGAGCGCGCAGGAGTACGCCTTCGTGGTGCTCGCCCTCGTCGGGGTGGTGGCGGCCGTCCGCGTGGTCACGGCCCGCAACGTGGTGCGCGCAGCGCTGTACCTGGTGGCGACGCTCGCCTCGGTCGGCGCGACCTACCTCCTGCTCGGCGCCGAGTTCGTGGGCTGGGTCCAGATCCTCATCTACGTAGGCGCGATCGTGATCCTGTTCCTGTTCGGCCTCATGCTGACCCGAGCGCCGATCGGGCGGGAGGCGCTCGACAACCCCGGCCGGCTCCTGCCGGCGCTCATCGGGCTCGCCGTGCTCGCCGGCCTCGTGTTCCTCTTCCAGGACGCGTTCGCGTGGGGTGACCCGAAGGTCCAGCTCGGGCACGCGACGACGGCGCTCGTCGGCGAGTCGCTGTTCCGTCGCTACGTGCTGCCGTTCGAGGCCGTCTCCTTCGTCCTGCTCGCGGCCCTCATCGGCGCGATCGTGCTCTCGAGGAAGGACGACACCAGATGATCCGCCTGCCCCTCCTCCTGTTCTTCTCCGCCGCCCTGTTCTCGATCGGCGTGTACGGCGTGCTCGCCCGCCGCAACGGCGTGCTCGTGCTCATGTCGATCGAGCTGATGCTGAACGCGGTCAACGTGAACCTGGTCGCGTTCTCGCAGCTGTGGCGGGACCTCGCCGGCCAGGTGTTCGCCCTGTTCGTGATCGCCGTGGCGGCGGCCGAGGTCGGCATCGGCCTCGCCATCATCCTCCTCATCTACCGCAACCGCGAGACCATCAACATCAACGAGGTGAACCTCCTCAAGTGGTGACCGCGCTGACCCTGCCCGCCCTCGTCCGTGCCGAGGAGATCCAGGCCGCCGGCGCGCCCGGCCTCACCCGCTACGCCTGGCTCATCGCGCTGCTGCCGCTCCTGTCGGCGGCGGTGATCCTCTTCTTCGGCAAGCGCACGCCCGGCGGGGGCTGGATCTGGGGGGTGCTCACCGTCGGGACCGGCTTCGTCCTCTCCCTCGGCGTCCTGTGGCACTTCGTGACCGGCGGCGGGGCGCACGCCGCCGCGATCGACTGGTTCACGATCGGGACGCTGCGGATGCAGCTCGGCCAGTACGTCGATGGGCTCACCGCGGTGATGCTCGTCGTCGTCACGTCCGTGTCCCTGTGCGTCCACATCTACTCGATCGGGTACATGCACGGCGACCGGCGCTTCACGTGGTTCTACGTGGCGCTCTCGCTCTTCACCGCGGCGATGCTGAACGTCGTCATCGCCGACAACCTGTTCCAGCTCATCGTCGGCTGGGAGGTCATGGGGTTCTGCTCCTACATCCTCATCGGCCACTGGTGGGAGGAGCACGTCAACTCCAGCTCGGCGATCAAGGCGTTCATCACGACGCGGATCGGGGACGTCCCCTTCCTGTTCGGCGTCTTCGTGCTGGTCGCGGCCACCGGCTTCACGACCTCGAACATCCAGGAGATCGGGCACCTCGTCTCGGGCGGCGAGATGGCCCGCGGCGTCGTGGCGATCGCGGCCCTGCTGCTCTTCGGCGGCGCGGTCGGCAAGTCGGCCCAGTTCCCGCTCCACGTGTGGCTGCCCGATGCGATGGCCGGCCCCACGCCGGTCTCGGCCCTCATCCACGCGGCCACGATGGTGGCGGCCGGCGTCTACATGGTCGGGCGGACCTACGAGGTCTTCCTCCACGCCGATCCCTGGGTCCTGCAGCTCGTCGGCGCGATCGGCGTGACGACGGCCTTCGGCGCCGGGCTGCTCGGGCTCGTGCAGGACGACATCAAGCGGGTGCTCGCGTACTCGACGATCTCGCAGCTCGGCTACATGATCACGCTGATGGCGGCCGGTCCCGCCGGGCGCAACGCCGCCTTCTTCCACCTGTTCACGCACGCGTTCTTCAAGGCGCTGCTGTTCCTCGGCTCCGGCTCGGTCATCCACGCCTGCCACACGAACAACATGAGCGAGATGGGCGGGCTCCGGAAGACGATGCCGGTGACCTTCTGGACGTTCACGATCGGCTCGCTCGCGCTCGCCGGGGTGCCGCCGCTCGCCGGGTTCTTCTCCAAGGACGAGCTGCTCGTCGCGCTCGAGCACGACCACCAGCAGGTCCTGTTCTGGCTGCTGCTCGCCGCCGCGGCGGTGACGGCCTTCTACACCGCCCGGATGGTGCTCCAGACCTTCTTCGGTGAGTACCGGGGCCACGGCCACCCGCACGAGTCCCCGCTGTCGATGACGGGTCCGCTCGTCGCGCTCGCGGGGGCCACGGTGCTCGTCGGCTTCCTCGGCTTCGCCGGCACCGGCGCGCCGTTCTTCGACTGGGTCTACCTGGAGGAGCCGGAGGCCGTGACGTTCGTGCCGTGGGTGGCGGCGCTCTCGGTCACGGCGGCGCTGCTCGGTCTGGCCGGGGGGTACCGGGTCTACCGCCGCTGGCGCGAGCCGGACCCGATCACGGCGCTCGGGCCGCTGCACCGGCTGCTGGCGAACAAGTACTACCTGGACGACATCTACTGGCGCGGCATCATCCGGCCGGTCCGGGACGGGCTCTCGGCGGCGGTGAACTGGTCGAACCAGGTGGTGCTCGACGGGATCGTGAACGGCGCCGCGCGCGTGGCCCGGTGGTTCTCCGAGGGCGTGCGCGGGTTCGACGAGCGGGTCATCGACGGCGCCGTGAACGGCGTCGGGCAGACCGCGGGCTTCACCGGCGGCCTGCTCCGGTACATCCAGTCGGGGAACGTCCAGCGCTACGCCGCGTTCCTGTTCGCCGGCGTGGTCATCCTGGCCGTGATCTTCACGAGGATCTGAGGTTCGCATGGAGAGGGAGACTCGATGAGCACCTGGGAACGGTCGGCCATCACGGTCGCCACGCTGCTGCCGCTCGTCGGCGCGGTGGTGATCGCGCTCGTGCCGAGGGATCGGGACCGACTGGTCCGAGGTCTCGGCATCCTGTTCACCGGCGCCGCGATGGTCGTCGCCATCGCGCTCGCCGTCGACTTCGACTACGGTGCCGGCGGCGGCCTGCAGTTCGAGCTCGACACGCGGTGGATCCCGGCGATCTCCGCCCGGTACCACGTCGGGATCGACGGGATCAGCCTGCCGCTGTGGGTGCTGACGTTCGTGCTGTCGTTCCTGTGCGCGGTCTACACCTGGCGCTTCGTTCCGAGCCCGGGGAAGACCAAGGCCTTCCTCGCGCTCACGCTCCTGCTCGAGACCGGGATGGCCGGCACGTTCATCGCCTTCGACCTCGTGCTGTTCTTCATCTTCTGGGAGCTCGTGCTCGTCCCGATGTACTTCCTCATCGGGATCTGGGGGAGCGCGAACCGCGAGTACGCGGCCATCAAGTTCTTCCTGTACACGCTGTTCGGGAGCGTGTTCATGCTGCTGGGCTTCCTGGCGATGTACTTCAAGTCCAGCCCGCACACGTTCGACATCGTCCAGCTCCAGGCCTACGGGGCCGGCGGCGGCTTCACGCGCACGTTCCAGCTCATCGTCTTCGGGGCGGTCGCGCTCGGGTTCGCGGTGAAGGTCCCGATGTGGCCGTTCCACACGTGGCTCCCCGACGCCCACACCGAGGCGCCGACGATCGGCTCGGTCCTGCTGGCCGGGATCATGCTGAAGATGGGCACCTACGGGTTCGTGCGGATCGCGCTGCCGATCCTGCCCGAGGGCGCGAAGGCGTACGCGCCGTGGATCGGCGCCTTGGCGGCGATCGCGATCGTCTACGCGGCGCTCGCGTGCCTCGCGCAGAAGGACCTGAAGCGGCTCATCGCGTTCTCGTCGGTGGGGCACATGGGGTTCGTGATGCTCGGCATCGCCACCCTGACCGAGATCGGCATCAACGCCGCGATCTTCGGGATGGTCGCCCACGGCCTCATCACCGGCATGCTGTTCTTCTGCGTGGGTTCGGTCTACGACCGCTACCACACGCGGATGATCGCGGAGCTCGGCGGCGGGCTCATGCAGAAGCTGCCGTACCTCGGCGGGGTCTTCACCTTCGTCGCGATCGCCTCGCTCGGGCTTCCGGGGCTCGCCGGGTTCTGGGGCGAGGTCATGGCGCTCCTGTCCGCGTACCGGCCGGCGCCGGTGCTCGCCGACCAGCTCACGCTGTTCCGCGCGTTCATGATCGCGGGCGGGATCGGGACGATCCTGACGGCGGGCTACTTCCTGTGGATGATCCAGCGCGTGAACATGGGCACGGTCCCCGAGCGCTGGCGGGAGTCGCCCTTCCCCGACGTGCTCGCGGTGGAGTGGGTCTCCTGGGTGCCCCTGCTCGTGTCGATCGTCGCGCTCGGGCTGTTCCCGCGCCTGCTGATCGGGATCACCGACGGCCCGGTGCGCGCGCTCATGGGGCTCTTCGGCGGATGAGCGCGGGCTCGGGAGCGGCTCGGGAGGCGACGGGGGCGGACCGATGACCCAGGCGATCGACTACCACGCGATCCTGCCGGAGCTCATCCTCGCCGGCACGATCGTGCTCGTCCTGCTCGTGGACGCGTTCGTCGAGCGGCGCTCCTGGGTGGCGATGCCCCTCGGGCTCGCCGGGGTGCTCGCCGCGCTCGTCGCCACGCTCACGCTGATCGGCGCCGACCGCTCGACCTTCGACGGCGCCTTCCGGGTCGACGACTTCGCGGTCCTGTTCAAGGTGTTCTTCCTCACGGTCGCCGTCGTCGTGCTCGCGATCAGCCTGCGGTACTTCCGCGACGCGAAGCTCTATCAGGGCGAGTACTACTTCCTGCTCCTCACCTCCTTCCTGGGTGCGGTCATGATGCCCTCCTCACGGGACCTGCTCGTGCTGTTCATCGCGCTCGAGCTGGTCTCGGCGCCGGGGTTCCTCATGGCCGCCTTCCGCAAGGGGAGCCTCCGCTCGAACGAGGCCGGGCTGAAGTTCTTCCTCATCGGGGTCCTCTCGACCGCCGTGATGCTCTACGGCATGAGCCTCATGTACGGGGTGACGGGGACCACGAACCTGCAGCAGATCGGGATCGCGCTCGGCCGCGATCTCGCGCCGGCCGAGGAGACGCTGGCGCTCGCGGCGATCCTGCTGATCATGGTCGGCTTCGGGTTCAAGGTCTCGGCCGTCCCGTTCCAGTTCTGGGCGCCGGACACCTACGAGGGGTCCCCGGTGCCGGTGGCGGCGTTCCTCGCGACGGCGTCGAAGGCCGCCGGGTTCGCGGGTCTCCTGCAGCTGATGTTCGTGGCGTTCGCGGCCGAGTACGCCTTCTGGGCGCCGATCTTCGCGGTGCTGTCGATCCTCACGATGACGATCGGGAACTTCGTCGCGCTCCAGCAGACCCAGGCGGTGCGGCTGCTCGCGTACTCGAGCATCGCGCAGGCCGGGTACATGCTGCTGCCCTTCGCGCTCGCGACGGCGGACGCCGGCCTCAACCGCGAGGCCTTCGCGGCCGCCACGAACTACCTGCTGATCTACGCGGTGATGACGCTCGGGGCCTTCGCGGTGGTGACGGCGCTCGCCCGGGAGTCGCGGGCGCTGCCGATCTCGGACTTCGCGGGGCTCGCCCGGCGGGCGCCGCTCATGGCGGTGGCGATGACCGTGTTCATGGTCTCGCTCGCGGGGATCCCGCCGATGGGCGGGTTCTGGGCGAAGTTCTTCGTGTTCCGCGCGGCGATCGATCGAGGGGGGATCGGGGTCGCGCTCGCCGTCATCATGGTGCTGAACTCGGTCGTGAGCATCTGGTACTACCTCGCGATCCCGCGGGCGATGATCTTCCAGGAGCCCGAGCGCGAGCGCCCGTTCGCGGCGCCGGCCCTCGTGACGGGGGTCACGTTCCTCGCCATGGTGGCCGTTCTCGCGATCGGCGTCTACCCTGAGCTCGTGGCCCATTTCCCGCCGCTCTCGACGCTCGTCGGGCGGTAGAACCGGGCCGGCCCGACCGTCGAACGGTCGGTGGAAGGAGGGGGAACGGTCCGATGATCGGCATCAACCGCGTGAAGAGCTGGCTCCTCATCGCCGCCATGGGCGGTCTGTTCGTGCTGGTCGGGGCCTGGCTCGGAGGGCGGAGCGGCGCCACGACGGCGCTCGTCCTCGCGCTGGTGTTCAACTTCGCGATGTACTGGTTCTCGGGGAGCATCGCGGTGCGCTCGACGCGCTCCCGGCCGGTGACCGAGCAGGAGTACCCGCAGCTGTACCGGATCGTGCGGGAGCTCACCCAGGAGCGCGGCCTGCCGATGCCGGGGATCTACGTCTCGGACATGCTGCAGCCCAACGCGTTCGCGACGGGGCGGAACCCGCGGAACGCGAAGGTCGCGGTGACGAAGGGGATCCTGCAGATCCTCGACGAGCGCGAGCTCCGCGGGGTGCTCGCCCACGAGCTCTCGCACGTCGCGAACCGGGACATCCTCGTGTCGTCGATCGCGGCGGCGATCGGGATGAGCATCACGTTCCTCGCGCGGTTCGCGCTGTTCTTCGGCGGGGACCGCGAGCGGGGGAACGGGCTGGCGCTGCTCGTCGCGTGGCTGCTCGCGCCGCTCGCGGCGGCGATCATCCAGCTCGCGGTGTCGCGCTCGCGTGAGTACCAGGCCGACGAGTCGGGTGCGCTGCTCTCGAAGGACCCGGAGGCGCTCGCGAGCGCGCTCCGCAAGCTCGAGGAGGCCACGCGGCGGGTCCCGGCGCCGGCCTCGGTGAGCCCCGCCGAGGCGCACCTGTTCATCATGAACCCGCTCCGGGCGGGGAGCGCGGCGCGGGGGTTCGCGAACCTGTTCTCGACCCACCCGCCGACCGAGGCGCGCATCGCGCGGCTCGAGCAGATCCGGCGCGAGCTCGGCGCCGGCTGAGCTCGGGACGCGGGTCCGAGCGAGGGCTGGAGTCCCGAGCGAGGACTGGAACCCGGGCGAGGGCTGGAGTCCGAGCGAGGGCTGGAGCCCGGGAGGTCGGGTGAGCTCGGTGCCGCGCGAGTCTCGTGTGAACGGGTTGACGGCCGGGGTCTCGTGTGAACGGGTTG
>Ga0101945_1001006_pt1 | contig 12918 bp, 9 predicted proteins | sample DewCreD2012metaG_2_FD_75246 | JGI IMG/M metagenome (GOLD analysis project Ga0101945, IMG submission 75246) | Hot spring sediment bacterial and archeal communities from British Columbia, Canada, to study Microbial Dark Matter (Phase II) - Dewar... ... | reverse complement strand
CACAGCACCCTCGGCAACTGGATCTCCGAGATCGGCGTGCAGCCGCTCGATTTGTCCCTCGACTTGGCTTGCAAGCGTGACCTCTTCTTGTCCGTAAAGCGTGCCCACGAACTGCACGGTGCGTTCTACCGGACGCACCACTGCAGGGGCTACGCGCACGACGACGGCCTTTGCTGTCGCATCCGATCGGGCGGCACTTGGCCCCTCGGTGCCCCCAGCGCGGCCGCAGCCAAGCCAGACCAAGACCATGGAAAACCAAAGAACGGAACGTTTCCTCTTCATCGTCGTGGGTTCCTCAGCGCCGGCGTGCAAACGCTCGGCTGGGTGGAGTTGCTGGTTGTTCCTGTGCGGCCGTACTCGCGATGCCGTGCAAAAACAGTTGCACGATGGTCTGCGCGACGTCTTCCCGCCGGTCGCTCGGCTGGCGGTACACGCAGGCACCACGAATCATCCCGAGCAAGGCTTCGGTTGCCACGCGCGCATGGACGCGAGCAATTTCGCCACGCTGCACGGCACGGTCGATCCGACGCCGGAGCAAGTCGACAATCTCGTCGCGGCGTTGGCGCCACTCGCTGCGCTCCTTGGCTTTGAGTTTCGGCTCGAGGCGATGCATGAGAACGAAAAAGTCGCGCCGCTCCCAAAAATAGGCGATGAGCGTGCGGACCAGCCGTTCAATGGTCGGGACCAAGGGTGCGTCGTCAGCCAGAACCGCCGTGACCGACGCGTGGAGTTCCCGCAAACTGTCCCCAATGGCGGCGAGGTACAGCTCTTCCTTGGACCGGAAGTACCGGTACAGCGTACCCTTGCCGACGCCCACATGCTCGGCGATGTCGTCGGTGAGAACCTCGTGAAACTCGCGGCTCGAAAACACTTCTGCTGCGCCGCGTACGATTGCTTCCCGAATGTGCTCGCTTTTCTTGCGCCCGGCCATGGTTGCAAATTTCGAAACGGACTAGTCCGTTTCACAATACCAATGGCCAGCCGCCAGTCAATCGACGGATGTGTTCCCACAACCTACGCTCGTCGCGGTAGCGCGCGTAGCGCGGCGAGGGGCCCCGTGTTGGATGCGGATCCGGCTCACGGGGGGCCTCGGAACCGCGGAACCGCGGGAATTCAAACCGCCGAGAACGGTACGTGATCGAATCCGTGTACGTTGCTCATGTGAGCACGCACGCAGCGGCTCTCGTCGACGACGTACCGCGGGAACGCTTGCGCGAATTCTTCGAGCGCGACGCGACTTTCCAAGCGCGCGAGCGACGCTCCGAGGCAAAAATGCACGCCATAGCCGAAGCTCAAGTGCAAGGAGATTTGGCGGTGGATGTCGAAACGGTCCGGCTCCGGAAAGGCACGAGGGTCGCGGGTCGCCGCCCCGTTCAGCAGGAGGATCCGCGCGCCAGCCGGCACCACTTGCCCGTACCATTCCACAGATTTGGTGACCGTGCGCGCTTGGTATTGGGACGGTGGCCAGTACCGGAGAACTTCCTCGATCGCTTGGGAAATCTGCTCTGGGTGCTCGCAGAGAAAGTGCCACGCCTCGGGATGGCGGTGGAACAACACCGCGGCATTTCCCAACAATCGGGTGACGGTTTCGTTGCCAGCCGCGCCCAACAATGCACAAAAGCCGGCGATTTCTCCGTCGGTCAGACGTGTGCGGCCGCCTTCTTCCGTTTCCAGCTCGGCTTCTAAGAGGGCAGCGATCAGGCCATCGTTGGGTCGCTGGCGCAGCGCTTCGATGAGCTGAAACCAGTAGCGTACGAGATGCATGCTGGCTTCGATGGCCCGCGAGGGGATGGCCGGTGTGTCTGGGTCGCGCTCGAGAGCACGATCCATCCATTCCCGAAGTTGCACGCGATCCTCGGCGGGAACTCCAAGCAGGTTGAAAATCACTTCCCGCGGCAGCGGGGCAGCAAAGTCGGTGACGAAGTCGCCTCCGCCGGCGTGCGCCAGCCTTTGCACCAAGTCCCGCGCCAGTTGACGCACGAACGGCTCCAGCGCGGCAATGCGGCGGGGCGTGAAGGCGGCACTGACTAAACGCCGGAGGCGATCGTGCTTGGGCGGATCCATGAAAATCATCATGGGAGTGACCTCGAAGAGGGTCGTGTCGATGCGCTCGAGAGTCACTCCTTCCCGGGAGCTGTACGTGCGCCAGTCTTGCAGCGCTGTCCACACATCGTGGAACCGCGACAAGGCGTAAAAGTCGAGCTGCGGATTGTAATAGAGCGGCGCGTGCTCACGTAACCACGCGTAGACCGGGTAGGGATTGTCGTGGAACTCGTACGAGAACGGGTTGAGTTCCATGCGCCTCGCCTATCAAGAACTGCCGGCATTGGAAAGACCGAAGGAGCGGCTTCGACCTGCGTGCGTGGAGTGACTGCTGCTTTTGCTACGGCAGCCGGTTTCGTATGCCGCGCCTCCAGCGCAAGCTGCCCACCAGCCTGGCTACCAGTGTTTGCCGGTGGCTGCGCCGAGGCGGCTCACGAGCTGTGTCGAAGCGTCAGGGCGTCGCCGGCATAGGCGCGACGGGCCGCGCGGCCGTGGGGCCCGTCGCTTGGGATCATCGTCGCGAGGGGTGCGCTGTTAGCGGAGAATCTCCCGCGCGATGGTGAGGATTTGCATTTCGGTTGTTCCGCCCCCAAGCTCGATCAGTTTTGCGTCGCGAGCCAGGCGCTCTACCGTGTACTCCTCCATGTATCCGTAGCCGCCAAGGATGTGGATGGCCTCGAAGGCCACATACGTTCCCACCTCGGCACAGTAAAGTTTCCCAGCGCACACTTCCGCGAGCGATTCCGCCAAAGGACGATCGGTGTACGTGTCGGCATAGACGAAGCGCCGGGCATTGCTGAGCGCCACGTACATGCGTGCGAGCCGCTGCTGGATCATTTGGAAGTTCGCGATTGGCTGTCCGAACTGCTGCCGTTGTTTCGCGTAGTCGCGCGCGATTTCGAAACAGCGCTCGGCGATGCCGTACGAAAGTGCAGCGAGCCCGAGCCGTTCCTCGGCAAGGCTGGACTTGACGTGGTCGCGCTGTCGTACCCCGCCGCCCAGCAAGTGGGCAGCGGGTACTCGGACCTCGTCGAGAAACACCTCTCCTGTGGGTGACCCTCGCATCCCCATTTTTTTCATCGGCGGGCCTGTCGCCACCCCAGGCATGGTTCGCTCGACGATGAAGGGTTGAATCGAGCCGTCCAGCGGACCACCAACAACCCGCGCATAAACGAGGAACACGTCGGCGTACGGAGCGTTGGTAATGAAGGTCTTTTGGCCAGTGATGATGTACTCCCCGTCGTTGTAGCGCGCTTGCGTGCGCATGCCGCCAAGAGCGTCGCTACCAGCTTGGGGCTCCGTAAGGCACCACGAACCGATGCGCTCGCAGCGTAACACCGGCAAGGCGAACCGTTCGATTTGTTCGGGCGTTCCACGGCGCGCGACATTTGCTCCGAACAGCCCGACACTTGCGCCATAACTCAATGCAAACGAAGGGCTCACCCGGGCCATCTCCACCGAGAACGTCGTTCGCGCGTAACGGCTCAACCGGCCATCGGTGGCGAGGTCTGGCTGCGAGCGGTCCCCCGATTTGGAGGAGCCCCCTGTGCCGATGAACGAATCGAGCCCCAAATCTTGATGCATTCGACGCATGAACGGATACGGCAGTTCCTCTCCTCGCTCCATGGCAGGTACGAGCGGTTCCAGTTGCTGCTGGAAATATGTGCGGAAGGTGTCTCGCAGCATGCGTTCCGTCGGGTCGAGGTTCCAGTCCACGTGTGCTCCTCCTGGTAGCTTTGCTCGGAAGCGAGCTTACGTTGCGCCAGGTCTTGCGCAAGACGGTGCCTCCCGCAGTTCAGCTCGATGCTTGTTGTGCTGCTGCACGCACCCGTGGAATCACCTCGAATGTGAAGCGCCGAATGGTTTCGGAATCGAACGGTGGCAAAAAGCTCACGATGACCTCGTTGCATCCAGCGTGAATGAACGGGACGATTTGCTCCGCGATTGCAGCAGGCGAACCAGCTAAGAGATGGCGTGCGGTGCCGCGATCGACGCCGGGGAGCACACTTGCGGCAGTCCGGATGGCCGGTCCGACCAAGGGGACGTCGGAAATGGTCACCAGGGCAAACATTTTCGAAAAGCGAGTGGGACAATCGCTACGCCCGATGCGAACGCATTCCTTGCGGATGAGCTCGACGCGCTCGGCAAACCCCTTCGCGTCGACTTGCACCGGGGCGTTCCACGCATCGGCGTAGCGAGCGACCAAGGGTACGATCAGTTTTTTCCCTTGCCCGCCGACAACGATCGGGACGCGTGGGTGCTGCACCCCTCGTGGGGCAAAGGGCGCTCGGTACAACGAGTAATACCTCCCGCGAAAAGAAGGGTGCGGTTCTCCCCACAGTTTCCGCAACACCTGCAATGCCTCTTCGAGTCGCTCCGCTCGTTCCCGTGCAGTGCCGTAATGAAAGCCGTAGGCAAAATGTTCCTTGCGGTACCAGCCGGCGCCGATTCCGAGATCGAGACGGCCACGGGAAAGCTCGTCCACGGTCGCTGCCATTTTGGCGAGGAGTGCCGGGTTGCGGTACGTGTTGCCTGTTACGAGCACTCCAATGCGCATCTTTTGAGTTTGTGCCGCCAGTGCAGCGAGAAGAGTCCATGCTTCGTACTGGTTCGCGTCGGTATCCCCCCACACCGGCATGAAATGATCATTCAGCCAGGCACTGTCCCACCCGAGCTGTTCCGCCTCTTGCCACGCGCGCACGATGTCCTCGTAGCGAGCGCCATCGGTGGGGGTCATGATTCCGAAACGAATGGCCGATGCCTCGTGAGACTGTCGTGCTTGCGGCATAGGGGCCCGACTGCTGCAACTGCTCAGGAGCAGACAGCCAAGGACAGCCAGGGCGCCAACGAAGCAGCGCTGGTGAGAAGCCATACGCGCACCTCCTTGCATTCGAGCCCGAAGGGCTGTGCGCATGCATGGAACCGCAGTGCAGCCCCGACGTCAACCCGGCTTCCCCTGGGCAGTTCGGGAATGTTGCCAACAGGGGGCTCAGGGCGAGGATCGTTGGCGCCGTTGCTCGCGGGCTTTTTGGCGGGCGCGGAGTCGACGTCGCTCTGCGGGAGAGAGTACGACGCGGTGCTGGCGTCCGACAACTCGGTGCTGATTGGCGAAGCGCGAGAGCCCGGTAGACCCTTCCCGCTCGGCACGGAGCTGGAGTCTGCGCAGGCGATCGCGAACAGCCTCGGCCTCCAAACCCAGCACCGCACAGATATTCTCGAACGAAAACAGCCACCACGGTTCGCTTCTTGCCATCCAACGCTCCGCGTCCCGCACCCGCCGGCGGGCTCGCCTGCTGCGTGATCCGGCGTACTTCAACACCGTGTACACGGCATCCTCGAGAATTGCCAACATGAGGCGCTGTTCCGGCGAAAGAACGCGCTCCGAGAACGGTGTGAAGTATTGGGCGGGCAGTAACACCTCGCTGGTCAGCAGTGCGAGCGAGTTAGCGCCGCTTCCAGGAGTGTTTGCCGCGTCTGGTTGCTGGTTGCCGTTCCACCCCTGCGTGCCGTCGAAAACCATACTCGTCATGCGGCCGGGGAAGACGGAAAAAACTTCGAGTTTATTTCTCCGCTTGTCGAGAAGTGAAAAAAAAGCGGCGGAGAGCGTTGGCTCTCCGCCGCCTGGAACGGCAGGTTGCGTGCTCGCGGTTACTGGAAGTTCAGGAAGATGGTAATCACCTGACCAAGCCGCGACAGCTCGACGCCCACTGGCTGTAGGCCAAGTAGTGAGGGCAGCGGCAGGGACCCCAAACCGCCGGCCAACAACGGCAGGAACTGCTGCACCAGTTGCGGCACGAGCGACTGGAGGCCGTTCTCGTTCACGCCGATCGCGTTTTGCAGCAGCACTGTGGTCACGTCGCTGGGGTTGATGCTGCTGATGACGAAGCTGATCGAGTTGGTCGCAGCCACGTAAACGAGCTGCAGGCCAGCCCGGGCATCCACTGCGCCGCTGAGGTATAGCGTCGAGTTGTCCAGCGACAGAATCGAGATCTTCAGGTGGGCGACCTTCAGTTCCGCCAAGTCGCCTGGGTTCGGACCGAGGTTGCCCGTGAGCACCGGAGCGATCGTGGGCTCGATGCGGATGCGTAGCTGCGTACCCGAGGGCAGATTGCCGAACTCCGGCAAGAACAAGGCGAGCAGGTCGGAGGTGATTTGCACCGGCCCGGAGCCAAGGTCGATCTGTGTGATGTCGATGTTCAGGATCCCCTCTTCCGTGAGTGCCTTGAGGAGCTGGTTCATGGCCGAAGTGCCGAGGCTGATCGCCATGTGGTACGGCAGGTTTTGTACTGGCGTAGTGGTACCGTACGAGGGGAACGCCTCCGGCACGTGCAGCGAGGCTGTGAAGTCCGGGGTGTAAGGAGGTTTGTCGGTTGACATGATCCGGGCGTTCACGCCAAAGGTGATGCCTTGGTTGTCCGGGCTGACAAAGTTGAACGGGGCATCCAGTTGCACGCCCAGCGCTCCCCCAATGGCTCCGGCGATCGACAGGTTGGCGAGGGCCGTTTCCACTGCATCGGCTATCAAGGAGTCCTGTGGCCCAGAGCCGTCTGGGTCGCGGAGGTAGTTCACCAACTGATCACGTGCGGTTTGCTCGAGGTCGACGAACAGGGGGGCGAGGAAGTCCAAGACGTCACAGGTAAAGCCACCTTGGATGGTTGCATCGAAATTCGAGAAGAAGACTTGGACGTCCCCTTGCTGGTTCACGTCAAGGTAGCTCGGGTCGGGAGAGCCAGGAGCCAATGTTTGGTTGCTACGGATGAGTGCGGAGTTGGATGTAACCCGGAGTCCACAGTCGGGGATCGCCCCAAACCCGACAATCCACAGGCGCAGCCGCACGTTGTACAGTGTCAAGTCAAGCTGCACGTAGCCGCTTTGCGAATCGATGTTGACCGAGAATCCCGAGATCGAGGGCTGGTCGCCTGGTGCGCACCCGCTGCCGGGTGGGTTGCAAACGTAAACTTTATCAATGCCCCCCACGCAAGCCCCGAACACACTAACGACACAGATATTGTCGTCGGTGATCAACATGCCTGGAGGCAAAAGCTGGGCAAGGTCAAGCGGAAGCAGCCCTTGAATGACCGGTTCGAGTTTGTCGAAGCCCGAGTCGTTGATGCGCATGCCTAAGGCGTTAATGGAGAAGGCACCGTCGGCCACCGACTGCCCGCGGATGATCACCCTGCGGTCACGTGCCTTGAATCCGGTGGCCGGTACGGTGAGTTCGGCGAGCACCGGATTGAAGATGGCGCCGGCGTCCAAGGGGACGTTCAAGCTAAAGTTGGTGCACGGCCCGGAGCATACGGTCGTGCCGTTGATCTTCACCACCTGGCCCGGCACGGGGTTAACGACGTGCCCGGTCACAGTTGCCGTGCTGGCCGTGGTGAACACTCCGTGATCTGGCGAGTCCAGGTAAATTTCGGGCGGCGGTGTGGGTGTGAAGGTTGCCGTCGGAGTGAATGTATGCGTCGGAGTAAACGTTCGGGTTGGCGTGGATGTTCTCGTTGGCGTGTTGGTGGAGGTGGGGGTACTGGTGGGAGTTGCCGTCCGGGTGGGGGTCATTGTTTTGGTCGGCGTGTCGGTACGGGTCGGGGTATGAGTGGGCGTCGGCGTTTGGGTGGGCGTGTCGGTGCGCGTCGGCGTGAACGTCTTCGTGACCGTCGGTGTTCGAGTTGGCGTGTCCGTTACTGTGAAGGTCGGTGTTGCGGTTTCGGTCGGTGTCGGGGTTGCTTGCGGAGACGGTGTCGTCGTCGGTGTGGGTGTTGGTGTCGGCAACTCGATTTGGCAACCCTGATCGCAGCCGTCACCGTTCGTTCGGTTCCCGTCGTCGCATGTTTCGTGGTCGGCCTGGATGACACCATCTCCGCACGTACTCGGGAAGCACTGGAGCACGAGCGAGTCGGGGTCCAGGAGACCACCGCTCGATCGGGCGATCACTCGGAGGGCCCGTTTCCCTGGGAGGATATTGCCGGTGCGCCTTAGCTTGAGAGGTACGACCACCGGTACCGGAGCGCTACAAAGATTTGCCGTGGCATTCGAGCTTCCTGCCGTTGTGGGGGTGTTTTGCCGCATCACGGTCAAACCAAACCCAGCACTCGCTGCGGTTTCCAAGGCAGCCAAGTTTGCCACATCGGCCGGATCGATGCTGGTTGCCTTAGGCTTTTTGACTTCGAATGCGTTTAGGCTCGACGGAGCGCATTTTCCGGCAAAGCGCGGGTCCTGGTTGTTGATGCACAGGCGCACGGGAAACGTGCAGCTCTTGTTGCTCAAGTCGGGGTCCAGGTCACAACGCGGATCCCCTTCGTAACAGACGTACTTGTTTTTCGGGAAGCCCGAGGCCGTAAATTTAGGTGACTCAGGGAGGAGCATTGAAGGCACGAGCCACTCGAGGTGGCAGTCGGTCGTTTTCGAGCCTCCACCGGGAATGCACTTGTTGGCAAACAGCCCTTGGGTGCAACTTTGTGCAGTTAACGACCGAAACGGCAGCGCACTGCACACGAGCACAATGGCCCATAGGCCGGCGACCCTCCCCACGTGACGCATCGTTTCTCTCATCTCGGCGACCCCCGAAACGGAAATTTGTTCCTTGCTATGGGTTTGTTCCCATGCGCGCATGGTTCTTTACGTCAGGTAGTGTGCCGATGTCAATAAATAAGTTGTCTTCTTTTTTGCGGGCGCAGATTTAGCCCGCCCTTGCGCGCCGCTTGGCGCTTGTGCTTGGGTTACAGACTCATCGATGTACGGCCATGGCTGTTCACCACGCGAGCGAAGCGGGGCGCCGAGAAATTGTTGTACGTGAAGAAAGCGATGCAGAAGCAGAAGTGGCGTTTCGAGCCAGTTGCGGGTCAGGGGGCCGGCACTGCACGAACGTGGTCACGTTCCCTCCGGGCAACCAAGAGTGTCGGACGCCAACAGGGGGCAAAACGACTGGAACTTTGCGGGGACCGGAAACGGTAGGATTCCACCGATGAGCAGTCCCACGACCGCGGACTCGGCGACCTTTGGCGGTGTGCCTGCAGGCACGAAGGCGGCGCACCGCGAATCTCCTCTCCTGCAACTGGCCTTAGCTGCCTTGGGGGTTGTGTTTGGCGACATTGGAACGTCGCCCTTGTATACCGTGCGCGAGTGCTTCGTGGGACCGCATGCGGTAGCCGTCACCCCCGCGAACGTGGTGGGCGTGTTGTCGCTGGTGTTTTGGTCGCTGACGGTGGTGGTCTCGATCAAATATCTCGTCTTTGTCATGCGCGCCGATAACGAGGGGGAAGGGGGCATTTTGGCTTTGCTGGCATTGGTCGTGCCTCGGGAGGGCGCCGTGCCGTTCTCGCGCTTGGTTCTGATCTCGTGCGGCTTGTTTGGTGCTGCGCTGTTGTACGGAGATGGCATTATTACCCCCGCGATCTCCGTGCTCTCGGCTGTCGAGGGGCTCAACGTGGCTACGCATGCGTTCGAGTCACTGGTGGTGCCGATTTCTGCGGCCATTTTAGTGTTGCTGTTTGCTGTCCAGCGTCACGGCACCGGAGGTCTCGGGGCCGTATTCGGGCCGACCATGTTGGTTTGGTTTCTGGTGATCGGGGCGCTTGGCTTGCGTGCCATTGTGCAGCAACCGCATGCGGAACTTTCGGTTTGGCACGCGTTGAATCCGTGGTACGGGCTCGAGTTTTTTGTTCGCAATGGTGTGCACGGGTTTCTCATCTTGGGTTCGGTCGTGTTGTGCATCACCGGCGGAGAAGCGTTGTATGCAGACATGGGTCACTTTGGCCCCCGGCCGATTCGCGTGGGCTGGTATGCGCTCGTGTTTCCTGCGCTGTTGCTCAATTACTTTGGCCAAGGTGCGTTGTTGCTGGCCAGAGGAAGTACAGTAAACCACCCCTTCTTCGAGCTGGCGCCCGCGTGGATGCTCTATCCGTTGGTCGCGCTGGCAACCTTGGCAACAATTATTGCCTCGCAAGCTTTGATCTCGGGGGCCTTTTCCCTCACTCACCAAGCGTCCCAACTTGGATACCTGCCCCGGTTCAACATGATTCACACTTCGGAGACTCAAGCCGGGCAAATTTACATCCCCCAAGTCAACGTAGCGCTTGGCACCTTGTGCTTGCTGCTGGTCGTGGGCTTCGGATCGTCGAGTGCCCTGGCTGGCGCGTACGGGTTGGCAGTGACGGGAACGATGACAGCCACGACGCTTTTGTTTTATGCGGTGACCCGAGAGCGTTGGGCGTGGTCGCTTCCGGCGGCTGGGCTGATCGCCGCACTGTTTTTGTTGTTCGACTTGTCTTTCCTCATTGCCAACCTGGCCAAGCTCGCTCACGGGGGCTGGTTTGCACTTACCGTGGGCGTGGTGGTGTTCACCATTCTCACGACGTGGAAGCGGGGCCGGGCGGAGGTAGCTGCGATGCTGGAACGTGCAAGCGTGGACGAGCGGGCGTTTTTGGCGGATGTGGAGAACCAGCGGGTGGTGCGCGTGGAGGGGACAGCGATCGTGATGACATCGACGCCCCGAGGCATTCCAGCGGTGTTATTGCACTACTTCAAGCATATGCGCACGTTGCACAAGCGCGTCGTGTTGCTCTCGATTCTCGCTGAAAAGCGCCCCGAAGTGCCGGACAAGGAAAAAATCGAGGTGCAAGAGCTTGGTGCCGGATTTTACCGCATCGTGGCGCGTTTCGGGTTCATGGAAAAGCCACGCGTCCCCCTCGTGCTGCGTCTTTGTCAGGCGAAGGGCTTGGCGTTTGACATGATGACAACGACGTTCTTCTTGGGTCGGGAGACGTTGCTGCCAACCGGTCGCTCGGCCATGGCCAAATGGCGGAAGCGCCTATACATCCTCCTAGCCCGAAACGCCCCCAGTGCCGCAGCGTTTTTCGAGATCCCCGCAAACCGCGTTGTGGAACTCGGTACGCAGTTGGAGCTGTAACCGCGGGTTTTGTTAACCCCTTGCACCCAAAAAGAGGACACGCCGGTGGGCGGCGGTTCCAGTGCTGGTTTTGCTGGGATCGCCACAAAGGCCGATGCGCTGCCCTCCGGATCGAGGTGTTGGTGGGAGGGCTGCACCTATCCAGCGGCACGGAGCACGGAAGTCCGACGCGCTGGTGCTTGCACGCGGAACCTTCCGGGGCGGAGCGACGGATTTAGCGCCCTGCAGCAGGCGCGGGCTTCGGCGGATTGGAGAAGTTCCATTTGATCATCGTCCACACGTCCCGCGGATTTTCCCCGAGTTTGCGAATGACCGACGGTTCGAAGCCAGAGTGCATGAGGCAGTTTTGGCACCGCGGGTCGCGCCGCGATTCCCAGTACTCCCAGTCCACGCCGTGCCAAAACTCTTTCCAGGTCGGATAGTACGCGCCGGCGATCAGGTAGCAGGGGCCTTTCCAGCCTTTTGGGGTGCGGGTTGGGTTGCCCCACGGCGTACACGGGTAGTCGCGCTGCCCCGCAGCGAACTGGAGGAATAAAGGGGTGGACGACACCGGGTATTTTTCCGCTAGCGAGAGCACGCGGCGGAACTTTTCGTGGATCTCGTTTTTGTAAAGGAAATGATCGCCGGTCAGGCTCTCGTAGTGGTAGCCCGGGGAAAGCAGAATGCCGTCGACCCCGATTTCAGCGAGCAACGCGCACATGGCCTCGATTTCGTCCATGTCCGTTTCTCGGTAAATCGTCGTGTTCGTGCACACTGTGTAGCCACGGCGCTTACCTTCGCGGATCATGGCAATGGCCTTGTCGAACACCCCTTTGCGATTCACGACAAAATCGTGGGTGTCTCGTAAGCCGTCTAGATGGACATTGATCGATAGTCGCTTGTGGGGACGCGACCGCTGGTAGAAGCGCTCCAGCAAAATGCCGTTCGTGCACAGGTAAATGTGCCGCTTCCGCGCAATGATTCCCTCCACGAGTTCTGGAAGCTCTGGGTAGATCGTGGGCTCTCCACCGCAAATCGAAACCACCGGAGCGCCGCACTCGTCCACAGCTTGAAGGCACTGTTCGAGCGGAAGGCGATCTTTGAGATCGCCGTTGTACCGTTCCGGCGAGCAGCCAATGCAGGCTAGATTGCAGGTATGCAGCGGCTCGAGCATCAACACATACGGGTAGCGCTTGTTGCCGCGCCACCAGTTCTTGAGCTGCCAGCGAATCATGTCGGTCGTGATGTGCAACGGAAATCGCATGGTTCCTCCTCGTGATGATGGCGAGCTTCGCGGTTGGAAGCGGTTTGCGTGTTGCCCGCGAGGCTCGAAAAATACACACGGAAAAAAATTCCAAGCGCGGTTTGTGCTTGGCGCTTGAAGTGCTGTAGGGCGCGGAGTTCGCTCCAGAGCTCGCCGCCGCCCGTTGCCAAGGCACGGAACAGTTGCCAGGGGCGAACCTGTCCGGTCGTCGGATCGAGCAGCGTGCCCGTACCCGGGAGGGCCGCGGCCACCGGATCGAGAATGGCCCGGACGCTCACGAACGGCACACCGAGTTCTTTGGAACTCCGGGCAACGCCAGCGCTTTCCATGTCGACCGCAAGAGCTTCGAAGCGCACGCCCGCAGCTTGTTTTTCCGCCGCCGTCGAGAGCGCGGAGCGCACGCACAGTTGTCGCCCGAAATGTAGGGACAGTTTCCAGTGGTTCGGTGGCAGCGCCTCTTGGTCAAGGGGTACTGTCGCGTAACGGGTTCCGTCGTGGTCGCAAACGACTTCCGTCGCAACGACCAGTGCTCCTGGTTCCAGAGTGGGAACGAGCCCTCCGGCACATCCTGTGCTCACAGCGAGCTCGAACGGGAATTGGGAAAACGTGTCACGGACGGCGGCTGCAGCGCGTTCAGCACCGATGCCAGTTCGGACCACCCGCACGCGATGATCTGCGGCGCGTCCCTGCCACCAAACGAACCCGCTCGTCCGCCCGCGCTCGACTT
>Ga0101945_1002426_pt1 | contig 13097 bp, 14 predicted proteins | sample DewCreD2012metaG_2_FD_75246 | JGI IMG/M metagenome (GOLD analysis project Ga0101945, IMG submission 75246) | Hot spring sediment bacterial and archeal communities from British Columbia, Canada, to study Microbial Dark Matter (Phase II) - Dewar... ... | reverse complement strand
TCCTGAGGGGCCTGGTTCGCCTGCTCAACTATGAAGTCACCCAAGAACTCTTGAAGCAGGCTAAGGGAGGGCGAGGAAGGAGTTTTGGGTAAAGCCCTGGTTTGTTCCAACCCCCGCGAGCGGTCAAGCCCCCTTGGTCTGGCCAAGCCGTTAGTATAGGGGCAAATGCGGGTAGCCCTCTTCATCACTTGTCTGGCCGATCAGTTCTACGCGGAAGCAGGGGTGGCCACGGTACGCCTCCTAAGGGCCTTAGGGGTGGAGGTGGACTTCCCCAAGGAGCAGACCTGCTGCGGCCAGCCTGCCTTCAACGCCGGCCACTGGAAGGAAGCCCGGTCCCTGGCCCAGCGGACCCTAGGCATCTTCCAGGATGCCGAGTACGTGGTCCTGCCCTCGGGAAGCTGCGCCAGCATGGTGAAAAACCACTACCTCGAGCTTCTTCCCGGGGACGGGGAGGCCCTTGGGCTTTCGGAGAAGACCTACGAGCTATCCCAGTTCCTGGTGCGGGTGCTGGGCGTGACCGAGCTGGGGAAAGGGCTTAAGGGGAAAAAGATAGCCTACCACCACGGCTGCCACGCCTTGAGGGAGCTTGGGGTCAAGGAGGAACCCCTTCTGCTCCTGAAAAACAGCGGGGCAGAGATCCTCCCCTGGGAGGCGGCGGAGGAGTGCTGCGGCTTTGGGGGGCTCTTTTCGGTGAAGCTTCCCGAAGTCTCCCTGGCTATGGCCGACCGCAAGATCTCCACCCTGCCCAAGGCGGATGCCCTCACCTCCACGGATGCCGGCTGCCTCCTCCACTTAACCGGACGCATGGGCAAACAGGGAAGGAACATGCGGGTGGTTCCCCTGGCCACCCTTCTATGGGAGGCGTATGCAGGTTAAGGCCAAGCTCTATCCCAAAGAAGCCGCCAGGCTCCTAAGGGAACACCCCGGGGTGCGGGAGGCGGTCACCGGAGCCACCCTGCACTTCGAGGAAGGCCGCAAGAGGGCTTACCAGGAGATCGACGCCGAGGCCTGGCGGGAAAGGGCCAAGAGGGTCAAGGACCACCTCCTCACCCACCTGGACCATTACCTGGAGCTGGCGGAAAAGAGGCTACAGGAAAAAGGCGTCCAGGTGCACTGGGCGGAGGATCCCGAGGAAGCCCACCGCATCCTGAGGGAGATTGTGGCCCGCCACGGGGTGAAGCGGGTGGTGAAGGCCAAGAGCATGCTCACGGAGGAGCTTGGGGTGAACCCCCTTCTCGAGTCCCTGGGGGTGGAGGTGTACGAAACCGACCTCGGGGAATACCTGATCCAGCTCCTGGGGGAACCTCCAAGCCACATCGTAGGCCCGGCCATCCACCTGGCCCTTCCCGACATCCAAAGGCTTTTCCACCAGCGCTTCGGTACCCCCCTGGACGCCTCCCCCGAGGCCCTGGCCGCCGTGGCCAGGAAGGTCTTGCGGGAAGCCTTCCTCACCGCCGACCTAGGCATCAGCGGGGCCAACTTCCTGGTGGCGGAAACCGGCACCCTGGCCCTCATGGAGAACGAAGGGAACATCCGCCTTTCCACAAGCCTCCCCAGGGTGCACGTGGCCTTCGTGGGGATCGAAAAGCTTCTCCCCCGCTTCGCCGACCTGGCCCTCTTCCTCCCCCTCACCGCCCGGGCCGCCACAGGGCAGCGGCTTTCCACCTACGTTTCCCTCATCCAGGGCCCGGCGAAGGAGGGAGAGGAGGGGCCTAAGGAGGTCCACGTGGTCCTGGTGGACCACGGCCGCACCAGCCTTCTCCACGACCCCGAGGCCTGGGAGGTCTTGCGGTGCCTCCGTTGCGGGGCCTGCCTGAACGCCTGTCCCGTCTACCGCCAGACCGGGGGGCACCCCTACGGCTACGTCTACTCGGGGCCCATCGGGGCGGTTCTGGACCCCGGGCTCCTGGGCCTCGAGGACACCTACCCCCTTCCCTACGCCTCCACCCTCTGCGGAGCCTGCTACGAAGCCTGCCCGGTGAAGATCCCCATCCCCAAGCTTCTCCTTACCTGGCGGCAGAGAGCGGTGGAGCGGGGCCTCGTCCCCACGTGGGAAAAAGGTGCCATGCAGGCCTTTTCCAAGGTGATGCAAAGCCCAAGCCTCTACCGGCTTTTCTCCAAGGCCCTAAGGGGCCTCCCCCTGCCCCAGGACCTCCTTCCCCTTCTTAAGGCCTGGACCGAGGGACGGGGTCCCTTACGGCCCAGCCCCAAGCCCTTCCACGAGCTTTGGCAGGAACTTAACAAGGAGTAAGGCCATGGACGCCAAATCCCGCATCCTAAGCCGCATACGGCATGCCCTTAAGGAAAGGCCCAAGGCCCTTCTCCCCGAACATCCCCACCCGGCCCTTTCCCAAGATCCCCTGGAGTTTTTCCTAAAACGCCTGGCAGAGAACGGGGCCGAAGGCCACCTCGTGGATAAGGAAGGGGCCAGGAAGCTTCTTGCCGACCTGGCCCAGGGACTTCCGGGGGCTGCGTACGGCAAGGGGGTTCCCGACGCCCTCCGCCTCCTGCCGGAGCTTCCTCCCGAAGAGGCCCCCTTAGGGGTTTCCCGGGCCCTCTTCGCCGTGGCGGAAACGGGTACCGTGGCCCTCTCCTCGGAGGATGGCAGGAAGGCCCAGCTCTTGCCCCCCGTTCACCTGGTCCTGGTGGAGGAAGAAAAGGTTTATCCCAGCCTCCTCGAGGCCTTTTTGGACCTGAAATCCCTTCCCAGCGCCATAGGCCTTCACTCCGGCCCCTCCAAAAGCGCCGACATCGGCCAGGTGATGGTCAGAGGGGTGCACGGCCCCGGCCGGTTGGTGGTGGCCGTGCTTCAGGGCACCTGGTAGGCGGGGGGTGGGGAAAGCCTCCTCAGGTTCAGGCGAATCCCCCCTTCCTCCCGCACGAAGATGGGCCACCACACGAAGCTGGCCCTGCCGGCGATGGCCTCCAAGGGTACCGGGCCAAAGGTGCGGGAGTCTTCAGAGCCCCCCAGGGTACGGTTATCCCCCATGACGAAGTAGTACCCCTTCTTGAGGCGAATCCTCCCCACTTCGCAGGCCTCGGTGAGGCGGCTTCGGGCCAGGACCTCCTGCGAAGGGGGCAGAAGCATCTCCCTAAGGGGTTTCAAATAGGCGGGAAGAAGCTCCACGGGGAAATCCCCTTGCTGGGTGAGGATTCGGGTCATGCGCCCGTCCTTGTAGCACACCCCGGGGAAAGAGTCGGGCCAGGGAGCGATGCGGTCGGTGATGTGTTTCTCGTCCAGGGGCTTGCCGTTGACGTACACCACCCCCCGCTCCACATAGACCTCGTCCCCGGGCACCGCCACGATGCGCTTGATGAAGAAGGCCCTGAAGCTAAAGCCCAGGACGGGAAAGCGGGCGGTGGCGTTAGGGGTGCCCTCCGGAGGTTTCAGGATAGCGATCTCTCCCCTTCGCCACTCCATTAGGCCAAAGCGCACCAACCAGGTTTCCCACTTGGGCACCAAAACCCGCTCCCCGTTTTGCAGGGTGGGAAACATGCTCTGCCCCACCACCCCCACGGTGGTGAAGACAAAGGTGGTGACCAAAAACGCCACCAGAAGGGCTTCGCCCACCTGACGGAACCACTCCTTGAAAAGATAGTCCCAAAACGCCTTCATACCCCTCCCACTCTACCCCCTATCGCTTGCCTCGCCGCCTTGCGCCCTGCTTCCACAATCTCCTCTAGCCGACGAAAATCCTCTATGCCCACTCCGGCCAAATGGGGCCGCACGTAGACCTCGGGAGCATACAGGGTAAGGCGGACCGAGGTGAGGTGGAGCTGCATGAGATCCACCGCCCGCCGGGCCAAGGCCAAAAGGCCCTTGGGGGCTCCCATCACCTCCCGCCCAGGCGTTACATCCACGGCCCAGACCTCCGTGGCTCCTAAAAAACGAGCAGCGTCCACCGGCAGGTTGTCCAAAACCCCCCCATCAAAGAGGAGCTGCCCCTCCCGCTCCACCGGGGCAAGAAGCCCAGGATAAGCGGCGGAGGCCAGGACGGCGCTTGGCAGGTCCCCCTGGGTGAGAAAGAGAAGCCTCCCCGAAACCACGTCCACGGCGGTGACCGCCAGGGGTTTCTTCAGTCCGTCAAAGCTCTTGGGCAGGTGTTCCGCTAGGAAGTCCAGAAGCTTTCGCCGGGAAAAGATCCCCTCCCGGGGGGAGAAGCCCAAAAGGCCAAGCCAGGGGGTCCGGCGGGCTAGGGCCAGCATCTCCTCCGGGGTTTTGCCCGCGGCGAAAAGCGCTCCCACGATGGCCCCCATGCTGGTCCCCGCCACCACCTGGAAGTCCAAACCTGCTTCCAGGAAGACCTCGAGGGCCCCGATGTGGGCAAGCCCCCTGGCCCCCCCACCGGAAAGCGCTAGGCCCCGCACGCCAAAATCCTAACGGCTTCTGGGTGAAAGAGGTGAAGGCTGGATATAGTGGAGGCGGTGAGCCTGGCGGGGAAGGTCCTTTTGAACCGATACCGGGTGGTGCGCCCCTTAGGCCAAGGCGCCCTGGCCACCGTCTACCTGGCCTTCGACCGCTTCGGCACCCCTTACGCCCTCAAGGTCTTCCCCAGGGGGGCCGAAGCCAGGCGCAACCGGGAGTTCTGGGTGGGTAGGCAGCTTTCCCACCCCAACCTGAACCCCGTCCTGGAGAGCCTGGACCTCGAGGAAGGCCCCGCCCTTCTTCTGGCCTACGCCCCTGGGGAGGAGATGGGGCGCTGGATGGGGCGTCGCCCCGAGCGCCCTAGGGCCCTATATGTCTTCCGCCAACTCCTCATGGCCTTGGCCCACATGCACGGCAAGGGCCTGGTGCACCGGGACGTGAAGCCGGAGAACATCATCGTGGCGGGAACGGACGAAGCCAAGCTGGTGGACTTTGACCTCTCGGGGCCAGCCCTCGAGGCCTTCAAGAAACCCCTAAGGGTGGGTACCCTTCCCTACCTGGCCCCCGAACAGGTCCTGGGGCAAAGCCCGGGCCCCGAGGCGGATGTGTACGCCGCGGGCATCATCCTGTACTGGATCCTCTCCGGGGAACACCCCTTTGTGGGTGGGCCAGAAGAGGTCCTCCTCGGCCACCTCCAGGAGCCCATTCCCCCTGTCCCCGGCCTGGCCCCCCCACAACAGGCCTATCTGGAGCGCCTCCTGGCCAAATCCCCCAAGGAACGTTTCCCCTCGGCGAGGGAGGCCCTCGAGGGGTTTCCCTTCCCCTGAAATGGCTTCCTGCTGGATCCTCTCCACCCTTCTGGGCTCCGCCCTTTTCGCAGGACTGGGGGAGGTGGCGGTGGGGCGGCTCCTGGTGGAGGGGGGCCACCAAGCCCTCGTGGTGACGCAGGAGGGAGCCCACATTCTGGCAAAGACGGATTCCGCCCTCTATGGGCTCGCCCGTACACCCGAGGGGTTCCTGGCCGTGGGCCACCTGGGAAAGAGCCTCCTCCGGGTGGGGCTGGACCCCAACGGGAAGCCCCTTTGGGCCGAGGCTGGCGGCCAGGGGATCCTCTGGGGAACGGATGGCCGCTTCGCCTGGGGAGGGTATATGGGCCCTGGGGGCTGGGAAGCTTTGGTGCTAGACCTGCTTGAGGAAAGAGCCTTCCGCCTTCCCCTGCCCGGCCAGGGGTACGCCTATGGGGGCTTGTACCGGCAGGGCGTTCTTTTCCTGGTGGGCCGGGTGGAGGGAGCGGGAGGGTTTGACGGCTTCCTTCTGGGCCTCCCGGTGGCCCGCCCCGGGCAGCCCTGGGCCTACGGGTACCGTAGCGGCTGGCCGGAGAACGACTACCTCCGCTTCCTGGGAGAAAGGGGGGCGGTGGGCCGGCTGGAGGTAAGCGGGGATTCCGAGGGGCTCCTTTTGGACTGGCTGGGCCTTAGCCAGGGAAAGGCCCGGCTCCTTCGCCGCCCCGGCTTTGACTACCTCAGGGCCTGGCGCGGGGCCTTCCTGGTGGGGGAGGCGGAGGTGGACGGGGTTTTGGAGGGCCTCTGGATCAGCCCACAAGGAGCCCGGTACGCAGGGGGTCCCATGGCTTCCCTGCGCGCCCTGGATCCCCCTTTGGCCTACGGGTACTCCTACCGTTCCCTTTTCCAGGGAGAGGGTCTGGTCCTGAACTTGGAAGAGCAGGTGGGTAGACCCTTGGCTTACCGCCTCGAGGCGCTACGGCTTCCCTGGTTGCCCTTTAGGACTAGGCCCCGGGCCCTCTCCCTAACCTGGAAACCCGTGGCCTGGGATCCCGAACCCACCCTAAGGCTCAAAGCCTGCCCTCCTGGCCCCGACCCCAAGCCAGACTGAGCGTTCCCTTCCCCATCCTTAGCCCTCAGCGGGCATAGGCCCCGTTGGCCAAAAAGGTGAGGATGCCCGAAAAAAGCCCCTGGGCCACCTTCTCCCGGTAAGCGGGGTCAGCAAGCCGCCTTCCCTCCACCGGATGGTCCCCGAAGCCGATCTCCACCAGCACGGCGGGCACCTTGGCGTACCGCAACACGAAGAAGTCGCCGGGAAAGGTCCCCCGGAAGGGACTCCCCGTGGTCTGGGAAAGCTTCCTCCCCAGGGTTTCCGCCAAGCGCTGACTGTAGCGCTGGTTGGCCTGGGCCACGATGTCAAAAAGAATCCTCTCCGCCACGGTGCGGGCCTCCTGGGTCAGGCGCTGCCCCAGCTCCCCCCCGCCGTTTTCCCGGATCACCTGGGCTAAAACCCGGGCATCCTGGGCCTGGCCGAAGTAGAAAACCTCCACCCCCTGGGCGGTGCGGGTGGGGGTAGCGTTCACGTGGATGGAGATAAAAAGGTTCACCTGGGAGCTATCGGCCAAGGCCGCCCTTCGGGAGAGGTCCTCCCGCTTATCGGGGGAAAGGTGCATGTCGCGATCCCGAGTAAGGCGCACCTCTATCCCCTCCTTCTCCAGAAGGCGCTTAAGGCGCAGGGCCACGTCCAGGACCACTTCCTTTTCCACCACGTACCCCACCATCCCCGGGTCCATCCCCCCGTGGCCGGGGTCCAGGAGGACCACGGGCTTGGGAGGCTTGGGTGGACGGCTGCGGGGCGGGTCAGGAAGGGCCTTGGCCGGAGTGGAGGCCTCCTTTTTCAAGCTCAGGTCCACCACCAACCGCTCCGGGTCGGAATAGCGGCGCACCGTGGCCTCCACTGCCCCCTTCAAGCGCACCACCACCCGCACCTGCCCCCCCTCGGGTAGGGTCTGCACCGAGGCCACCTCGGAAGAGTTCACCACCTGATCTATGGGGGCTGCCTTTACCCCCTTCAGGATCAGGACCAGAAGGCCATTCTCCTGGGAAAGCGTGTGCTGGACTTCTTTAGAGGGCAGATCAAAGACCAAGCGGGTGAAGCCCTCGTGCACCCCTATGCGGGGAAAGGCTAAAGCCAGGCTCCATAACCAGACGCCAACCAGGAGGAATACCCGCATCTACGCCCATTCTAGCGGGAAAGGTTAAAGCCTGATAAAATCCGGCTCATGACGAAGAAGGTCGTGATCCACCATCTGGTAGGCCACCGCTTCCTGGGAATGAACGAGCAAGGGGACAAGGTGATGATCGACGGGGACCAGCCCGCCACCGGCCCCCGTCCCATGGAGCTCCTCCTCATGGCCCTAGGGGCCTGCACCGCCTACGACGTGGTGGACATCATGAAGAAGAAAAAGCAGCCCCTGGCCCGCTACCGGGTGGAGGTGGAGGGCATCCGGGCGGAAACCCACCCCAGGCGCTACACCCACATCACCGTCACCCACATCGCCTCAGGGCCCAACGTGACCCTGGAGGCCCTCGAGCGCGCCGCCCACCTCTCCCACACCAAGTACTGCTCCGTTTCCGCCAGCCTCAACGCCGAGATCACCGTCAAGGTGGTGCTGGAGCCCTGGGAAGAAGTCCAAGAGGCCCAAGGCTAAGCGCCATGCTCCTGGCCATAGACATCGGCAACACCTCCACGGTCCTGGGAGTCTTCTCCGGGGAGGAGCTCGTCGCCCACTTCCGCATCCACACCGATCGGATGCGCATGGAAAGCGAGTACCGGGTCATCCTGAAAAACCTCTTCGCCCTCGAGGACCTCCCCCCTCCCAAAGCCGCCCTCCTCTCCAGCGTGGTGCCCCCCGTGGAGAGGGAGATGAAGGAGGCCATAGAGAAGCTCTTCGGCATAAAAGCCCAGGTGGTGGACGCCGGGGCCACAGGGCTCGAGGTATGCATAGACAACCCCAAGGAAGCCGGCACCGACCGCCTGGTGAACGCCGTGGGCGCTTTGGGCTACGAAAGCCCCACGGGCCGTTACATCGTGGTGGACTTCGGCACCGCCACCACCTTTGACCTGGTGGAGGCCCCCAACCGCTACCTGGGCGGGGCCATCACCATCGGCCCCCAGACCGCCGCCGACGCCCTGGCGGCCAGGACCGCCAAGCTCCCCCGCATAGACCTGGTCCCCCCCGCCCAGGTGGTGGGCAAGAACACCCTGGACGCCCTGCGCTCGGGCCTGGTCCTGGGCTATGCCGCCTTGGTGGAGGGCATGGTGCGCCGCTTCAAGGAGGAAGCCGGGGAAGCCCTGGTGATCGCCACCGGGGGCTTTGCGGAAACCCTAAGGGATCTCTGCCCTTCCTTTGACGTGGTGGACGAGGACCTAACCCTTAAAGGCCTTCTTCGCATTCACAAGGGGCAAGGGTAAACCAGTACACCCATCGACCCTCCTCAGGGAGAAGGCTGTACCGGTGCCCTTCCACCCGGTAGCACCCCAGGTCCCGCCAGAGGCCGGGCCGCTCCCGGAGGAAGATCCTAAGCGGGGTGCCTTTCTTCTGGGCCAAAAGCAGGCGAAGATTCCCCCCCACAGGCTCCTGGTTTCCCCGCTTGCCCTCCCCCTGGTAGAGGATGCGGCCATCGGGCAAGAAAACATTCCGGTACCCCGACTCCCCCCGGTCCACCAAGAGGCTACGCTCCCCAATGCCCTTGCGGGTCCTGTGGTAAGCGAAGACCTCGCTCCAGCTTAAGCTTGACACCGCCCTTTCCCCCGGCTATCATCCTAAGTGCCCGGTCGGACGCCCCCGACCCGGCAACAACCCAAGGCCCCGTGGTGTAGTTGGTTAACACACCCGCCTGTCACGTGGGAGATCGCGGGTTCGAGTCCCGTCGGGGCCGCCAGGCCGAGGTAGCTCAGTTGGTAGAGCATGCGACTGAAAATCGCAGTGTCGGCGGTTCGATTCCGCCCCTCGGCACCAGGGTAAACGTAAGCCGCCCTCCAAATGAGGGCGGCTTTATGTTTACTCCTACCCCAGATTCCCATCTTTTTGCTAAACTACCCCTGAAGGGGGTGGGAACCTGAAGCAAACCTTTTGGATTCCGGGTGGGTATTCAGGATAAAGATTTTCGGCGCTGAAGGCATTCATTCTTAAGGTATTGCCGGTGAATTTACGGGGCAAATTCAAAAGGCTGTATTGGGCAAGCCGCGCCGGGCATCCCTGCCCCGCGGCTCCCTTTATTTTCTGACGGGCATTCCCCCAAACCCGGAAGGTTCCCCCCTTGCTCCCCAGGGTACTACCCAGCTGGCCAGGGATGTGCTAGGCTGGGTAGTATAAACCTGACTCACTCCCAAAAATCGTTAGGGTAATAACTGTTTTCACCGTTCTGATACCTATTCTTTCCCTCTTGACAGTATTGACAGACCCCCCTAAAGTGAAAGACAAGCAAACGGGGCCAACCCCCCGGAAGCTCTAGGAAAAGGAGGGATGAAGATGAAGAAGCTGATCGCTCGTGTGTTGGTGCTTCTTGGCTCTCTGGTGGCTTTGGGACTGGCGGCTGGGGCTACTACGCACTGGGAGTAAAAACGGCCACAAGCTGGCCGTTTTTTCTTTTGGGCCCCCAGGGTGGGGGCTTTGTGCTATCCTTAGGCCAGTATGCTCCAAAAGCTCCGCCGCCTGGAACTTCCCCCGCCACGGGTGTTGGCTTATATCCTTGGCGTTTTCGCAACCTTCTTGCTCCTGGAAGGCTACCTCATTGTGCGCTACGGATTCAGCCTGCCCCCTTCCGGGCTGACCTGGTTTGACCTCCTCTTCTGGGCGGTGCTGGTTTTTTGGAGCGTTCGCGTTAGAATCAATCTTCCTCTAAAAGCCAGCATGAGCCACCTTTTCCTCTTTGCCCTGGCCCTGGTGGTCCTCGCCCCTCCCTGGCTTGCCCCCCTATGGGTTTTCCTTTTCCAACCTAGCGATAAGGTTTGGTACAAGCAACTATTTAACCGCTCCCAGGATGCCCTTGCTACGCTGGCTGCCGCCATGGTCTGGCAGTTTTTCCAGGATAATCCTCTTATCTTGGGAACGTTAAACTTAAGTGCTAGCGTGGGCATCGCTCTGGCCTCAGTTACGTTGTTCTTTCTTAACACGGCTTTGGTCACCTTGATTATTCACTTTGCCAGTGGTACCCCCCTGCGGGAAATCTGGCGCAAAAACTATGGCTGGTTAGCTACTAGTTATCTGCTTCTCTCCCCTCTTGCCCTCCTCCTAGCCCGGGCTTATGAAACGCCGCTTATCGGTAACTGGGGAGGGTGGACGATTCTTTTCTTCCTCATACCCCTCTACTACAGCCGCTTCTATTGGGACGAGAAGGTACGGCTGGAGCAAGCGTTTGACACCACCCTGGAAGTCCTTATGCACGCCCTGGAAGCTAAGGAGCCGGAAACCCGCATGCACTCCGAGCGGGTGGCTGACATCTCCCGGGATCTAGCCCTACGGGTATACAAGGACGAAGCGAAGGCCCAGGAGATCTACCGGGCAGCCCGGCTCCACGACATAGGCAAGATCGGCATTCCAGAAGCCCTGCTACTTAAGCCGGATAAGCTCACACCCCGGGAGTATGAGATTGTGCAAAGCCACACCACTAAGGGGGTTCAGCTCCTGAAGCCCGCAGAAAAGGTGGCCTTTGGACCCGTAGTCTACAACGTCATCCTCCACCACCACGAGCGCTGGGACGGGCGCGGCTATCCCAAGGAGCTTGCCGGGCACGAAATCCCCGAGGAAGCCCGCATCGTGGGCCTGGCCGATGCCTACGAGGCCATGACCGCAGGCCGCCCCTACCGCCCGGCCAAATCCTCAGAGGAAGCCCTCAAGGAAATCCAGGACCTTTCCGGCATCCAGTTTGACCCCAAGCTGGTCAAGCTCTTCACCGAGCTCTGGCACCAAAACCCCTTGTGGCGCGACTGCCAGGCTTACCTGGACGCAAAGGAGGGATCGGTATCACGCTCTACCTTGCCGCTGCTCTTTTCGGAATCGGCCTCGCCCTCGCCCTCGGAGCCAGGGCAAAGGACCTCGGAGCAATAGAGCTAAGGGCTTCCTGGGCCTTTCTCCTGGCCGCCCTGGTGGAAGGGGGCTTGGCCTATGGCACCTACCGGGGCCTGTTCCGGCCCGAGTGGGCAGGTCCTCTAGCCAAGGTCCTGGTCCTCCTCCTGGTGGGGTACGGGCTTTACCGGAACTGGCACCTGAAAAGCCTCTACCTGGTGCTTTTCGGCCTTCTTCTGAACACCCTGGTCATCTTTGCCAACGGGGGTCACATGCCGGTAAGCCTGGACACCCTTAAGAAAGCAGGCATAGAAGGCTGGGAGGAGCTTCTAAAAACCAGGGCCGACGCCGTGCATAGCCTTTTGGATGAATCCACCCGCCTTCCCTTCCTGGGGGACGTTATTCCTCTTCCCCCCTTGCGCAAGGCGGCAAGCCCGGGGGATCTCTTCATCCTGGCGGGAATCGCCGGGGTGGTGGTGGAAGGAGCCTTGAGGGCAGGGGGAAGGCGGCTTCCCAGGCGCCAGGCAGCCCTTAGGGTGCTGGCCTTCCTCCTGCTGGTCTTTCTTCTCCTTGCCCTTCGGATTTGAGGCCGGCACCATCTAGGCCCGGTGTAGTGTATATTCCCAAGGAGGGGGCTTACCCCTAAGTCCGGAGGCAATATGGCGTATCGCATCTGCTTGATTGAGGGCGACGGTATCGGCCACGAGGTGATCCCGGCGGCCAGGAAGGTCTTGGAAGCCACCGGGCTTCCCCTGGAGTTCGTGGAGGCCGAAGCGGGCTGGGAAACCTTTGAGCGAAGAGGGGTTTCCGTACCCGAGGAAACCGTGGAGAAAATCCTTTCCTGCCAGGCCACCCTCTTCGGGGCTGCCACCAGCCCCACAAGGAAGGTGCCGGGCTTCTTCGGGGCCATCCGCTACCTCAGGCGCAGGCTGGACCTCTACGCCAACGTTCGCCCTGCCAAAAGCCGCCCCGTGCCGGGAAGCCGGAGCGGAGTGGACCTCATCATCGTGCGGGAGAACACCGAGGGGCTTTACGTGGAGCAGGAGCGGCGCTACCTGGATGTGGCCATCGCCGATGCGGTGATCTCCAAAAAGGCCAGCGAGCGCATCGGCCGCGTGGCCTTGAAGATTGCGGAAGGCCGCCCCCGCAAAACCCTGCACATCGCCCACAAGGCCAACGTGCTCCCCGTGACCCAGGGGCTTTTCCTGGATACGGTGCGGGAGGTGGCCAAGGACTACCCCTTGGTGAACGTGCAGGACATCATCGTGGACAACTGCGCCATGCAGCTTGTCATGCGCCCCGAGCGCTTTGACGTGATCGTCACCACCAACCTCCTGGGGGACATTCTCTCCGACCTCACCGCTGGCTTGGTGGGGGGCCTGGGCCTTGCGCCTTCCGCCAACATCGGGGACACTACGGCGGTCTTTGAGCCCGTGCACGGTTCCGCCCCCGATATCGCCGGCAAGGGGATCGCCAACCCCACCGCCACCATCCTCTCCGCGGCCATGATGCTGGTGTACCTGGGGGAGAAGGAGGCGGCCAAGAAGGTGGAAAAGGCCGTGGACCTGGTTCTGGAAAAAGGCCCCCGCACCCCGGACCTGGGGGGAACCGCCACCACGGAAACCTTTACGAAGGCAGTGGTGGAAACGCTAAAGGCCCTGTAAGACCTTCGCCTGAGCGCCCCTCGAGGGGAGGTCCTCGAGGGGTGTGAGCTTTCCTTAAGGTACACGTGGCTAAAATCAACGAGGGAATGCTGGCCCCACATTCCGCACCCCCTTCACTCCAGCAGGTAATATCGCCCGGCCCCCAGGAGGCGCGCCGCGGTCTCGTGATGGGGAGCCAGGTTGAGGACGAACCACCTGCCCCCCAGCTCCACCA
>Ga0101945_1001411_pt1 | contig 13100 bp, 8 predicted proteins | sample DewCreD2012metaG_2_FD_75246 | JGI IMG/M metagenome (GOLD analysis project Ga0101945, IMG submission 75246) | Hot spring sediment bacterial and archeal communities from British Columbia, Canada, to study Microbial Dark Matter (Phase II) - Dewar... ... | reverse complement strand
CCTTTTGCGCGTCGCTGTGCAGAACCACCGGCGAATCGGGTACGGAGCAAGAGAATTCTACGCCTTTCTCCTGCCCGTATCGCTGGAACTGCGCGACGACGTTGCGAACCAAATCGCGCACATCGAACTCGCTGACGACCACAGGGATTTCGCCAGCATCGATGCCGTTTAAGATGAGAATTCCCTCGATGAGATCCAAAAGCTCGACCGCGTTGGCCTGAATGCGCTGCAGTGCCGACAGTTGCTCCGGATCGATTTTGTTTGCCAACTCCTCGCTCAAGATGGAGCTGTATCCGATGATTGCGCTCAGAGGGGTGCGTAGCTCGTGTGACACATTGCCGAGAAAATGTTCCCGAGTTCGCTGGCCCTGCAGTCGGGCTCGGCGCCGTCGCACGGCCCGATCGACGAGCTCCGCAATATGCGGAACATCGTATGGCTTGATGATGTAATCAAAGGCTCCCCAGCGCAAACCTTGAAGGGCAGTGTCCAGCGAAGCGTACGCGGTCACGATGATGACCTCGACGTCTGGAAACTCCGACTTGATCGCCCGGAGCACCTCGACGCCGGTCATCTGCGGCATCCGTAAGTCGAGGGTGACAACGTCCACCGACTCGTTCCGCAAGAGATTCAGCGCTTCGTCACCTCGGTGGGCAACGAGTACCCGATAGTGCGGGTGGAAGACCATCCGCAGCGCCTCGGCAGGGCCAAACTCGTCATCGATCACCAGTAAGGTCGGGCGGTCGGCGCGCTGTTCCATTGCGTGCATGGCGGTGCCTGAAAAGCAGGAAACATGCCATGCTTTTTGCGTAGACTTTGCACTCACACACGCGCGCTCAGTTGATCAAAAAATCGACGCAACCGGGGGAGGTGTCCTTGCCGCCGTGCTCCTCTTGATGAGCCCGGCACACCGTGGAGCCCAAAGGAAAACGGGGAGATTTCGGCTATCTCGCGGAATTCCCGAGGCTCCCGAACAATTTTGAACACCGGCAACAAAATTGTCCGCTGCTGACTTGTCGCTGCCGTTTCTTGTCGCGGGTCGGCGACCCGGGTTGATGGATTCGCCAGCAGTACTCACTCAGAGCGAGTCGCTTTCGGGGCGAATTCCCAGCTTGTCCATTTTGTATTTCAAGATGCGACGGGTGGTCCCCAAAATTTCGGCGGCGCGGGTCTGATTGTATTGAGCCTCTTCGAGGGCGCGGCGGATGAGCTGTTCTTCGAACTGGTCGACGGCTTCGGCCAAGCGGATCTCTCCGCGCAAGACGCTTTGTTGAACCGGATGAAACTCTGCTCGGTTTTGATTGGCGATGTAGTCAGGAAGGTCGGAGGGCTGCATCACCGGATTTGCGGAAAGCACCATGGCGCGTTCCACAACGTTTTCGAGTTCGCGCACGTTCCCCGGCCAAGAATACGCAAGCAACAGGTCCATGGCCTCATTAGAAAAGGTTTTTTCGCCAATCCCGAGTTCCTTTGCTTTGAGGCTCAAAAAGTGTCGGATCAGGGGGACGATGTCTTCACGCCGTTCGCGTAGCGGAGGAATGTGGATGGAGACTACGTTTAGACGGTAGTACAGATCCGACCGAAACCGTCCTTCCCGGATGCCCTCGTTGAGGTCGCGGTTCGTTGCGGCAATGACCCGCACATCGACGCGAATGGGCTGGTTGCCCCCAACCCGGAGAAACTCGCCTTGTTCCAAGACGCGCAAGATCTTTGCCTGGATGGCAGGCTGCATTTCCCCAATTTCATCGAGGAAGATCGTTCCTTGGTCGGCGAGTTCGAACTGCCCCAGTTTCCGTGCGTGCGCGTCGGTAAAGGCGCCGCGCTCGTGGCCAAAAAGTTCGCTCTCCAGGAGGTTTTCAGGAATGGCTGCGCAGTTCAGGGTCACCATGGGCCGGTGGGCGCGCGGGCTGTGATAGTGCAGTGCTTTCGCGATCAGTTCTTTGCCCGTGCCGCTTTCACCGGTGATCAGCACCGTGGTTTTGAGCGGGGCGACGCGGGACACGGTGCGCAGAATATCCTGCATTTTGGCGGAGCGGGCGATAATGTTCTCGAAGCTGTACCGCACCCCCACCTCGCAGCGAAGGGCTTCGACTTCTTGAACCAGAGCGCTGGATTGGACGGCGCGCTCGACGAGCAGGAGCAGCTCCTCGACATCGAACGGTTTGGTGACGTAGTCGAAAGCACCGAGCTTCATCGCGGTGACGGCGGTTTTCACCGTCTTGGTCGCTGTCAACATGATCACTTGCGGCGACGGGGTGCGCTCTTTGATTTTTTCGAGCACCTCGAGCCCGTCGATTCCGGGTAAAAGGATATCGAGCAACACAACATCGACAGGCGTGGTGGCTAAAATATCGAACGCAGCGTGCCCGGTGCTGGCGGTGAGGACCTCGTATTGGTCCTTGAGCACAAGCGTGAGCGACTGCCTCACGCTGGGTTCGTCATCCACGATTAAAACGCGACGTTTCGGCATAGGTTTCTTCCGTTCCAGTGGCAGGGGGGAAGAGGATCGTCAAAGTACACCGGGCGTCCTCGCTTTGCTCACGGAGCGTGGCACGGTTCCGCTCTAACAGGGACCGAGCAATCAGGAAGCCGAGGGGTTCCAGAGGGGAACTCCCCGATCCCTCCTCGTCGACAAATCGGCGAAGTCGCTCGACCACGGCTCCTTGCGAGCGCGGAAAGCGAATTTCGATCCCGGTGGAACCTACAAGTGGTTCGATCGAAAGAGTGGAACCCTCTTCCAAATCACGCACGACCGCTCGAAGTAAATTTTCCAAGGCAAACGTGAGTTGTGCCGGATCCCCCTGAATCCACGCTCCCTCTGGAGGCAGGTAGTGCAAAACGATTTGTTTTTCGGAGAGCACAGAAGCCAGTTCGGCGAGGGCCGGCGCCAGCACAGCATTGACCGATGTCTTTTCCAGGGTGGGGGTGCCATAGCGAGCAAAACGCAGAAGATTGTCGAGAATACGGTCCATGCGATCCACCGCTTCGCCAGCCAACTGTGCAACCTGTTCCCGCCCGGTTTCGTCCCCCAGCAAGCGTTCGAGATGCTGGCTGATCGTTTTGATCGTCACGAGTGGGTTCTTTAGTTCATGGGCGAGTTCATGAAGCAAAACTTCGAGCTGCTGGGTCGTCGACAGCGAAGGCAACTGTTTCCCCTCGGTACTCGGTGGTGCGAAATTTCGGGCCTTCGTTGTGCCCTGTGCCGTGGTGGACTGTCCCGGAGGTGCGAATAAAAGGGCGTGTGCGGGGATCGGACGCTCGCGAACGAGGGTCATCGTGCGGGCTAAAACAGCTTCGAGCTCGGGGAGATTGCCGAACCACAGGTAGTGGAGCAGGCGTTCCCACGCCTCTGGAGTAAATGTTGGTGGACTTGAACGCAGCATTGCTGCAATGCGAGCCGCTTCGGCTGAAATGATTGCGGGAAGATCCTCAGTCCGGTCGCGCAGTGGGGGCAAGCGGACCGTGAAGACCGCCGCATGATGGAGGATGGCACCGAAGCGCTCTTCGGTTTCGGCGAGCATCTCGGGTGACACTGTCGTGCATGCGAGAAACCAAAGATGAGTCTGTTGCTCTTGGCTTTGGAGAAGAAGGTCCGCCAGTAATTCTTCTCTGCCCGGCGCAAGCTGCTCGAAAGCAGTCACGCACAACGTGATCCGTGTTTTGGGAGGATAGCCGCGCAATTTCTCGGCAAGGTGCACATCGCAATTGGCGCCAGGGACCTTGACGTGAACATGATTGCCGCTGGCCGCATGAAGAGCGCGAGCGAGGCGCAATTTTCCCGTGCCCTGCTCGCCGTAGATCACCAACGGCAGTTGCGTGCGCAGAGCTGCCCGCACCGTGGGAATCGCTGCCGCGGGAAGTAGGGGCGGCGGAAACGAGGGCAGGAGCGTGGCAAGTTCTAGCCGCTCGCGTTGCAGGCCGCTTGCGAATGTGCGGACCCAGCGACGCAACTCCTGCGGACGAAACGGTCGCGGAAGGGCCCCGAAGTGTGCGGCGTTGTTTTCCAAAGGGGTACTTTCTAGCCAGACCACAGGAACGCCGGGAGCCAAGCGGGTCAGCTCCTCGGTGGTCAGGCACCCGCGTTCCACAAGCAAAAGATCACCGGCAAACGGCTGATCGAGTCGCAAAAATTCTTCCGGTGCAAAGCGCGCAACATCGTGCTCGTGGAGCACGATGGCAGCTGTCTCGCGAATGCTTGGAGACCGGTCGATCACTCCAATCCGTAGGCGCTCCACTCCTCCGACTCCTTGCCCAACCTTGCGCCACAACATCGGGGCAAAGCGGCGCAAACCGTACTCCCGATCGAGCGCGAAAGTCAACTGTGTCCGGCCTCGAGGACATGACTCTTGAAGTGCTGGACGGCAAGCCCGTTGGGGGAACGCCGGCCGAGGTGCACGCGAGTGGGGGCGAGCAAACGTGCTGCTTGATCGCGGCTGCACGGTCGATTGCGTGGAACCGTTGCCTTGCCGGTCCGCGAGACCATCGCCGAACTATTGCTCAGGAGTCGCTGCTTCAGGCATGTTCGGAGCTTGGAGGGATCGCGAGAGATGGGTACCACCGAGGAGAGGCGGGCTCCCGATTCGGCACCGGCACGAACGTTGCCTCATGGGTTGCCATTCGCACCGGTGAAAATCGGGGTTCTGATCGACATCGACATGGGGACGAAGGAAGATTTTCTAGCGACCTTGCGTCTTGCGTTTGCTTATGCGGAAGGAACATCAGCACTGCCACGGTCCGTCGAACTTGTGGTGAAGGAGGCCATTGGGCTTCCGAGGTTGGAGGCGCGAAACACGATTCTCGGGTATCGCGAACTTGTCGACGCCGGAGTTTTGGGAGTGATCGGTCCTCTGATCACGGACAACTCACTTGCGCTCGTGCCTGAGATCGAGCGGTGCGGAGTGCCAGCAATCACTTGGACCGGCACGGAGCGCTACCACGGCGAGTACTGCTTCAATTTGGGCAACGGCGGTCTCGCCGAAGAAGGCGCGATCATGGCGAATTGGATTTGCCGCCGCGGGTACCGCCGGGTAGCCATGATGCACGAATTGAGCCCTGGGGGCACCGAGTATGCACAAAACTTCCGGTACTTTGCGGCTCGACACGACCTCGACATCGTAGCTGAGGGGTACACGAGCCAAACACCAGCGAATTTGGAAAACGTCCTCCGGAAGTTGCGGGCCGCAGAGCCTGATTGCCTTGCCTACCTCGGATACGGCTACCCTACCATCTTGCTCGGTCCACTATTTGCCAAACTCGACTGGAATCCACCGCGAATCATGACCACCGCATTCCAGTTTTGTTACGCGAAGCCTGACTGGATGGCGGCTCTCGAAGGATGGTACGGAATCGATCAAATGTGCGAACAGAATCCACGCTTGCAGCCCGTATTGGATCGGGTGGCGCGCGCCCTTGGCAAGCGTCGCGACCACACGGTGACCGCCTTGAGTTGGGACACCGCCACGCTGGTTGCGGAGGGGCTCTTGCGCGCTCCCTTGCTGACGCCGCGGGGCTTCAAAGAAGGGCTCGAAAGAGTTCGCATGCTCCCGGCTGTAAACGGGGGTGCACGCACCCACATGAGTCTGGGACCGTACGATCACAAGGCTTACAAAGGCGACTGGTTACTGGTTCGAAAAGTCGAAGGAGGGCGGACCGTGTTCGTAGAATTGTACGAACCGTGCGACGCCCATGGTCTAGTTCGCAACGAGGGTTAAGAGAGAAAATGCCATGGCCGCTGCGGAAAGACGTTTCGGAACCGGGAGCCACGTTGCCGAACATCTGACTCTGGTGCGGGCGTCGGCCATCGACGCTGCTGGGCACTGGCTCGGAAATCTATTCCAGCGCTTGCGTGCGGTGGAACAGGAGCTGCGAGCCCAGGGCCATGTGGCGGCCGACCTTCTCGAACAAACAACGAACGAACTGGACGAGGTGCTGCATTTGTTGTTGGACTACGTGGGCCCCTTGGTTCCCAAGCTCGATCCCGTTCCTGTGGCGCACGTGTTGGCCCGGTTGCAAAGAAATTTGACCACAGCATTCCCTCTGGATGCGTCCCTCTCCGTGGTAAAAAACGACACTCCGGCCCTCCTAGTGAACACGGACACGCTTGTGGCCATGCTCGACTACTTGACCGCGTACCTCCGGAGAGTCGTACCGGGCGAGGCGACGTTGAGTCTGCGCGCCTCGGCGAGCGAGTCACGTTTGCACATCATACTCTCTTGCTCGCGCGAGGGCTGCGTGAAGCACTCTGCAGCAGCGGAGTTGTATGAGGCGGTGTTGGTGCGCTTGGTGGAGGCGCTCGGGGGCGAGTGGGAATGCCGGGACGCGAGAGAACGGAAGGAGTGGTCGCTATGCCTGCCTCTGCAGCGGTAGTTCGCGGAAACGAGCCGACCGGAGCTCGAGTGCTGGTGGTGGACGACGACCCGCTCATTCGACGGCAGCTGCAGAGCTTGTGTCGCCAGAACGGTTACGATGCAGATGCAGCGCCCGACGCCCCCACAGCCCTTGAGCGCCTGCGAGAGCGATCGTACGGGCTGGTGTTGCTCGACCTCATGATGCCGGGGCGTGACGGAGCAAGCTTACTCGAGGAAATTCGCCAGAGGTGGCCCTCTGTGGATGTGATTATGGTGACCGGCCATGGCACCATCCGCGGTGCCGTCGAAGCAATGCGCAAAGGGGCGAGCGACTACCTCACCAAACCCTTCTCTCCGGAGGAACTTGCGCTCGCCATGCAGCGGGTGTTCGACCGTCGTCGTCTTTTAGAAGAGATTCAGACGCTGCGTGATCAGCTCGCGGAGCGATACCGTTTTGGCAACATGGTGAGTCGCAACCCGAGGATGCGGGAGGTTTTCCGTCTGGTGGCCTCGCTCGCCAACGCGGATGTCACCGTGCTGATCACTGGCGAGTCGGGTACCGGAAAGGAGCTTGTTGCACGTGCGCTTCACGAACAGGGCCGTCGGCGGGGAGGTCCGTTCGTGCCGCTCAACTGCGCTGCGATCCCCGACAACCTGCTGGAGAGCGAACTGTTCGGGTACGAGAAAGGTGCGTTCACTGGAGCCACCAGCGAACGGGCGGGCAAAATCGAAGCTGCCCATGGGGGAACATTGTTTTTAGACGAGGTGGAAAGCATTCCCCTGGCCATGCAAAGCAAGCTCTTGCGCGTTTTGGAGCAGCGGGCCGTAGAGCGATTGGGCAGCAACCGGCAGATTCACGTAGACATGAGAATCGTGGCGGCCACAAACGAAAATTTGGCCGAGTGCGTTGCTCAGGGCAAAATGCGCGAGGACTTCTACTACCGCATTGCGGTTGTTCCCATCGCGTTGCCTCCCTTGCGCGAAAGAAGCGAAGACATTCCTCTGCTGGTCACGGAGTACCTAGAGCGCCATCCGATTGCCCGAGAGAAAAAGATTACGCGGATCAGCGACGCGGCCATGGCGGCGTTGATGCAGTACGACTGGCCCGGAAACATCCGGGAACTTTGGAATGTGCTCGAGCGGGCCATCGTCACGTGTGAAGGAGAGTGCATGGATCACGTTGATTTTGACCGCCCCAGCTCGCGACGGTTGGGCGAGTCACGGGACCCACAGTGGCCTTGGGAAGGCTCCCTGCGGGAATTCCTCCGGGCTACGGAGTTCTCGTACATTCAAGAGTTGCTGCGCCGCTTTTCGGGAAATGTCACCCGTGCTGCCCGCCATGCCGGCATCGATCAAGCGACGTTGCACCGCAAGATGCGGGAGCTTGGGATCGACGCTGCGGCTTTTCGCCGCGGTTGAAGGAGGGGGTTTTCGGCGCGAAAGTGGTGCCTGCCGACAGCCCTTTTCTTCAGGACAACGGCAGCGCAAGCGAGTCGAACGGAGGTTTCGATGTACTGCGAGTTTTACCAGTTGCAAGAACGCCCGTTTAACGTGACCCCGGACCCCAAGTTTCTCTACCTCAACGCACGCTATCGCGAGGCCATTGCGTCGCTGCACTACGGCATCACGCAACGCAAGGGGTTCATCACGCTCATTGGAGAAGCCGGAACCGGCAAAACCACGCTTCTCAAACGATTGCTCGAGGAACTCGATCAGAACACCCGCACCGTGTTCTTGTTCAACACGAACGTCACGTTCGAGGAAATCCTGGAGTACATCTTTGCGGAGTTCGATCTTCCCGTTCACAGCGGGAAAAAGCTTTACATGCTGCAGCGGCTGAACACGTTTTTGCTCGAGGAGCTTCGTCAGGGGAGAAACGTGGCCTTGCTGATCGACGAAGCGCAGGACCTCGAGTACAGCGTTCTAGAGGACTTGCGCTTACTGTCGAATTTGGAGACGGCGAAAGAAAAGATCATTCAGATTGTCCTCTCCGGCCAGCCAGAACTTGGGCAGAAGCTCAGCAATCCAGTGCTGCGCCAGCTCCGTCAACGGATCAGTGTCAACTGCCGCTTGCTGCCGCTGTCGCGCGAAGAAGTCTCTGAGTACATTCACTTTCGTCTCGAGGCGGCAGGCGCGCCCGACACAAAGCTGTTCACCCGCGACGCGGAGGAGCAAATTTACCACTTCTCGCGGGGAATCCCGCGCTTGGTCAACGTGGTGTGCGACAACGCCCTCGTGATCGGGTACGCGATGGGTAAGAAACGGATCACTGCGGACATCATCAAGGAAGCCGCAGCCGACCTGTTGCCGATGGAGTCCGCCGCTCACGTGCAAACGGAAAGCACGCGCGAAAGCGTTAGCACCCCGCGGGAGCCGGGAAATCAAGCGAAATCCCAAAGCTCGTGGTGGCAAAGGTTCGTTTACGGTGGCGCAGTGGTGGCTGCGGCAATCGCGGCTTGGACTGCGGGCCAAGCGTTGTGGCAAGCTTACCGTTCGACCGGTGCCGCGCCTGACGGGCGGGCGACGGCGCCGTCCGAACATGCAGAGGTGATCCGCCCCGGTTCGGTTTCCGCCGGCGAATCCGAGCCGGCGATTCCCGCGGCTGAAACCGAACCCCCCGAGCGTGGCGAAATGCTGCCGGAGCATCCAGAGCAGGCGCCCGCACTGCAAGTGGTGGAGCCTGCGCCCCGACTAGCGATGTTGGCTGATGAGCCGACGGACGTTGCGCGCCCTGACGCTCTTCGAGAGGCACGCACGGGTGGGGCTCTGGAGGTTGCCGGCGAGGGCGCGGCGAAGGCAGTACCGGAAGCAGCCGCGCCGTCTTCGGGGAAGGCTTCAGCTGCTGAGCAGCCGCATCCCGAGGTGGCCACAGCACCGGACTTCGGTCGTGGACAGTCGCCTTCAGGGGTCGTGCCGCAACCAGTTGGCCAAACAGCTTTGATGACAAGAGGAAGCGAGGCTGGGCTGCCCACTGCTGCTGAGAGAGCGGGAAGCGCGGCGGCGCCCGTCGAGGGATCCGGTAGCCCAACGGGGCGGCTGGAAGTCGATCTCGGCCGGTTCACAAGTATGATCGTCCGACCCGGGGATTCGCTCTCGTCCATCGCGCGTGCTCGGTACGGCCAGTCGAGTTACACCATCTTAGACCTGATCAAACTAGCAAACCCCCAGGTCCAAGACGTTGACTGGATTCTCCCCGGGCAATCCTTGCGATTGCCGGATCTGCGCGAAGGGCCTCCCATTTTACGCGAGTCGGCAGGAAAGTACTCTTTGCTCGTCTTCAGCACCCCGAATCTTCCCCGGGCACAAGCGTTGGCGGCAGCGTTGCGAGAGCGCGGATTTAGTGTGGAAGTTCGCGGCGCGGAACTTGGGTCGCAAAAGAAAGTGTTTCGGGTGACGGTCGGCGGTGGTCCGGGACGCGAGGATGCGACTCGAGTAGGAATGGCACTGCAGCGGGTGCTGCGCGAAGATCCGAACATCCTGCGCCTAGGCCTGTGATGCCCTTGCGTGGACGGCTTAGTGCGAAGGGATCGTGTGCCGTGGCGGAGTGGTGCGCGGCGTCCAAATGTCGCAGCAGTCGAAATCCCAACTCGGGCTTCCGCAGCAGCGAAGGGCAAAGGCGTTGTCTTTCGGTTGGAATCGCCCCGAGAGCCTAGGGGTACGCTGAGGAGGTTGCGGTGGGCGGAAAAGCGTTCGGAAGAATCTTGGGTGGCGTAGTTGCCGGAGCTTGGGGCGGGTCGTTGCTGGGCGTTCTGGAAGCGGCCATGATTGTCGCGACGAGCCCTTCGCTGTCCGAGTTCGGTTTGTTCCCTTTCGCTGTATGCGCGTACGGCGTGATGGGAGCTGGGCTGGGGGCAGCTGCGAGCGTGCTGCTGTGGGCTGCTGGTTGGAAGCCAGAGCGCCAGAAGCTTTGGCTTGCCGTGCATGCGGCGGCGGGAATGTTGCCGATTGGCTTTGTGGTGGGGCGATATCACTTGGCGCAGAGGGTGTTTGCCGAGCAATTCCCCGCGTTGTGGAGTGCAGCCGGGTTGGCGTGGACCACTGGGCTCGTGATTGCCAGCGCCTTGCTTGCGGTGCTGGGGGCTGCATTGGTTTCCCTGGTCGCAGGTCGTGAGAGCAGTTGGGCCGCCCCGAGGTTGCTGCTTCTTTGGCTCGTCGGCTGCGCAACCGCTGCGCTCGGGGCGCGATGGTTTACGCCGGTCGTCCCAGAACCACAACGAAGAGCTACAGCGGAAGGTGCAAAGCCCAATGTGGTCCTTGTGATCGTGGATACTCTTCGAGCCGATGCCTTAGGCTTTGCGTCAGGGAAGGCGACCACGCCGCGGATCGATGCGCTCGCTCGTGAAGCAGTGTACTTTCGAAACGCGTACGCCCAGTCATCGTGGACACGCCCGTCGGTAGCAACAATTCTCACGGGGCTTCATCCTGTAGAGCATGGGGCAATTCAAAAGTTCGATCCGTTGCCCGAGGGGGTCGTTACGATCGCGGAGTTCTTGCGCGACGCAGGTTACTGGACGGCGGGTTTCGTAACCAATATTAACGTCGCCCCGATTTTCAATTTCCAGCAGGGATTTGGAGAGTATCATTACTTAGCGCCGAGTTTTTACTTCGGAGCTTCGGATTCGGCGACCCGCCTTTCGGCTTACAAACTCCTGCGTCTGGTGCGCGAGCGCTTTTTTCGGCGCCACTTGTACTTTTACCATTATTACCAAGACGCAAAAGTGATGAGAGAACACGTCGCACGGTGGCTTGCGGCCAAGCCACCCGAGCCTTTCTTTCTGCTGTTGCATTACATGGACCCGCACGACCCGTATTTTGAAATCCCATACAACGGGAAGGGAATCGCTCGAGTACTGGACCCCAATCCACCCGCAGCGCAGGCCGCGGAAATGCGGCGGCTTTATGACGCGGACGTCACTTATTTCGATGAGCAGTTCGGGGAGCTTTTGAGCGAGTTTCGACGCAGAGGGTTGTTGGATCGGACGTTATTGGTTGTGACCGCGGACCATGGTGAAGAATTCCACGAGCACGGTGGCTGGTGGCATGGCACTACGCTTTACGAGGAACAATTGCGGGTCCCGTTGATTATTCGTCGGCCAGGTGGAGTCGGGGCTGGCACCGAGAGAACGGATTGGGTACAGACGTTGGACCTTGCGCCAACGATTCTCGCTCAAGCAGGGTTGCCGGCAACTCCATCCCTTCGCGGGCGCGACTTGTTTTCCGACCAGCCTCCCCCGGAGTTTCTGTACGCCCAAGAAACTCTGGAGGGAAACCGACTCGAAAGCTTGCACTGGCAACACTGGAAGTTGGTCGTTGCGAACCCCGATAACCCGAGGGGTTTGCCGGCAGTGGCGTTGTTCGACCTGATGGTAGATCCTGAAGAGCGTAACAACCTTGCCGCAAGTAATGCCGAGGTTGTGCGTGCCATGCAGCTTCGCTTGGATCAGGCGCGCTCGCTGTTTTCGTCGCGAGCGCGCCGATAAATCGAGACGGAGGGAGGCGATGCTGCTCATCGTAGGCTGGGATGGCGCCTCCCCAAGTCTCGTCGAGAGGTGGCTCCGAGCCGGCCGGCTGCCGAACTTGGATCGGGTGTGGCGAACCGGACATTCCGGCGTGGTGGAACCCCCATGGCCACCGGTGACTTTTCCCAGTTGGACGACGTTCATGACCGGGGTCAATCCCGGGCGGCACGGAATCTTCGACTTTACCCGGCGCGTCCCTGGCACCTACCGGGTGCAATTCGTCAATGCGACAAATCGCAAGGCACCAAGCGTTTGGTCGCTCCTGAGTGCCTCTCGCAAACGCGTGTGTGTGCTCGGCCTGCCTGCCACCTATCCGCCCGAGCCGGTGAACGGAGTCCTGCTGAGCGGCTTCGATACGCCGGTCACGACGCGCGCTGACGCTTCGTTTGTGTATCCCCGCGAACGTGCAAAAGAGATTCTCGAAGCTGGTGGATTTCCGTTCGCGGATTTCCAGGAGTTCCGCGTAAGCCAGCGGTGGTACGCGGTGGCGCGGGAGCGCTTGCTCGCGGGAATCGAACAAAAAACCCGCTTGGCAGAGAAACTGCTGCGGAAGGAACGATGGGACTGCTTTCTGATTCTTTTCGGTGAATCGGACACCGCCGCGCATCACTTTTGGCACTTTCACGACAGACTCAGTCCGTTCTACGTCGGTTCCAATCCGTTCGAAAACGTGCTGGCCGAGGTTTATGAGGCGTTGGATGCCGCACTTGGCCGGCTGTGTTCAACGGTACCGGAGGCGGATTTGCTCGTGCTCTCCGATCATGGGTTTGGCGGTGCCGGCACCACTCGCGTGTACCTGAACCGCTGGCTCGCCGAACATGGATGGCTGAAATTTCAAAGACGCAATCGACGCGGGTCGGCTTTTTCTGCTGCGGCAAAATCCGTCGCGTTGGCCTGGGTGCCGGCGAGATGGCAGGCAAGGCTCTTTCGTTGGGGAGGCTACCGCTGGGCCAGTGCCCTGGAAACATCGACGCGGTTTGCGGGGGTCGATTTTGCAGCCTCTGCTGCGTTTTCGGAGGAACTTGGGTACTTCCCCTCCATCTGGTTGAACGTGAAGGGCAGGGACCCCGAAGGGATCGTGGACGCCCAAGGCTACGAGCAGTTGCGTGCGGAGATCCGCACAGCGTTGCTGCACTGGCGACACCCGCAAACGGGCCGTGCTCTGGTTCGACGCGTATGGCTTCGCGAGGAGCTGTACGCAGGACCTTGGGTAGGGGAGGCTCCGGACATTTTGATC
>Ga0101945_1002419_pt1 | contig 13124 bp, 9 predicted proteins | sample DewCreD2012metaG_2_FD_75246 | JGI IMG/M metagenome (GOLD analysis project Ga0101945, IMG submission 75246) | Hot spring sediment bacterial and archeal communities from British Columbia, Canada, to study Microbial Dark Matter (Phase II) - Dewar... ... | reverse complement strand
TTGACAAAAGTCAATAAAATTATATCATTTACAATTTTTTAACAATTTAACATATTTTTAACAAAATTATTCCAATCTCATAATCCATTGATAATACTAATTAAACCCATACTAAATTCAAAATAAATTAGTGCAGCCCATTAATTACAAAATTTTTTATAAAATATACCATAATTTATCTAATATAATATACAATAAATATAATTAAACCCTTGATAATACTAATAAAAACACTATTATAATAAAAACCCCCAATTTTTATTTTACAATTTTTTAACATATTTTTAATATATTTTTTACAATTTTAACATCCTAAATTCACAAAAAATAATATAAAAAATTTTATAAAAAAACAAAAAAATTAACTTCCAAAAAAGAAGGATTTCATAACATAAAAATATAATATAGATATCCTATAGGTAAAATAAAAAATAAAATAAAAAAAGAGGAAAAAATGAGAATAAAATTAAAATATGAAGTAAATAAAAACTACATCCCATTAATATATAGACCAAAAATAATTTCATTAATAAAAGCATCCTTAGGAAGCGATGTAGATAAAATATACTCTAAAAAAATAACTAAACCCTTTACATTTTCCTTAAAATTCAACGGAAAAATTAATAATGACAAAATATACCTCAACGAAAATAAAATCACATTACTGTTCAGTTTCCTTGAAAATTACGACATAAATGTCCTAAACCTTCCATACTACTACTACGAAACAACTATAAAAATATATAACGGATTAATAAGAATAAATAAATTCTACCTACAAGAAGATCTATTCATTACCCTAAAATACTGTGGTTTCATATCAGAAAAAAAAATAAAAACTAATAAAATAAAATTTAAAACCCTATCCCCAATATTATTAGAAACAAAAGATAATAAACCAATCCTACCCGATAACCCTAACTTTAATTACGAATTCAATAAAATCCACCAAAAAATAATAAACTCCCTTGGATACAATTACAAAGATCTAAAAATAAATATAATCTCCTGGAAAAAACGAGTAATAAAAAATACTTTCTCAGAATTCCAAGAAAAAACAAACAAAAATATAATGTACATAACAGCATTTGACGCTATCTTAGAAATAACTGGAGACAAAACTATCCTAAAAATTCTATACAAAAAAGGTATAGGAAACAGAACAGGTGAAGGATTTGGAATGGTAGATGTAATTTAAAAAATAATAAAAATAATAAAAATAAAATCAAGAGGGAAAACAATGAATAACATAATTTTAAACCAAAATGAAATTAACTTACAAGAACTAAACCTTTACCTATCTAACTGGCTATATAATAGCGGAATATTAGGATTATATAGAATCCTTAATTTCTCTAATATCAATCCAAATTGCACCGAACATTATCTAAATATAAACATAAAAGATTTACAAATAATCCCCATAGCATTCTTTGAATATTATATAAAAAAATACATAATAGAAAAAATCCCAAACGAAATAACCTCTGAAATATTTAAAAAACAAAAAACTAAAAATATCGATCTAAAAGAAATAAAATCAAGCATAACAAACTTCCTAGAAAATGAAATAAAATTTAACCCCAATATTGAAGAATATTTAGTAAATATAGAAAATACTATAACTAACATAGAAAATTTATTAAAAATCCAATTTAAAAATGAAATAGAATCAATACTACAAAAATTAAAAATAAAAGAACTACTATCTCAAAAAATAGAAAAAATAAACACTCTAAATTTATTAAGCTACTTCCAAGGATTATATTTTAATAAATCACTATTAGCAATTCCATCAACCCAAAAATTACCTATAAAAGATAAAATCCAAAAATTCTACCAGGAATATATAAAACCAATAGAAACAGAAATTCTAAACAATATAGCCCAAAATAAATACGAAACTAATAAATACTATACATGTGTTATATGTAATAAGAAATATAAGAATAGAGAATTCTTATGTGAATTTATAGAATCAGATTTCTCAATTTTAGGAGTAAGTTCAAAAGAATTTATAAACTACTTTTACTTTTATAAAGATAATAACAAACATTATAACCTAAAATGTAAAATATGTGAATTAATATTACTATGTTCATTTGCAGGATTCACCAAAAAAGAAGATAAAGATACTAGCAAAACTAATTATATATTCCTATCTGCCCCCTTATTAACTGATATAATAAAATTAAACCAAGATCTCCAAAATAAAACATTTATAAAAATATTAGAAAACCTAACTCAAAACACTGAAATATTAAATAAACTAAATTACTACATAAACAATGTCTATATAGTAGAAATAAATCCTGGTAGAAAACTTGAGAAAAATCATAAATTTACTTTTTTCTACATAAATCCAATCCTAATAGAACTATATCAAGAAAACCAAAACCTAATTAAATCATTAATAGAAAGTTTAAATATAACTATTAATTACAAAAACGAAAGGATAAATTTAGCAAATGAAACTATAAAAAACCTTACCTACCAAAATAATATCATTCCATTAATAATACATTTACTAAAACAATTTCTTCAAAAAGAATTCTATTATTTACTATCCATAAAGAATTTAATTTACCTAAACTTTTTAGTAAGTAATAAAATAATAGAAAAAAACAAAAAATCTGAAAGAGGTGATAATCTTATGGATATTAATAAAATATACGGGATAATAAAATCAATAGAAAGAGAAGCAGCCAATAGTTTCACAATATCCGAAATAAATCAAAATAAAAGAACTTCCATCGCTTTTAGATTCCTTAACCTAGTAAAGGGCAATAAAAAAGAAGATTTTTATAATGAATTACTTAGACTATATGTAGTATATAATAAACCAATCCCAGAAGCTATCAAAAATATACTATATGAAAGTAATTATTTAACATTCCAGGAAAAGGCATTAGCATTTATAACAGGCTTCATTAATCCCACAGATAATTCCTACATAAAAAACTATCCAGAAAATATTTCCCAAGAAAATATTTCTCCCGAAAATATTTCCTTAGAAAATATCCCTGAAAACAATTAAAATAATAATTAATAAAAAAAAATAATTAATAAAAAAATGACAAAAAAGGAGGATATAAAATTATGGATAAAAGGTATGGATTAACATTGACATATATAATAGAGGCGTTCCCTACCAATTACGATGAAGGATATGGGAATATATCTGTAGCTAAAAAAATTCACAGAGCGAACGGAGAAGCTTATTTATTTTCCTCCAGACAATCCCTTAGATATTCTTTAATTAACTACCTATTAGAACATAACCTAATTAATGAAGCTCCATTAACTAAAGAAAAAGGAGTAATCCAATATAAAGAAGATGAATTAAAAAAATATTACTACGAAGAAGCCGATTTATTTGGGTATATGATAACAATTAAAGGAGAAAAAGCACTAACAAGAACAGCTCCCGTTAGATTAAGTCATCTAATATCACTAGAAAAATACTACGGAGATTATGAATTACTTAATAACAAAAACTTTGCAGATAGAGTTAATGATAACCCTAACTTAGCTAACATAGAAACAGCTTTAAATTTATATAAATATACTCTAACAATAGATTTAGATAAAATAGGAGTAGATGAGAACTTTAACATAAACCTAAGCAGAGAAGAAAAAATAAAAAGAATAAATCTAATCTTAGAAGCTACCAAATATTTATATAGAGATATAAGGGGAAGAAGAGAAAACTTAAGCCCACTATTCGTAATAGGTGGAATATACCATATAAAATCTCCTTTCTTTTCTAATTCTATTGAAATAGATTTTTCATTAGAAAAGCCTACAATAAAATTTGACCCTATTAATCAGATCCTGAATTCTCAATATGAAATTAATTCTCAAAAATTCTTCATAAAAGATTTTACCCACATCGGTATATTAAATAATAAACTAAACATAGATAATAATGAAATAAATATATCTTTATCCCCTACCCAAGTAATAGATAAAATTAAATCAGATCTAGAACAAATATTTTAATTATATTTTTCACTTTATTTATATATATACTTAATCATTAAAAAGATACATATTCCTAAGGGGGAAAAATATGAGCAATAAAATAATAAAATTGGAAATATTTCAGGAGAAAGTTAGCTTTAGAATCCCGTATTCTTTTGAATTTGTAGAAACATATCCACTACCCCCTTTTTCCTCTATTTTAGGACTATTACATAATGTATTAAATCTAAAAGAAACTATATGGAATATAAACTTATCAATATGTGGGGAATATGAAAGCATTATAAGAGAAACAGTAGTTTATAAAAAGATTTCTAAAAACGAATCAAAAAATTATCCCATTTTAGTATCATCTTTATTAAACTTAAAAAGCATAATTTATATAAAGCTACCTGATAAAAATTTAAATAACGAATTAATAAAAAGCTTTAAAAATCCCCCATATTTTCTATACTTAGGAAGATATGAAGATATTATAAACTACTTAAATATTCAAGAAATAGAAGAAACTATTGAAAATGTTAGTCTTATAAAACTAGAGTATAATCACTACATCCCTTTTGAAAAGTACTTTTCTAAAAATGTAATAAAAGACAAAATAATAAATCCTATTTATAGCATTCCTTATTATTATAACAAAACAACAGAATATATATCTAAAAAACCTAATATTATAAAAACTTATGATTACATAAGAACTATGTTTGTTTTAAAAGATCAAATATTAGAAGTAAATGAAAATATAGCTTTAGATCCTATTGAAAATATTCCAATCTTTTGGATATAAAATAGCTTCCTAAAATTACCTAAATTGCTTTTATTCCTTTTAAATTTTAAACTTATAATACAACCAAAATAATCAGAGTCTTTAAAGCAAAATAATTAAAACTTTTATAAATTATTATCTATAAATTTTATTTAGCTCATAAATATAATTTTTATAATCATTATTGATGTTAAAGAATAAGTTATCACGATATACCCAATTGTTTTCAATACTTCCTGGTTTATTAATCCTATAATTTTGATCTAAATTTAATAAATCAAAAATAGGAATAATAGCTAAATTAGAATTAGATGATAATATTAATCTAATAAATTCGATAGAAATATTATGTTCAGTTATTTCTTTAGCAAAATATTTATTAATTAATTCTTTTTGATAAGAAGAAGCTTCATTTAAAAACCAGCCTTTAGTAGTATTATTATCATGGGTAGCAGTATATACCACACTATTAGAAGGGTAATTATGGGGGATATGTGGGTTAGTATCAATATTATCCCAAGCGAATTGTAGAACCCTCATAGTAGGTATATAAAAATGTTGTCTAAAAAGTTCAACATCTTCAGTTATAACCCCTAAATCTTCCGCAATAATAGGCAATATTGATTTATAGTTTAATAAAGTATTAAACAGTTCATAAGGTTTAGCATTAGTCCATTTCCCATTGATGGCAGTTTTTTCATAAGCAGGTACCTCCCAAAATGCTACTAACCCTCTAAAATGATCTATCCTAACTAAGTCATATACTTTAAATGAATGCAGTAATTTCTTAATCCACCACTTAAAGCCAGTTTTAGCTAATACCTCCCAATTATAAATAGGGTTTCCCCAGAGCTGACCAGTTTCAGAGAAATAATCAGGTGGGACTCCTGCAACTGCTAACATATTCCCTTCATTATCTAATTTAAATAATTCTCTATTAGCCCATACATCTACACTATCATATGAAACATATATCGGAATATCCCCTATAATTTCTATTCCTTCATTATTTAAGATCTCTTTTATTTCAAAATACTGTTTATAAAATAAATACTGTTCAAAAATATAAAATTCTACTTCATTTCTATCTAAATCATTTAAATTAATATGTTCTTTAAATTTTAAATTCCAGTTGTTCCAACTTTGATTGTTATTAATCTTTTTTAAATATTTAAAAACAGCATAATCATTAATCCAATAATTGTTTTGGTTTTTAAATATCTCTAATTCTAGCTCAATTTTAGTATTATTTTTAGAATTTTTAAAATTGTTAAAAACTAATCTTAAGATTTTATCTTTAAATTCAAATGCTAAGTTATAATGTACTTTATCTAAAGGTAATTCTACTAGGGAGTATTTATTAATAATTTCATTTAAAATATTATTTACTTCGTTAGGAGAAATTAATCCATCTTGAATTAGTTTATAAATGCTAATAAAATAAGGATTACCAGCAAAAGCAGAATAACTACTGTAAGGAGAAAAAGATAAATTACAAACTGGATTAATTGGTAATATTTGGATTTTAGAAAACCCTAAACTTTTTATTAAATTAATAAAGTTAGTCTTATATATAGTAGTAAAATCCCCTATAAATATATCATAATCATCACAAGATGGAAAAGAAAAAATTGGGAAAAGTATTCCACTACTTCTTTTTATAATCATATAAATTCCCCCTATCTTTATTTTTTGATTTATTTAGTTATTTAAAATATTTTAAATTAGTATTAACAAATTCAATGGAATTATAAAGTCTATCTATAATGGAACTTCCTTTTATAAAGTTAGCCAAAATATAAATATTATAATCCTTTAATTTTTCAGATACTGTTTCAATATTTTTTAAAACTTTAAATAAATTTACATTATTAGTTAAGATTGCGTGTTGCCACTCTACGTATTCACCATAAAGTATATCCTCTATTTTAACATTTTTAAATAAAGTAATTTTGTTTAATTCATTTATAAGATCTTTTAGATCAAGATTAAAATCATCTTTTAAAAAAACCCTTAAAAATTCTATAGAGTTATTATTAAACTTATAATTTGATATTAAATTATTCCATTTTTTGTTAAAAAACGAAATAGCTTTAAAGATTTCATGATTTTTAAAAAGCAATCCATTTATTTTTAAGTCAAAAAAATTATTTAAAATTAATATATAAATAAAGGAGCTATGATAAGAAATATTTTTTAAAAGCTCAGTTAATTCTTTTAATAACTCTAAAAAATTTTCATTATTACAATCATTTAATGAATTATTAATTACATCATTTAAATTAAAAGCAGGGATACAAAAAAATATTTTATTAACAATTAACTCTGTTTTTTCTGTTTTTAATATGTATTTTTCTTTATCGGATTTAAAATTAACTAAGTAATCATTTACAAATTTTACACCATTATTTATTAAAAATTGATAAAAATAATTAACTAAAGATTGCAAACCATTTTTAAAGTTAAAAAAAATAGTAGCTTTACTTTTTAATAAATTTTTTTTTATATTTTTTAAATAAGGTAGTAATGGAATAATACTTAATTTATCAATATCAGTAGAAAAAACATTAGAAAAAATAGGAAATAAAATATTTTCATTAAACTCCTTATTAAAATTTTTTTGACAAAAAGTTAATAAAGTATCATTTAGATCATACTCTATTTTTTTATATAGATTAAATATAAAATTTAGTTTAGATTTAAAAGAAACCAGATTAGAAAGTAAAAAATCTATTATGTTGTTTGGAATTTTATATATTTTATTACTAAAAAATACATAATTAGGGTTATTATTAGAAAAAATAGGTTGTAAAGTAGATAATTGAAATTCATTATTAATTTTATTAAATTTTTCATTATATACTAATGAATCAGGTCCAAGCTCTATAAAATATTTATTACCATTAAACTCTAATAATTTAGTCTTGATCTTTCCGCCAATGTCTTTGTCTATAATGTAAATATCATAATTATTTGAATAGTATTTTTTTATTAAAAAAGCTGCAGATAATGCAGTTATCCCACCACCAATAAATGCTATATTCCCCATTCCTTATATTAATTATATTAAAAACTTTATCATATCTTCCTTCAAAAACTACAAAATAAAAAGTATACTTTCTATAAAAAATAATTAAGAATTAAAATATCTAAAAAACACTCCTTAAAAAATCCTAAAAGTAAAAAAAACATAAAACAAACAAAATGGATTTTGCTTTTAGATAAATTAATACAATTAGATGATATAGCATATCCAAAAACTATAATAAAAGATATAGAAATCTATCATTATTGGGATAGTAGTAGATATATTAACCTATAATAATTAAAGACCATATTTAAATATCTCAGTTTTAAATATCTCAGTTACAAAAGTGATAACAACAAGGATAAAACTAGAAATTTATATTCCATCAAACCTAACTAATGAAGTATATAAAGCTAATCTAAATCACATTGAATTAGCACTATATTCAGGATTGCTAACAAATAACTATTTCTATCTTCCTATTATTCTCATTGTTCTAAAAATCTTTCCAAGCACATACATATAAAGCTATTATGTTTAATTGTTAAATCTACATTTTTATTATATCAAAGAGCAAATAATAAAAGAATATGAGCTACTTAAGTCTAAAGAATTCAAAAAACGTATCAATATTAGTCTCTCTAGAAAATTCAATATTAAAAGAAAAAGATACTCTAAATAATCCCCATCATTTCATATTTATATTATTTTACTTTATCAGAAATAGCTAAAAATAATTTATTTAAATTCTTCTTTACTAATGAAATAAAAGATGACTGAAATTTAGAAGAAATAATTTTTTATATAGAAAAACATTTAAGCTATATTATTAGGTTATATTATCCAAAATGATAAAGAACTATATAATAAAGAAATTTTAATTGTTAAAATAAAAGACAAGAAAATTCAATTAGAAAACTTAGAAGATTTGTATAATTATTTAGAAAAATATTTAAAAATAAATAGGAGTGAAATAAATGAAGCCCCAGGAACCATTTTTGCTTTCCTAAGAAGATTTAGGAAAATCAAAAAAGATTGCAATTTCTTAGTTTCCTCAATTACTAACGATAAAATTAATATAATGGAAAAAATAATTAATAGCAGCTTAACAGTAATAGATGTCCATAGTCTACCGGAAAAAGCCTAAAGCTTTGTAGTATCCGCCATTTCATATTTAATATATCAAAAAAAAGAAGAAGAACAGGATTTAAATAAATATTTCTTTGTAATAGATGAATTAAATAAATATGCTCCAGGTAATGTAGATACTCCAATAAAGGATATACTAATAGATATTTCAGAGCGTGGTAGAGAAGTTTAGGAATAATACTAATAGGAGATCAGCAAACTGCATCATTAGTAGAAAACAGAATACTATCTAATTATGCGATAAAAGTGGGTTGAAGATCCGACAAAATATCTAAAAGCTATTATTCGTTTCTAAATGATAAACTAAAGAAAAGAGTAATAATATTAAAAACCAGGGAATATGGTAATTTCTCAAAGAGATTACCCATTACCAATTAATAATAAGATTCTCTTATCCCGTATGAGCTACTAGAAAATAAGAGGTCTATACAACTCAAAAAATCCAGAAATCTTAAATGTACTATTTTAAATACCATCACTTAAAAACATTACTTAGTTAAAAAAAACTACCTAACTATCTCATACTCAAAATTAACTAAATTTTTATTTATTTTATCAAACTCTATTCCTACAAGATAAATTTTTTCATAATTTAGATATTTTTTGTGATACTCTTTTTCTTTGATTTGTTTTAACGCTTTCCCTTTTTCTTCTTTCTTCTCTATAACGAAAAATTCTATATTTGCCTTATTTGAGTTATCTGAGTTATATGTTAATATTACTTTGAACTCTATTATATATACTAATTTGTTATTCACTATTATTGTTAAATCTATTCTCCCTTTTGATGTGTTATCTTCTATTATTACATTATATCCCGTTGCATATACTAATCCATATATCGCTGCAGAATATACATACTCATTTTTTAATACTTCATAGCTTATTGTATTTATAAACACTTCTATTTGTTTTTTTATCTCTTGTAGATCTTCTCTTTTAAATGCTATATTTATTAATGTCGTTTTATCTATTTGGTAATCTCCTGTTATATAAAATAATATCTCACTATTAAATGATTTTCTTACCTCTTTATTCGGATAATCTAATGAATACAATACTTCCTCATTTTCATACTTATATTCTTCTTTTATTGTTAAATACCCTGTTTGAAACATTAACGCTTCTATACTTATATACTCTATATCAAACTTCTCTAATATTTCACTTGTATAGTATTTCTTATGTAAATAAGGTAGATCAAAGTTTTTTTGTTTTATTATTTTAAATAAAAACTCGGTCCTTCCTGTTTCGTACCAATAATTCCTTATCTCCTTCTTATCTAAATATAACAACACATCAAATGGATTATACACTTTATTAGCTAAAAAGTTATATCCGTTATACCATTCTTTTATCTCTTCTAAATTTACATCTTTTAGATACTCTTTAAAATAATATTCTAATTCTTGTTGAGTATATCCGCATATATCCCCATATCTCTTATCTAATGATATATCTTTTAACTGATTTAATCCACTAAACAGTGATACTTTTGCAAATTTACTTACTCCCGTTACTAATACAAACTTTATATATTTATCTAATCCTTTTAATACTGAATAGAAACTCTTTAATGTTTTTCTTACTTCTTCTGCTTGTTTTTTTTCTTCTATTACATCCAATATTAGTTTATCATATTCATCTATTAGTACTACTACCTGCTTTTTATACTTTTTGTTTAATTCTATTATTAATTTTTTAAAATTTCCTGGGATATCTTTTTCTTTATCCATTTCTATTTCATGCTTTGTGTAATTCAATTCTAATTCTTCTTTCATTCTTTCATATATCTCTGTATGTTCTTTTATATCTACTGAAAAATCTATTTTAATAACTGGATATATTTGATTCCAATCCCATTTATCTTCTATGTATAATCCTTTGAATAATTCCCTTTGACCTTCATGTAAATATTCAATTGTAGATAATAACAGCGATTTTCCAAAGCGCCTCGGCCTACTTAAAAATATATATTTTGAACTACTTAACAACTCGTATATATACCTCGTCTTATCTACATATATATAATTATTTGTTATTAACTCCTTAAAATCACTTATTCCAATTGGTAATTTCTTCATTTAACCTTACCCCCTAATTATCTCATATTCAAAATTAGCTAAATTTTTATTTATTTTATCAAACTCTATTCCTAGTAAATATATTTTTTCATAATTTAAATATTTTTTAAAGTATTCTTTTTCTTTAATTTGTTTTAAAGCTTTTCCTTTTTCTTTTTCATTCTCTAACACCTTAAACTCTATTATATATACTATTTTTTTATCTACTACTATTGTTAAATCTATCCTCCCTTTTGATGTATTGTCTTCTATTATTACATTATATCCCGTTGCATATATTAATCCATATATCGCTGCTGCATATACATATTCATTCTTTAATACTTCATAACTTATTGAATTTATAAACACTTCTACTTGCTTTTTTATTTCTTCCAGATTCTCTTTTATTAATGCTAATTCTAATGGTTTTGTTATATATTGCTTATAATCTCTTGTTATATAAAACAATAACTCATTGTTAAATGCTTCTCTTACTTCTCTATTTGGATAATCTAATGTATATACTTCCCTTGCACCTATTTTTTCTATCTCTTTTATTGTTAAGTACCCTGTTTGAAACATTAACGCCTCTATATTTATATACTCTATGTCAAACTTCTCTAATATCTCTTCTGTATAATATCTCTTATACAAATAAGGTAAATCAAAGTTCTTTTGTTTTATTATTTTAAATAAAAACTCGGTCCTTCCTGTTTCATACCAATAATTCCTTATCTCCTTTTTATCTAAATATAACAACACATCAAATGGATTATACACTTTACTACCTAAAAAGTTATATCCGTTATACCACTCTTTTACCTCTTCTAAATTTACATCTTTTAAATACTCTTTAAAATAATATTCTAATTCGTCTTGGGTATATCCACATATATTTCCATACTTTTTATCTAATGATATATCCTTTAACTGATTTAACCCACTAAAAAGTGATACTTTTGCAAATTTTGAAACCCCTGTTACTAATACAAATCTTATATATCTGTCTAATGCTTTCAATACTGAATAAAATGCTTTTAACATCTCTCTTATCTCATATACTTCTTCCTTATCTATTAAATCTAATATCGGTTTATCATATTCATCTACTAATATCACTACCTGCTTTTTAGTTTTTTCACTTATATGCTCTATTAATAATTTCCAATTTATATATACACTTAAATTCTCTTTTATTTCATAATCATATTTCTCTGAATACCTTAATATCACTGAATATATCTGTTCTTCTAATAAGTGTTTATTTAACGTCTGGATTTCCCCGAAATCTACCCTTATTACAGGATATTTTTCATTCCAATCCCATTTGTCTTCTATGTATAATCCTTTAAATAATTCTTTTTGGGATTCATATAAATATTCTATTGTTGATAATAATAACGACTTTCCAAAACGTCTTGGCCTGCTCAAAAATATATATCCCCCATTATTTACCAAATCGTATATATATTTGGTCTTATCTACATATATATAATTTCCTTCTATTAATTTCTTAAAATCACTTATCCCAATTGGTAATTTTTTCATAAAAAGCACCCCTTTTTAAATAAACATTGTCTAATTAATATTTAAATTAATTTTAAATATAATCCTGTTATTTTTTAAGAATTTATTCAATATAAAAATCTAATTCTAAAAAAATTCATTAAAAAGAAAAAATTAATCTTAAATAAAGAAAGAAATTCTAAATGAAAAAATAACTCTAAAAATTTTTAGTTTAAATGAATAAATAAAAAAGGGAGCAAAAAGCCCCCTTGCTTTTTACTTTATTTTCAATTTCTCTAACCCTACTCTATCTCTATTACATACATATCATAATTACTACTATTATTATAGCTCTCCCCAGTGACATAAACTTTACCATTGCTATCTACATATATGGATATTCCATAATCCCCATTCCCGCCAGCGATGTTATTAACAACTACTTTACCATTAGTTCCAAATGTATTATCCATACTCCCATCACTGTTTAGCCTTATTACATACATATCCTAATTACTACCATTAGAGCTATACCCGGTGACATAAACTTTACCATTGCTATCTACATATATGGATATTCCATACTCCCAATTCCCGCCAGCGATGTTATTAACAACTACTTTAC
>Ga0101945_1002418_pt1 | contig 13127 bp, 12 predicted proteins | sample DewCreD2012metaG_2_FD_75246 | JGI IMG/M metagenome (GOLD analysis project Ga0101945, IMG submission 75246) | Hot spring sediment bacterial and archeal communities from British Columbia, Canada, to study Microbial Dark Matter (Phase II) - Dewar... ... | reverse complement strand
AGCCTGCACGATGGAGGGGACGGCAATCTGCCCCGCTCCCACCATCCACCCCTCGGTGCTCTCGTCGACGAAATCCACCAGCACGACAACTCGGAGCGACTGCGCGGATCCCCTCGCCCCCACCGCCAGCAGGAGGGCGAGCAGGACGACGAGACCCACAGACGCAAGGACGCCTCTATGCCCAGGTGCTCCCCTTCGCCGCCGCATGGATTCCCTCACCCCCTATCCACTCACTGCGACCCGGCCCGCCGGACGATGGTCCAGACGCCTCCCTCGTACTTTACGAGATCCCCCACCTCGACCCTGAAGAAGAAGTCGTCGGGGACCGCGTACTCGATGCCGTTGATCACGATGACGTACTGAGGGTCTACTGCGCGCGCGTACTTGGCCTCCACCCAGCCGATCACTTTCGGCCCCCCTCCGCCTCCGCCGTCGCATGAGGGAAAGACCTGAGCCAGGGTCGTGGCCAGAAGCGCTACAAGCAGCAGACCCTTCATCGCCGAGCTCCCCCGTCAGGATGTCGCACTTATCCTACACCAATCCTGGCCTCCAGGCAGCCACAAAAGACGAGGCCCCCGGTCGCCCGGGGGCCTCGTGCCCGGCTTGGGGCCTCAGACTACCACTCGAACCAGACCTCCACGCGGTACCTGTTGACGGGTACTGTCCCCGCAGGGCTCTCCAACCGCTGGTAGCGCACGCGTCCCGTCGTGTTGGGAGCAAGCGTGGACACCACGCCGACCTCCAGGACGTTGTGGAGGGCGCCGGTCGATATCGCGGTACCCGACTCGTAGGCGACATAAGGCCGGAAGCGCGGGCTGATGGTCAGGCTCAGCCGCGCGTTCCACGCGCTCAGGTCCCTGGAGTTGGTACCCGTGGCGATCAGGTTCGAGGACCCGGCGTAGAGCGGGGTCCACGTCCCTACCCCGGCCGTCCCGTAGCTCTTGTACCCCAGGGTGAGGGTCGGGGCGCCGGTGGTGACGCCGAACATCGCGGCCAGATCCCAGGTCGTGGAGACCTGCCAGGCCGCCCGGGCACCGGCACCGCTGGGCGTGAAGCTGGCGTACTCCAGCGTGGCCCTCAGGCCAGGAATAAGAGTTCCAGCGAGGTCCACCGACCACCCCGTGTTGGAGATGTTGGGTGTTATTGAGGTGAAATTGTGCCGCTCGGTGTAGTAGTTGGCCCCAAGGGTCCAGCCGGGAAGCAGCGGAAGCGAGCCACGCGCCATGTACAGGTCAACGGCTCCGCTGTCCCGGAAGCCCGCCGCCTCGAAACTGACCGGGGCGAAGGAGCCGCGCACCGTCAGGCCGCCGAAGCCCAGACAGGGGTCGAAGACGGCGCACTCGGAGAAGAGCAGACCCACCGGTCCCAGCTTGTAGGTCTGCCGGCCGGCCCGCCACCTCAGGCCGAACCACTCTACGTCGATCTGAGCCCGGTCGAAGAAGACCCTGGCATCGTCCGTGGCTCCAGGGGTCACCAACCCGGCCACCACGTTACCACCGACCAGTCGGAAGGTGGCGCTGGCGCTTGGCCCGATGCTCCCGGTGTGAGTGAGGTTCACCAGCGTCCAGGAGCCGGATCCACCCGGGCCGCTCACGGGGAACTGGTACCGCACCATGGCGAACCCGGTGGTCTTGGTGTTGTCCAGCCGCGCCTTGAGGGCGGCCAGCTCCTCCTCCACCGCGGTGATGCGCACGCCCAGCGCCGACAGCTCGGCCCGGAACTCGTTGATCAGCCGGGTCAGCCGGTCGATGTCCGCGCGAGTCACTTCCGGCGGCGGGATCTTGACCGGCGGAGGCGGCGGTGGGATCTTGATGGCCTCGATCCTGGCCAGAATCCGGGCCAGGGCCATGGCCATCTCGTAGCGGGTCATGGCGCGGTCGCCCTTGAAGGTCCCGTCCGGGAACCCCTCGAGGATGCCCTTCGCGGCCAGCTCGGCGATCGCGTCGAAGGCCCAGTGGTCAGCGGGCACATCGGCGAACGGCTGGGCGAAGGCGGGGGCGACCAGCGCAAGCGAGAGCACTGCTGCGATGGCCAGTGCGAGATGCCTCATTTGTACCCCCCTTGTGTCGATCTGAGCCGGCTGCCCTCGGGGGTGTCCGACGGAGTGATCACGTTTCCTCCGGCGCACCCATTCGGGACCGCTGGCTCTGTCCTCCCGCCGTCCCGCTTCCGGCGGTCTGTCCTGCCACCCCTCCTTTCCGCCGCTCGGAACCGCGTTGGGCCGTTAGGCCAAACGGCGGTAGACACCTAGTCCGTTGGTATCTCAACTGATACGCCCCGCCGCGATTTCACCCGGCGGGAGGCTTCACAACGCCAAGACACACAAGGTCCCGCCCTCCACCGCCGTGCGGTGGATTCCGGCGGAAACTACAGTATTTTGTCGTACTGTACCTCTCGTGCGCCGCTCCCACGCCTTAATCGGCTTCGACACATCACGCCCGAATCCTTCCTCGCTCCTCCTTGCGCGGACAGGGCCGGACGGGCCCGCGCGCGGCCCACTCACCGTCCTCCGCCCAGGGTCCGCTCCAGGAGCAGCACGGCGGCGTAGTCGTCGTACTCCTCGGGAGGCACCTGGAGCGAAAGCGGAATCAGCCTCCGCCAGCCCCGCGGCGGGTGGTCGCGGAAGTAGCGGCGGCGGGCCTCCAGGGTGGTTCCGCGCTCCTGCACGGTTTCCACCCGGGGAAGCCCGGAGAGATGGCCCAGGGCCTCCAGTATGGTCTCCGACCCCGTCCCCTCCCCTACTACTATCCGGGCGACGCCGTAGCGCTTCACCCACCCGGCGACCACCTCGGGCGCCTGCGCGGTGGGCACGACCGCTCTGGCCAGCAGTTCGCCGAGCCGCCCGACCGCCAGGCCGCATTTCTGCCGGCCCGGGTCTATGGCGAGGACGACCTCATTCACCGAAGGTGACCCAGAGGAGGAGGTAGGCGTCGACAGGGACGCCGTCGCGGCGGGCGGGGAGGAAGCGCCAGCGCATCAGGCCCCGACGCGCCGCCTGGTCGAGCTCCGGGTCGCCGGAGGAGATGAGGACCTCGACCTCGGCCACGGTGCCATCGGCCAGGACGAGCAGCCGCACCCGGACCCGTCCGCTGACCGCCGCCTGGCCGGCCGCCATTCCCCCCGGCCCTGGCAGGACGACGGCCCGCAGCACCGGGTGCAGAGGCGGCTGCTCCACCGGGACGGGAGGAGTGAGGACGGGCGAGGACTCGATGCGTGGCGGTCCGCTGGCGTCACCCGGCGGCGGCTGCGGGGTAGGGGTTGACGGCGCGGGCGAGGGCGCGTCATGCGCCGGCGTCGTAGGGCCGGGTTCCTCTGGAGGGGAGGCTCCGGAGGCACGAGGTCCGCCGGAGGCAGGAGGTCCGCCGGAGGCAGGAGGTCCGCCGGAGGCAGGAGGTCCGGCGGAGGTAGGAGGCCCGGCGGCTCCATTCCTGGATCGGGACTGCGGGGCCTCAGGGGGCGGGGGTGCGGATGCCGCGGCTGCGGAAGGGGATACATCCTGCCCCGGCGGGGCCGGCATGGGTGGCGAGACCTGCGGCTGGGCTGAGGGAGCCGCTAGCGGCCGCGGGCCAGCCGTCCTCGGGGGGTGGGTCGGCCTTGCGGGGCTCGCAGCCGGTCGCGGGGAAGGCGTGCGGGGGGCCTGTGCCGGCTTGGGGGCTTCCTGCTGTCGAGACTGCAAGAGGGTAGCCAGAGACTCGGGGTCGCCCTCATCGGCCGCCGACGGCCCGGGGATGCGTAGATAGACGGCCGCCGGGGACGAATCCCAGGGGGCGCGTACGGGCCGCCGCTGTACTATGACTCCCGCACCGGCCGCCAGGCCCGCCAGCAGGACAAGAGCGGCGATCGCCACCCTCCGGGAGATCCCGCGATCCGTCATGGGTTCCGGCCGACCTCCCCGCCGCGCTGCGGACAGGCTGCGCTCATCGACCTAACGCAAACTGTACGAAGAAGGTCCTCCCCTGCGCGGGATAGCCCCGCAGGGTTTCGTAGCGGCTATCCAGCAGGTTGTCCACCCCGGCCAGCAGCAGGAGCGGACCGACGCTTTGCTCGTAGCGTAAGCCCACGGTCACGTATCCCGGCAGCGTCACGCGCGTTGCCGGGAAGGTCGATGTGTCCAGGTCGTCGCGCGCCGAGGTGTAGGTAACCAGCAAAGACGCAGCGGCGCCGGAGGGCCAGATCCGGCGGAGCACGGCGCTGCCCTGCCAGGGCGGGACACGGAGCAACCGCAGCCCCGTGTCCCGGTCGACCCCATCGGTCCAGGTCAGGTTCCCCTGCGCCGTCCATCCCTCGCCGATGCGCCATGCCGCCTCTGCCGAGATCCCGGCGATGCGGGCCGAGCCGACGTTTTGCGGGTCGCAGCCGCCCACGATGAGGTTTCGGGCGACGGTGGCAAACCCGTTGAGGCGCAGGAGCAGGCCCGGACGAGGGGCGGCCTCCAGGCCCAGGTCGGCTGCCCACGCCTCCTCGGGGCGCAGGGCGGGATTGCTGCACCCGGGGTAGTTGAGCTCGAAGAAGGTGGGGGCGCGGAAGGCCCGCCCGACGCTGCCGCGCACCCGAACCCGGTCACTGGCGAGGTGGACGAAACCCAACCGGGGGTTCACCTGCGCGCCGTAGGTCGAGTGAGCGTCATACCGCGCGCCCAGGCCCAGGTGCGTTCTCGGTCCCAGGACGGTGTCGTACTGCAGGTATCCGGCCCAGGTGGCGGCATCGCTCTGGAAGGTGGCGAAGGTGGAGGTGGAACTGAAGGTGCTGCGCGCTAGCTCCAGCCCCCAGGTGAGGACGGCGCCGTCCGGCCGGCGGAGGACCCGCTGAAAGGCACCGCCCAGCGCCCCCCCGCGGTCGTCCGAGGAGAATCCGGGCGAGGTCTGCGCCAGCCGGTCCCCCAGCCACCAGATCCGCGCCTGCATGGTCTGGGGGCCAGCCTCCTTCGCCCACGTCAGGGCCAGGAGCGTGCGCACATCGTCGAGGCGGTCATCGGGCGTGGGGAAGAACGTCGGCCCGGGCAGGCCCGCTGTGCTCGCGGAGTGCCGCGCGACCAGGGTAAGGGTGCGCTGCGGGCCGCCGGGGAGCTCCAGGTGCAGCGTCCCCGTCCAGCGGGTGGCGTCGCTGTTGGGCCGGTCGCCCGAGGTGCCCAGTACCTCCGCGCCCAGCGCGATCCGGCCCCCGGGCCAGGCGCGCCCCAGGCGAAGGCGCGCCCCGGCGCTCCCGAAGCTGCCGCCTACCATGGAGTAGCCCGTCTTTGCGGACGGGCGCGTCCGCACAGAGATCACCCCGCCCAGCGCGTTCCCGTAGATCGCGGAGTAGGAGCCGCGCAGGACCTCGATCCGTTCCACCTCTGCCAGGGAGATGGTGCTCAGGTTGACGCCGAACTGGGCGGTGGCGTTCAGCGGCACGCCGTCGACCAGCACCAGCACCTGTTGCGGGGTGGAGCCGCGGATGGAGGCCTGGGTGAACCCGCCGGGGCCGCCGCCGGCGGCGCGGGTGGAGACCTCCGCCAGGAAGCGCAGCGCGTCGCCCAGCGTGGCGAACCCCAGCCGGCGCAGCTCCTCCCCGCCCAGGACGCTGACGAAGGCGGGCGTCGTGGTCGAGAGCTGGGGGCGAAGGCCGGGGACGGTCACCTCCTCCCCTTCGAACGTGGGGACCTGGCCTCGGACCGGGGCCATTACGAAAAGCAAAATACCCACGGCGGCAATCCCCGTGGGCACAGTGCGCAGAGCCATCGGACCCACTCCCCTTTCCGCGAAGGTGTGAGCGCCACGGCGGCAGGCAGGTCTTCTGGCTCCGGTTCATCGCGCAGCCGGCCTTCCCAGGCGGGAGGATCGCCCCTCGCCCAGTGGCCCCCGTGGCCACACTCCCCGTTACAGCGGCGGGACCGCGCCGGGTTCCCTCTCGCCTCTGAGAGGCTAGCAGGTCACCGGCTTCCCTCTTCCGACGGAGCAGCGCTCCGTCAACCTGCGCCGTTCACTGGGGTATTCCAGGCGAGGCGGCGGACTCCTCCCGGAGTGTTGCATCGGCGCCGATGTCCTGCACCGGGATGTCTGTCGACCACTTGCCCCGACGGAGTCGCCTCGCGCCAGGTCAGATGCGCGGGCGGAAGGAGACGCGCAGGGGGCCCACGGTGTAGACGTCCTGCGTCACCACCACGTCCACCCGGACGGGACGGCGGGCCTGTGTGATGGCGCTCACCACGCGCCGCAGGGCGTCGAGCTCCGTCTCCACCAGGGGCGGGTCGGTGACGCGGGCGAACGGCGGCGAGAGGACCTCGCGGCGGGCGGCGGGCGCGGTCTGGTCGAGCAGGTCCAGCAACTGCCGACCCACCTCGTCCCGGGAGCGCCGGCCGTCCACCTGGCCCGACCCCAGCACCCGGCCCCGCGGGAAGACCAGTCGGTTGTCCACCAGTTGAACGGAGACCTCCAGGGGCTCGCCCACCAGGGTGTTCTCGTTGGCCACGATGCGCACCACCGTCTCCCCGGGGTGCTGCTTGACCAGCTCCGCCACCTGGTCCCAGGTGAGGGCGGGAGGGAAGAGGCGCAGCACCGACCCCGTCGTCCCGTCGACGCCGATGCCGCTGGCGAGCGCCTGGTCCACCGCGCGCAGGCGCAGCGTGTCCACCTCCACCGCCACCTGCACCAGGGGGAGGCGGGCGTCGATGATCCCGCGCAGTACCTCCTGGTTGCGCAGGTAGGCGATGTCCCCCTGCTTCAACTGCTTCAGACGGCCTTCCGCCCCTCGGATCTGCTCCCGCAGGGCGTCCATCTGAGCCTGCAGGCTGCGGAACTGGAAGAGCGCCTGGCGGGCGTCGCGCGAGACCAGCAGCACCGCGGCCACGGTGACGACGGTGATGATCATGCCGGTGGCCACCGTGACGATCTGGGCGGTGTGGCGGGGGCGCAATCCGAGGAGGGTGAGCCGGCGCCGGCCGATGGCCCGGCCGACGAGGTTACCGACGTAGGCGATCCCCCCGCTGACCAGGATGAGCAGGGGCACGAGAACGACGCCGAACTCCATCAGCGGTGCACCACTAGACGGCCGAGCAGCCGCAGGTAGGCGACGATCTCCCGCGGCGAGAGCTTGCTACGCCCGGTGGCGCGGTCGGTGAAGGTGTAGCCCACCTCCACCACGGCCAGCCCGGGGTTGCGCGCCAGGACCTCCAGTAGGATCTTGAACCCCACGCCCCAGTAGTCGCGGGCTAGCACCTCGCGGCGCGCGGCGAAATAGCCCGACAGCGGGTCGCGCACTGCCAGGCGCAGGAGGAGGCGCGCTCCCGCCGTGGCCAGCAGGCTGGCCAGCCGCCGCCACGCCGGCCACCGCCGGATCCCTCCGCCCGGCACGTAACGCGAGGCCACCGCCAGGTCCGCACCCCCCTGTACCGCCGCCACCAGGGCCGGGAGGAGCTGCGGCGGGTGGGAGCCGTCGCAGTCCATCACGGCGACCACCGGCGCCGAGGTGTGCGCCACGCCCGCCAGCACCGCCGAGGCCAGCCCCGCCTTCCCGGGCCGGCGGACCACACGAAGCGGCACCGATCCCTGGGCGGCCAGGGCTGCGGCCACCTGCGCCGTCCCGTCGGGGGAGGCGTCGTCGACGACGATCACCTCCAGGTCCAGCGCCCGGGCGATCGGGCGCAGGGCCGCCACCAGGCGGGGCAGGGTCTCCCGCTCGTTGTAGGTGGGCAGTATCAGTGCGGCTCGGACCGTCATGGGGATGCGCACCGGAGAGGCAGCAACGTCCGCAGGGCGACCACGTCGCCGCGGGACGCCACCGGGACCAGCGCTCCTGCAAACGCCCGCCGCGCCCAGCGATCGTATTCGTCCCGCGCGAGCACCAGATAGGCGCGTCCGGGGCCGCAGATTGCCCGGCGCACCTCCGCCTCGCGGGGCGCGACCCACTGGACCCGGCGTCCGCTGTAGAAGACCAGCGACGCCCGGTCGCTCAGACCGGCGCCTACGATGCGGTCGCCCGGCCGGAGCTGCGCCCGCAGCGCCAGGGCCAGAGGTTTCATCGGCTTCAGCAGCTCCACCGCAGGGAGGACGACGAAGACCAGGATCCCCAGGCTGGCCACCATGGTGGCGGCCAGGGCGGCCAGAGCCAGCGCGTGCCGCCGCCAGGCCATCAACCCGGCTGCCACCGTCGCGCCTCCCGCCACCGGGAGTGCCAGCAGCCGGAGCTGCGGCCGCAGGGAGGCATAGTGCCCCGGCGCCTGCCGCGCGCCCAGTTCGGCGACGGCCAGGACCAGGAACCCGGTAACGGCCAGCAGCACTGCGCCGCTCCAGCGCAGGAGCGCGGCGGCCCGGGAGTCGCCCTCCCAAAGCGCGGCCGTACCCAGGCGGGCGATGGCCACAACGGCCACCGGCAGGATGGGGAGGATGTAGTTGGGCAGCTTCGTCCCCGCGGCGGAGTAAAACAGGAGACCAATCCCCATCCACAGGAGCAGAAGGAGGCTGTCCCCATGTCGCCGCGCCCTCCGCCAGTGGTAGACGCAGGCTGAGGGCAAAAGCGCGCTCCAGGGAAACGCGCCGGCGGCCAGCACGGGCAGGTAGTAGTACCACGGCCCGGGCTGGTTCTCCACGACGCCGAAGAAGCGGGTGAACAGGTAGTAGCCCACCGCCGTGCGCAGGAACGCCCGGCCGTGGAGGGCGGCCTCGATACCGTACCAGGAGAGGCCGATCAGGCCGTAGATGACAAGGCCCTCCCAGGGGAGGGCCTGCAGCCGCTCCCGAAGCCGACCCTGGAGCAGCCACCAGACCACCAGCACCATCGCCGGCAGCAGCAAGGCGATCGGGCCCTTGGTCAGCGTCCCCAGGCCGGCCCACACAAACGCCCAGCGGTAGGCGCGCCTGCGATCCGGCCCGCTCGTGGCCTGCTCCGCCGCCACCACCATGTACAGCGCCAAGAGCATGAAGACGACCAGCGGGACGTCGAAGACGGCCATGCGGGCCAGCAGGAAGTACTCCAGCATGGTGGTCAGGATCAGCCCGGCCAGCAGCCCCGTGCGCAGGTCGTATAGTCGCCGGGCAAGCAGCACGGTGACGAGCACGCCGGCCGTCCCAAAGAGTGCCGACCAGATCCGCGCGGTGAACTCCGTGAAGCCGAAGAGGGCGCCGGTGGCGGCGACGAGCCACATGTACAGGGGCGGATGGACGAACCAGGGCTCCCCGTTGCTGTAGAGGGTGATCGGGTCGCCCCGCTGCACGATCGCCCGGGCCACCTCGGTGTACTTGGCCTCGTCCTGGTCCCAGAGACTCCCCCGCCCAAGGGCTACGGTGAAGACAACGAGGGCGGCCGCCGCCAGCAGCAGGGGCGCGGCCCGCTCCTGGGGCCGGACGGTCAGCGCACTCGCCACAGGATGGCGCCCCCCACCATGGCCAGGAGGAGGTTCGGGGTCCACGCGGCCAGCAGGGGCGGCAGGCGGCCGGTCTGGCCCAGGGCGAGCGTGGCGTTGGTCAGCAGGTAGTAGATCAGGATGACCAGCACGGTCAGGCCCAGGCCGATGGAGGGCCCGCCGCGGTGCGGACGCAGCCCCAGGGGGATGGCCAGGAGGGCGAAGGGCAGGCTGCTGCTGGGTAGCGCCATCCGGGCGTGCATCCACACCAGGTACTCCACCACGGCCTCGCCCGTGCGCCGCAGCACGGCGATATAGGCGCGCAGTTCCCGGATGGTCATCTGCGAGGGGTCCTTGCGCTGGACCAGGATCTCCCGCGGGGTGCGTCGGATCTGGGCCTCAAGGCGGTGGAAGGCCAGCTCCACCGGCGGCGTAGCCGTGAGAAGGTGGGCGGTCCCCTCCTCGAACTCCCACCGGCCGCCGCTGTAGCGGGCCCGCCTGGCCTCGATGACGCGGACCAGGCGCTCCGCCTCGAACTGGTTGACCACCAGCCCTTCCAGCACGTCGCCGCCCTCGGCTACGCGGCGGGCGTAGTACACCGAGACGCGGGAGCCTTCCACCTCGCGGAAGAGGACGTAGCCGCGCGGAGACGGGGGCTGCCCGGTGGCACGGCTGATCTCCTGGGCAAAGCGGTCCTCCGCCAGAGGCACCGTCCACTCGGCGAGCACCGCTCCCCCTACCGCCACCAGCGCCGCCACCACCAGGACCGGCAGGCTCATCCGTCCCAGGCTGATCCCCCCCGTGCGCATGGCCACCACCTCGTTGTGCTCCGAGAGGCGGCCCGCGGTCATCAGCACCGACAGCAACACGGCCATGGGCAGGGAGGCCACGGCCAGGTTGGGCAGCCGCAGGAGGAGCAGCCGCAGGACCGTGGGGAGGGCGATGTGTTGGCTGACGGCGATGCGCACCAGGCCGAAGATGTCGTTCACCGCCAGCAGGACGGTGAAGAGGCCGACCCCGAAAAGGAAGAGGCCCAGCACCTGCTTTAGGATGTACCGATCGAGGATCGAGATCACAGATGGAAGGCATCTCCCAGGTAGAAGCGCCGCGCCTCCTCGCTCTCCATGATCTCCCGCGCCGTCCCCGCCAGGAGGACGGAGCCCTGGTGGATGATCATGGAGCGGTCGGTAATGGCCAGGGTGTCCCGCACGTTGTGGTCGGTGACGACCACGCCCAGGCCGCGCGCCCGCAGCTCGCGCACCACCTCCTGGATCTCCGCCACGGACTTGGGGTCGATCCCGGTGAACGGCTCGTCCAGCAGGATGTAGGACGGCTCCATGGCCATGACGCGAGCGATCTCCACGCGCCGCCGCTCCCCGCCGGAGAGGGAGACCCCCACCTGGCGGCGCACGTGGGTGAGGCCGAACTCCACCAGCAGCCGCTCCACCGTCTCCCGCCGCGCGGCGCGCGGTCGTCCGGCGGCTTCCAGCACGATGAGGATGTTCTCCTCCACGGTAAGCCCGCGGAAGATCGAGGGCTCCTGCGCCAGGTAGCCGATGCCCATGCGCGCCCGGCGGTGCACGGGGAGATGGGTCAGCTCCAGACCGTCCAGCCAGACCTCCCCGGCGTTGGGCCGCACCAGGCCCACCATCATGTAGAAGGTCGTGGTCTTCCCGGCGCCGTTGGGCCCGAGGAGGCCGATGATCTCCCCCCGCTCCACCTCCAGCGTCACGCCGTTGACCACGGTGCGCGAGCCGTATCGTTTAACCAGGTTGCGTGTCCGGAGCACCGCTGACCACTCCCCGGGGGTTACTGCCCCGGCCCACCCAGGGTCAGACGGGGGCGGCCGGTGGCGGTCATCCGCCGCGCCCGCAGGTCCACCGTCACCATCTCGGCGGTGAGGGTGTCGGAGCCGCGGCGAACGACCACCCCCCCGCTCAGGGTGACCACGCCGGCGCGCCCGTCGAGTGCCGCCAGCGGCGCCTGCGCCACTAGATCCCCTGCAGAGAGGCGGACGTCCTGCTCCGCCGTGGCCCGCTCCTCCACGAGGCGCGCCTCGATTCTCCCCGCCTGCAGGCGCCCTTCGCGAAGGGTCAGGTCCGCGTCCCCGGCGGCGTTCACCACCTCCGCTGCCGCGTCGAACTCCAGCCGCACCCCCGCTAGCCGCATCTGCCGGAAGGTGAGGACAGGATCCCCGCCGGCCGCCACCTGCCGCCTCGCCAGGTCCGTCTCCGCCCACGCTGCGGTCAGCCGCGCCTCGTCGGCGCCGAGATGCGCGGTCACCTCCACGCCCTCCTCAGCCCTCACCAGGTGTCTGCGCAGCCAGGCCGCGGCGCGGGCCGCCCGAAGGACCAGCATCTCCTGCCTCAGGACCACACCGCCGGAGGCCTCCGCCACAGCTCGCCGCTCGTCGTAGCGGACCTCCGCGGCCTCCAGCCTGGCCGCGCCCCAGGCGACGACCACCGGGGAGCCGCGCAGGACCCACATTCCGGCGCCGGCATCGTACTCCGCGAACGACGCACCAAAGACCTCTACGGGCGGTCCCGCCGGTGCCGCGGCAGCCCCGGCAACGAGATGCAGAGCGTCCGCAAGGCCCAGGGCGACCGCCAGGACGAGGACGGTCAGGGCCGGGAGGAGAGGGGCGCGCACGGCTACTCCCGCACGGTGACGCGGATCCCTCCGCGAAGCCTCGCCCTGCGCAGCCCGACGTCGCTCTCCAAGCGGTCGGCGCGGAGGGTGATCCCGTCCTGCACCAGCACGACGCCGCCGGTCGCCAGCAGAAAGCCGCGGGCCGCCGACCACTGCAGGCGTCCGGCAGCCAGGGAGCGTCCCCCCTCGGCCCGTGCGCGTACCCCTCCCGAAAGCGTCAACTCCTGCGCGCTGGTGGAGAAGACGGCGCTGGCCGCCGCAATCGTCAGCACGGATCTACCTCGCTCGTAGAACTTCCCCTCCACACCCTTAAGCCGGACCTCCTGCCGGCCAGCATCCGTCTCCAGGGTCTTGGCACGCAGTTCCCACTGAACTGTGCGGGACGCGTCGCCTCCCCTGAGGCGTCCGCCCTCGATGGCAATCTCCGGCAGCGGGACGGCAACTGGCGGGGAGGTGTGTACGGCCGCGGGTGCGGGGGTATGGATCACCGCAGGTGGAGAGACGCCGGCTGACGGCGAACGGCCGCCGAAGGAGCCCCCCCGGCCCAACCAGGTCAGAGCGGCCAGCCCGAGAGCGGCGATCATTGCCGCGGCCGTCCACCACCTCACGCGCATCTGAGCCGGAGCCCCGTCTTTCCACCTGATCCTGGTCCCCGCCCTCTCACGGCGGCCGTCAGGTCGTCTGTATGGTACTTGAGCCCTCTGGCCCCAGCAAGCGCGCCAGGCGGAGGACCTCGGCTGCGGCGCGCTCCGCCGCGCCAGCGCCCGCCAGGGCTGGGCGCAGGGCCCGCAGCTCCTCCTGCTGGCGGATGCGCCGCGGAGTATCCGCCAGCCAGTCGACCAGCGTCGCGGCCAACCGCTGCGGCGTCAGGGAATCCCCCAGCAGCTCGGGCATCACCTCGCGTCCGGCGAGGAGGGAGGGCAGGCCGGCCCACCGCACACTCGCGACCCGCCTGGCAATCCAGTAGTCCAGGGAGGAGGTCCTGTAGATGACGACGCCGGGGACGCCCAAGCACAGCGCCTCCAGAGTGGCGGTGCCCGACGCGATCACGGCGAAATCGGAGGCGGCCAGGGCGTCGTAGCCCGCCTGCGTCCCGCCCTCGACGAGGACGGCGGGCAGGTCAGCATGGCGCAGCGACGCCTCTACCTGCGCCCTGTCGCGC
>Ga0101945_1002408_pt1 | contig 13214 bp, 12 predicted proteins | sample DewCreD2012metaG_2_FD_75246 | JGI IMG/M metagenome (GOLD analysis project Ga0101945, IMG submission 75246) | Hot spring sediment bacterial and archeal communities from British Columbia, Canada, to study Microbial Dark Matter (Phase II) - Dewar... ... | reverse complement strand
ACTCCTGCTCCGTCTACCTGCTGGACCCGGCGGGGGAACACCTGGTGCTGCGGGCCACCACCGGGCTGGCCCAGGAGGCCATCGGCCGGGCGCGGCTGCGCTGGGGCGAGGGCATGACCGGCTGGGCGGCCAGCCACGCCGCGCCCGCGGCCAGCAGCGACGCCGCCCAGGATCCGCGCTTTGTCTACCTGCCGGAGACCCGGGAGCTGGCCTTCCGCTCCCTGGCCGCGGTGCCGCTGCAGAGCGGAGGGCGGGTGCTGGGCGCGATGAACGTGCAGACCCGTGCTGTCCACGAGTACAGCCCGGAGGAGATCGACCTGCTCTCCACCATCGCCGACCTGGTGGCGGGGGCCATCGAAAAGGCAGCGCTCTACGACAGCATGCGCCGCCAGATAGGGGAGCTGTCCACCCTGGCCGAGGCCAGCAAGACCCTCACCGCGCCGCTGTACTTGGAGGAGATGCTGCGCTTGATCGCCGAGATGGCCACCCGCCTGATGCGTGCCGCCGGATGCGTCATCTACCTGCTGGATCAGGAGAGTGAGCGGCTGGTGCCGGCGGCGACCCATGGGGGTGATGGCGGGACGGAGGGCGACGGGAAGGCCCTGCTGGCCGCCCTAGCCGAGGAGGCGGTGCGCGCTGGCCGGCCGCTGGCCGTCGCCGACGTCCGGGAGCGGGCGCCCCAGGCACTTCCCCGCGCGGTCCTGGCCGTCCCCCTGACGGTGCGGGGGAAGACCATCGGCGCTTTCCTCGCCGCGCGCGGCCGCGTCCACCAGTGGTCCGCAGACGAGGTGGAGCGCCTCTCGACGCTGGCCCACCAGACCGCCCTGGCCATCGAGAACAGTAGCCTGGTCGTTCGGTCGGCCCTGGTGCGGGAGATGCACCACCGGGTGAAGAACAACCTGCAGACCATCGCCATGCTGCTGCGGCTGCAGCTAAGGGGGGACCGGCCGGTGAGCGGCCGGGAGGTGCTCACCGAGACCGTCAACCGCATCCTAAGCATCGCCGCCGTCCACGAGATCCTCTCCGTGGAGGGCTTCCGCATGGTCAACGTCCGCCACCTGGTGGAGCGGGTGGCCCGCTCGGCCGTGGAGAACATGCTCCCCGCCTCCTCGGGCATCACCGTGGAGGTGGCCGGGGACGACCTCTACCTCCCCTCGCAGCCGGCCACCTCGCTGGCTCTGGCGGTGAACGAGCTGGTGCAGAACGCGATAGAGCACGCCTTCCCCGGCCGACAGGAGGGGCTGATCGTCATCCGCCTGGGTCGGCGGGAGGAGGAGTGCTTCCTGGAGGTGCAGGACGACGGGGTGGGGTTGCAGCCGCGGGAGGCAGGGGAGGAGACCTTGGGGCTGCAGATCGTCCGGGCGCTGGCCACCGAGGACCTGCGTGGCACCTTGACCTTGGAGAGCGGGCAGGGGACGCGCGCCCTCATCTCCTTCCCCCGACCGCAGACGCCGTGAGCCTGCGCATCGTCATCGCCGACGACGAGGCTGTGATCCGCATGGGGTTGCGGGCCATGCTGGAGGAGCGGGGCTACCGCGTGGTGGGGGAGGCGGGGGACGGGCGGCGCCTGCTGGAGCTGGTAGAGCGGCTGCGGCCCGACCTGGTATTCCTGGACATCAAGATGCCTGGGCTGGACGGGCTCGCCGCCGCGGAGCGGCTGGCGGAGACGCACCGCCTCCCGGTGATCGTCCTCACCGCCTACGGCGAGCGCGACCTAGTGGAGCGGGCGCGGCAGGCAGGGGTGATGGGCTACCTGATGAAGCCGCTGCGGGAGGCCGACCTGCAGCCGGCCATCGAAGTGGCCCTGGCCCGCTTCCGCGACCTGCAGGCGCTGGCCCAGGAGGTCAGCGGCCTGCAGGAGACGCTGGAGGCGAGGAAGCTGGTGGAGCGCGCGAAGGGTGCGCTGATGCAGCGTCTGGGGCTTACTGAGGAGGACGCCTACCTGCGGATGCAGCGCGCCAGCCGCAACACCAGGCGCCCCATGAAGGAGATCGCCCGGCGCATCCTTGAAGGCGAAGATCTACCTTGACGGCGACGGTAATCATGGTACCATTCGTAGTGAAGTAAAGTCGCAAACGGACCGCGGAGGCCGCGACGCCTCTCTTAACCGAGGGGCGTCGCATCTGCTTTTCTAGGGGGCGGGCCACGCGGTTTCCGCAGGACCAGGAGGGGAGCGCCCATGTCGATCACCGAGCCCCGCGCCGCCGCAGCCCGGGTGACCACACCGCAGGAGGTCATGGAGCTGTGCCAGCGGCAGGGCATCCAGATGGTCGACCTGCGCTTCTGCGACCTGCTCGGCACCTGGCAGCACTTCTCCCTGCCGGCGGAGGAGCTCAGCGACCGGCTCTTCGGCGAAGGGATCGGCTTCGACGGCTCCAGCATCCGCGGCTTCCAGCAGATCCACGAGAGCGACATGCTCCTGCTGCCAGACGCCGCCTCGGCGCGCGTCGACCCCATGAGCCGCGTGCCCACGCTGCTGCTGGTCTGCGACGTCCTGGACCCCGTCACCCGGGAGCCCTACTCCCGCGACCCCCGCGGTGTGGCCCGGCGGGCGGAGCGCTACCTGGCCGCCTCCGGCATCGCCACCGCCAGCTACTGGGGGCCGGAGGTGGAGTTCTTCGTCTTCGACAGCGTGCGCTACGACCAGAACGCCCACTCGGGCTACTACTTCGTGGATTCCGCCGAGGGGGCCTGGAACACCGGAAGGGACGAGCAGCCCAACCTGGGGCACAAGCTGCGGTTTAAGGAGGGCTACTTCCCGGTCCCGCCCGCGGACTCCCTGCAGGACTTCCGCTCGGAGGCCGTGCTGAAGATGCGCCAGGCGGGTCTGCCGGTGGAGGCGCACCACCACGAGGTGGCCACGGCGGGGCAGTGCGAGATCGACATGCACTTCGCCACCCTCACGGAGATGGCGGACCGGGTGCTGCTGTACAAGTACATCCTTAAGATGCACGCCCGGGCACACGGCAAGACGGTGACCTTCATGCCCAAGCCCGTCTTTGGCGACAACGGCTCGGGGATGCACACCCACCAGAGTCTCTGGCGGGAGGAGCGCAACCTCTTCTTCAACCCCCAGGGGTACGCCCAGCTCAGCGAAGTGGCGCGCTACTACATCGGCGGGCTGCTGGCCCACTCCCCGGCGCTGCTGGCCTTCTGCGCCCCCACCACCAACTCGTACCGCCGCCTGGTGCCGGGCTTTGAGGCGCCGGTGATCCTGGCCTACTCGCAGCGGAACCGCAGCGCCTGCGTGCGAATCCCCGTCTACTCCACCGACCCGCAGACGAAGCGGATCGAGTACCGGCCGCCGGACGCCTCCAGCAACCCCTACCTGGCCTTCGCCGCCATGCTCATGGCCGGCCTGGACGGGATCCAGCGCAGGCTGGACCCGGGGCCCCCGCTGGACGTGGACCTCTACGACCTGATGGCCCACAACGGGAAGGACGTGCGCCAGGTGCCGGGCACGCTGGCGGAGGTGCTGGATGCGCTGGAGGCCGATCACGAGTTCCTGCTGCGGGGGGGCGTCTTCACCGAGGACCTGATCCGCACCTGGATTCAGATCAAGCGGACGCGGGAGGTAGACGCAGTACGCCTGCGCCCCCACCCCTGGGAGTTCGTCCTGTACTACGACGTCTGAGTTACGACAATCTGCCCGGCCACCGCTTGACCTGCTCTGGGCCGTCAGCTAATCTGGCTTATTGAAAGTCATTTTCAGTAGCACTTCGAAGGGCGGACCGTGGATCTGGAGCAGGCGGCCGGGCACCTCCGGGCCCGCGGGCGGAGGATGACGGCGCAGCGCCGCGCCGTGCTGCAGGCCCTGGGCGAGCTGGGCTGCGCGCGCGGGGTGGGCGAGATCCACGCCCGCGCCCGCCGCCTCGCCCCCCGGCTGGGCCTGGTTACCGTCTACCGCACTCTGGACGCGCTGGCGGCGGAAGGGGTGGTCCGGCCGGTCTTCCTGGGCGACGGCCGGACGCGCTACGAGTCCGCGGAACCCGAAGGGCACCATCACCACCTCGTCTGTCTGGGCTGCGGGCACGTCGACCCCTTCGAGGGGTGCTCCCTGCAGCGGCTGGACGGCACCGTGGTGGGCAAGGGATTTGCCGTCGCCACCCACCGGCTGGAGCTGTTTGGCTACTGCCGGGAGTGCCGGGAGCGGGCGTGAGGGCGTCCCTCTTCTTGCAGCGCTTTATACTGGTCCTGCTGGCCGTGGCGGTGGCGGCTGGGTGCGCGCGGGCTCCCGCGGTCGCGGGGGAGGCCATAGTGGCATCCATCGACCCGCTGGCGGAGTTCGCCGCCCGGCTCGCCGGGCAACGGGCAGTCGTCCACGTGCTGGTGCCGGCGGGAGTCGAGGTGCACGACTACGAGCCTACGCCGGGGGACCTGCGGCGGCTGGTGGCGGCGCGGCTGTTCGTCTACAACGGCGCGGGACTGGAGCCCTGGGTGTCGTCCCTGCGGGCACAACTACCGCCATCGGTGCACGTCGTCGAGGCCGCAGAGGGGCTGCCTCTGGCGGAAGCGGAGGGTAGTGTGGACCCGCACGTCTGGCTCGACCCGCTGCTGGCCAGCCAGCAGGCAGAGCGCATCCTGGCGGCGCTGCTGCGCCTTGATCCCGCGGGCCGCTCCCGGTACGAGGCCAACGCCGCCAGCCTGCGCGCCGACTTCCGCGCCCTGGACGCCGCCTACCGGCAGGGGCTGGCTCACTGCCGGCGCAGGAAATTCATCACCGCCCACGCCGCGTTCGGGTATCTGGCACGGCGCTACGGGCTGCGCATGGTGCCCATCAGCGGGCTGGCCCCGGAGGCAGAGCCCTCGCCCTCCCGCCTAAAGGCCATCGTCCAGGAGGCGCGGCGTGCCGGCATCCGGGTGATCTACGTGGAGCCCCGGGGAGAGCGACGCCCGGCGGAGATCGTCGCCCGGGAGATCGGAGGGCGCACGGCGATCCTCGATCCGCTGGAGAGCCTGCCGCCGCAGGGGCGGCGCAGCGGGAAGGCCTACTTCACGGTGATGTATGAGAACCTCGCCCAACTCGTCCGGGGCCTTGAGTGCCCCTAGCGTACCAGTGGCGGAGCTGGAGCACGTCTGCTTCAGCTACGACCGCGAGCGCGTGCTGGACGAGGTCAGCTTGGTCATCGCCCGCGGGGACTTCCTGGGGATCATCGGGCCCAACGGCGCGGGGAAGACCACGCTGCTGCGCATCCTCCTGGGCCTGCTGCGCCCTGCCTGCGGCCACGTGCGCCTCTTCGGCACCGAGGTCGGTCAGTTCCGCCAGTGGCAGCGCATCGGTTACGTCCCCCAGAAAGGTGTGGCCTTCGAGATGCGCTTCCCCGCCAGCGTCTTCGAGGTGGTGACTAGCGGCCGTGTGCGACGCAGCGGGCTGGGCCGTCCCCTGGCCGCCGCGGACTACGAGGCGGCGCAGCGCGCCCTGGATACGGTGGGCATGGCCGCCTTCCGCGACCGGCTCATCGGTCGCCTCTCCAGCGGGCAGCAGCAGCGCGTGTTCATCGCCCGGGCGCTGGTCAGCGACCCGGAGCTCCTCGTGCTCGACGAGCCGACGGTGGGCGTGGACGCGGAGGCGCAGGAGCAGTTCTACAGCCTGCTGCGTCACCTCAACCGGGAACGGGGCACCACGCTGGTGCTCGTCTCCCACGACATCGGCGTGATCTCTCAGGAGGTGACGCGGCTGGCTTGCCTCAACCGCACCCTGGTCTTCCACGGCAGCCCGGAGGAGGCGGCGCGCTCCGGGGCGCTGGCCGAGATGTACCGCCTGCAGAGCTGGGTGGTGGCGCACCGGCACTAGTGCGGGCAGGCTGATGCCTGAGGTCCTCCAGTACGGGTTCATGCAGCGGGCGCTGCTGGCAGGGGTGCTCATCGGGAGCATCGCCCCCGTGGTGGGCGTCTTCCTGGTGTTGCGCCGCCTCAGCCTGATCGCCGACACCCTGGCCCACGTGTCGCTGGCCGGGGTAGCCGTCGGCCTCCTTCTGGGCGCATACCCGCTGGCCGGTGCCCTGGCCGCGGCGCTGCTGGGGGCGGTGGGCATCGAGCGGCTGCGTGGCGGCCTCGGAGGGGAGACCGCGCTGGCCATCTTCCTCTCCGGGGGTCTGGCCGTGGCCGTGGTCGTCATCGGCCTGGCGGACGGCTTCACCGTGGGTCTCTTCCCCTACCTGTTCGGGGCCATCACGGCGGTCCAGCCGCGGGACCTGTGGGTGACCTTCCTGCTGGGCCTGGGGGTGGTGGGCGCGGTCGCCGTCTTCTACAAGGAGCTCTTCGCCATCACCTTCGATGCGGAAGGGGCGCGGGTGCAGGGCCTGCCGGTGGAGGGGCTGAACCTGCTGTTCACCTCCGTGGTGGCGGTGACTGTGGTAGTGGCCATGCGCGTCGTCGGCATCCTCCTGACCAGCGCCCTCATCGTCATCCCCGCGGCCACCGCGCTGCGCCTGGCCCGCAGCTTCCGCAGCGCTCTGGTGGTGGCCGTGGCCTGCTCGCTGCTCACGGTCCTGGGAGGGCTCGCCGCCTCCTTCTACCTGGACGTCCCGGCCAGCGGCGCCATCGTCCTGGGCGGGATCCTCCTGTTCCTACTAGTCTCCCTCCTCGCGCCGGGCCGGTAGTGGGCGGGCGCCCCCGCGTGCGGTCCGGCCCGCCGCAGCCCCGGTGCGCGCCGCATCTCAGCGCAGTTGCTGCCAGGAGAGGATGGTCACCCCGATGCCGCTTGCGGAGACCAGGCGGGACGCTGCCAGGGGGTCGTAGCGGATGACCGTGGTGCCGTTGTTGTTCAGGAAGGAGGGGCGGGTGTGGCGGGCGGTGTTGTGGTACATGGCGCCGATCAGGTCCACCAGGGCCTGCGGGCCCACCTCCATGCCATCGGAGGTGTACACGAGCCCGTCGGCGGTGAACTTTGACTGTGACCCGCCCCGCATGACAAAGCGGCCGGTGGAGCTGCCGCGGGGGAAGGCGGCCAGGGCGACCTTCTTGCGGGCAGCTGCGGCCCGCCCTGGATCCGCCGGAACGGTGCCGAAGTTGGTGCCGAATATGTCGTGCAGGATGGTCAGGCTGGCATTCTGGTCCATGACCAGGTTTCCTTCGACGGCTAGGGTGCCGTCGGAAATGGTCAGCTGGTTCCCCAGGGAGAGATTGCGCGTCCGCCCGCCGCAGGTTGCTCGCACGCTGCCGCCGATCTGCACGTCGCCGTTGACGTAGATGGTACCGCGGAGCTGTTTACCGGTGCCGCTCAGGTAGGCCTGCAGGCAGTGGAACTCCTCCGCCGTGTAGACGGCGTCATCGGGGGTGGCGATCCCGGCGGCCCGGTTGACCTCGGCGTTGGCGGTGTTGTTCCGCGCCTCCTGCAACAGCGGCTCACTGGCCAGGCTGACCGCGGGCAGGATGCGCCGCCTGATGCGGTTCACGTAGACGTGCCGCACGTTTTCCTCCACCCGCAACTGGGTGACCGTGGCGATGTCGGTGGACCCGCTGCGCACCGTCAGGCAGGCGTAGTAGGTGAGCGGGGTGCAGGAGTGGGGCCAGGGGTCCCTCTCCGGCTGCGCCTTGACGATGTCGCCGAAGACGCCGAGGATCCACGGCGTCGGGTCGACGCTGGGGTCGGGGGAGTAGACCGGCCGGCTGGTGAAGCCAAAGAGCTCCCAGTCGTTGAATGTCCCATCGCGCAGGGTGAGGGTCTCCACCGCAGTCTCGCTGACGGCGTTGAGGCGGGAGCCGCTGTCCTGGAAGTTGATCTCCTGGAAGGAGCCCATGTTGGGACCTCGGGGCACACCGGGCCCTGAGGTCTGCCAGGGGGCCAGGTAGGTGCGCGAGTTCGCCCCCTGGGCCTCCACCGTCGAGACGCCGAACAGACCGAAGGCCACCGGAGGGCCGACCAGGGCCGTCGTCCGGACCTCTGCAGTAACCGTCCGCCCCGCGGTGGTGGCCCGCCCGCGGGAGGTGATCTGCACTACGTCCTCGGCGTGATCCTCCACCCAGATCCAGAACTGGCCGCCAGCGAAATCCTGAGGGGTGACAGCCGCGGGATAGCCCGGGGTGCGGTAGTTGGGGTCGGCCTTCAGCCGGACGACGGCCTCCTGCAGGCCGGCCTGCGCCACGTAGAAGCTGCGGGAGACCGTCCCCTGGATGGTGGCGTGGGTGATGTCGGTGTTCATCACCCCCACCAAGCCCAGCCCTATGGCGCTGACCACCAGGACAACCACCAGCACGGGGATGACGGCCATTCCCTCCTCCATTCGGCGGTCACGCGGCATGTGGACCTCCCTAGTCGTTTTGCGGCACGAACTCGGTGCGGATGTGGCGGTCAGCGTCGCCACGGGGCGTCCGCTCGTGCAGGGTCACTGTGACGCCGATCTCGTTGCCGGTGATCGGGTCCCTGGCGATGGAGAAGGCCAAGGCCTGCACGTTGCGCGCCAGGACCTGATGGGGCCCGCCGGTCGGGGGGCTGGCGGCGGTGAAGGTGGTGGTGGGGTCGCAGAAGCGGCGCACCTCGCCGCTTGCCTGGTCAAGGACGATGTAGATCACCGCCTGCCACCGCGGCTTCCCCGTGGCCCCATCCACACTGAAGTCGCCGCTGCAGTTAGCCCGGGCTGTGGCCAGACCGATGGCTGCGCCGCCTGCGTAAATCTCCAGGCGACCTGCGCTCATGGCCGACTCGCGCAGGTCGCGGGCCATCCGGTCCACGGCGAGGCGGACGTCCTGCTGCACCGCCAGCCGCTCGCTGGCGGAGGCGGCGAACCTCAGGACGGGGACGAACACCTGGTAGACTCCCACCAGGACCAGGGCGAAGACCGCCATGCCGACCACTAGGTCGGCCAGGGCGTAGCCGCGGTTGCCTCTACCTGGCCACACGGGTCTGCAGCGTGCGCCCATATTGGTGCCCACCTGGAGCCCGGCCTCCCTGGACAGTCCAGCGGGCGGTGACGGCCACGTCGACGTAGCGCTCCTCGGGCGTGCAGGCGACGGTGAGGGTGTAGACCCGCCCCTGACCGTCGGGCACCTGCTGGGTGCTTCTGGTGCCGCAGCCCTCTGCCAGCAGCGTGGGCACGTCCAGCGCGGTCAGCCCCTCGAGGCGCTGCCGCGCCAGGTTGACCGCCACCGCCGCGCTCTCTCCGATGGTGCTAGCGGTCACCGAGGTGATGAGGAGGCCGAAGAGGGAGACCAGGGCGATGGCGTACAGCGCCACCGCCAGCAGCACCTCCATCAGCCCGAAACCGGCCTCGCAGTGGGTCCTTCGCCGGTTCATCGCGTCCGCACCCTGGGACCGCGGCGTGGCAATCCCGCAGTGCTACCTTGTCCGCAGCACCGCTTCTGCCCGTTCGGGAGTTATCGGGGCATCATTGGTTATGTACCCCCGCCTCGGACGGGCTAGACCGGACGGCGCACCGGCGCGACACCCGCGCAGTGCGGCCGGTTCGCCGGTCGGGCAGCCAACACCGTAGGCGTCCGTTCCTTGACACTGCCGAAGACCCGGTGCTATGAGGAATCGGTAGGCAGTGCGGCCGCTGGCCGGGAGGCGCGTGCATGCGCATAGCGATGGCCCAGATCAACGCCGTTGTCGGAGATCTGCAGGGTAACACGCGGCGGATCTGCGAGGCCATCGAGACGGCGGCCGCGCACGGGGTCGACCTGGTGGCCTTCCCCGAGCTGGCCATCACCGGCTACCCCCCCGAAGACCTCCTCCTCAAGCCCGACTTCGTCGCCGCCAACCGGCAGGCTCTGCAGGAGGTGGCGCGGCGCACCCCGGCCGTGGGGGTTGTGGTCGGCTTCGTGGACGGCGACGACCACCTGTACAACGCGGCGGCGCTGCTGTACGAAGGGCACGTCGCCGGCGTCTACTACAAGCACCGCCTGCCCAACTACGGCGTCTTCGACGAGAAGCGCTACTTCCAGCCCGGCGTGGCCTGCCCGCTCTTCGCCTTCACCCCCGCCCCCATCGCCATCACCGTCTGCGAGGACATCTGGGCTCCGGGCGGCCCGCCCCAGGCCGCAGCCCGCGCCGGGGCGCTGCTGCTGGTGAACATTAACGCCTCGCCCTACCATGCCGGCAAGTGGCGGCAGAGGGAGGAGATGCTGCGCACGCGGGCGCGCGACTACGCCACCACCATTGCCTACGTCAACCTGGTCGGGGGACAGGATGAGCTGGTCTTCGACGGGATGAGTCTGATGGTCGACCACCGGGGGAACGTGGTCGCCCGCGGGCCGCAGTTTCAGGAGGGCCTGGTTTACGGCGACGTGGACCTGGAGGCGGTGGCGGAGGCGCGCCGCACCGGGGGACCTCCGGCCGCACCGCCGGGGGAGGAGATCGCCACCCCAACCGTGGCCCTGGGGCCGCATCGCCCATCCCGCCGCGGCGCATTGCCCCCCACTCTGGTGCCGCCGCTGGAACCGCTGGAGGAGATCTACCAGGCGCTGGTCCTGGGCACGCGCGACTACGTGCGCAAGAACCGCTTCCGCGATGTGGTCATCGGCCTTTCCGGCGGCATCGACTCGGCCCTGGTGGCCGCTGTGGCCGTGGACGCCCTGGGGCCGGAGCACGTGCACGTGGCCTTCATGCCCTCTCCCTTCACCTCGGCGCAGAGCCGGCGCATCGCAAAGACGGTGAGCCACCGCCTGGGTCTTGTCCCCCTGGAGGTGCCCATCGACCCGATCTTCCAGGCGTTCCGGGAGACGCTGCGCCCTGCCTTCGCCGGCCAGCCGGAAGACGTCACCGAGGAGAACCTGCAGGCGCGCATCCGGGGGACGGTGCTCATGGCGCTGTCCAACAAGTTCGGCTGGCTTGTCCTCACCACCGGGAACAAGAGCGAGCTGAGCGTGGGCTACGCCACGCTTTACGGGGACATGGCCGGGGGCTTCGCCGTGATCAAAGACGTGCCCAAGACCCTGGTCTACCAGCTGGCCCGCTGGCGCAACCGGCGAGGCGAGCTCTTCCCGCAGGAATTGCTGGAGCGCGCGCCAACCGCGGAGCTGCGCCCGGGGCAGACCGACCAGGAGACGCTGCCACCCTACGAGGTCCTCGACGCCATCCTCGAGCTGTACGTGGAGCAGGACCTCCCGCCCGCCCGCATCGCGGAGCGGGGCTTCGACCCCGACGTGGTGGAGCGAGTGGTGGCCATGGTGGACCGCAGCGAGTACAAGCGGCGCCAGGCCCCGCCGGGGGTGAAGATCACGCCCAAGGCCTTCGGAAAGGATCGCCGCCTGCCCATAACCAACTGGTTCCGCGGCAGCGCCCGCCCCCCCGCCCAGCCCGTCGAAGGGACGCCGGCACGCAAGACGTCTAAGTCGCGTACTTCTTGGCCCAGTCGCTGACCAGAGGAATAGTAAAGTCCCTACCGTTGTACGTCTGGTAGGCGTAGTAGAGGGAGAGGATCAACCACGCCAGCCAGATGATCGGCCCGAGCAGCAGCGCGCCCAGCCATCCGAGGAAGGGGATGTTGGCGATGATGGCCAGACCGATGTAGATGACCGCCCACGCGATGCCCCAGAAGAGGGCCGTCCATCCATGGCGGCGCATGAAGGCGTCCTTCTTCATCTCGGTGAGGATGATGACCAGCGCGATGATCCAGATGGGATAGCCCAGAGCCGCCAGCAGGCGGTTGGACTGCTCCGGCGTCGTTGTTTGATCGCTCATCGGGCACCCCCAAACTCCGATTTGGCTCCCGATGCGCTTCGGCGATCCGGCGGGAGAATCCTGGTCTGCCGGCAACGCCTCGGCTATGCTTCCTTCTGGCGTGGACGTCCGGCCGACCCCTACCTTGCGCTGGCTGCTGCTGCTCTCCCTGGCGGAGATCGCCACGATGGTCACCTTCTCCAACTACACGGCCGCCCAGCCGCTGCTGGTACAGCAGTGGCGCCTCTCCAGCGCCGAGGCCGGCGCGATCTTCGGAGCCCAGCAGGCGGGCTACGCCCTGGCCGTGCTCTGGCTGGCCAGCCTGACCGACCTGGTGGGCGTGCGTCGCATCTACCTCCTTTCCGCTGCGTGGAACGGCGTCGCCGCAGCCCTCTTCGCCGTGGGGGCGAGGGGATTTCTCTCCGCCCTGCTACTGCGGGCCCTGCTGGGCGTGGGGCTGGCCGGCACTTACATGCCCGGCGTGCGCTTGGTGGCCGAGACCTTCCCACAGCGGAATCGAGGGGCGGCGCTGGGGGTGTTCATCGCCTGCTTCAGCGTCGGGGCTGCCCTCTCCCTGTTCCTGGCTGGCCGGCTGCTGCCGCTGGGCGTGCGGACGATGTTCCTTCTCACGGCAGCAGGCCCGCTTTTGGGGGTGCTCCTCGCCTGGCCGGTGGTTCGCGACGGGCCACGCCCCAAGGCGGGTGCGCGACGGCAAGGCCTCCCCTTCCGGGACGTTCTGCGCAACCCACCGGCGCTGCGTTTCATCGCCGGCTACACAGCGCATAACTGGGAGCTGTTCGGGATGCGCGCCTGGCTACCTGTCTTCCTCACCGCCGCCTGGAGCGCGCAGGGGGCCTCACTACCCGAAGCCACGCGCATGGGCACGGCGGTAGGCAGCGCCGTGCTCCTTGTGGGCGCCGCGTCCAACGCCGCCGGCGGGTGGCTGAGCGACCGCGCCGGCCGCAGGCGCACCATCGTCACCTTCCTGTCGGCTTCAGCCCTGTGCTCCGCTGTGATCGGGTGGCTCCTGCCGGTCGGCCTGGGAGCGGTCATCGCCGTGGCACTGCTGTACGGCATCTTCACCACCGCGGAGTCCTCCACACTTTCCACGGCCGTGGCGGAGAGCGCCTTCCCGCACACCCTGGGCACCACCATGGCCGTCCAGTCCACGGTCGGCTTCGTCGCCACCATCGTCTCGCCAGTGCTATTCGGAGCACTGCTGGACGCCTACGGCTGGGGCTGGGCCTTCGTCTCTCTGGCCGTGGCCGCCGCGGCGGGAGTCCTCACCCTGCTGACCGGAGGCGCGCCCGCTTCAGGTGTCTATCTGGATTGAGGCGGGCCGCTGGGGGAGCAGCTCGGCCCGGGCCGAGCTGGGTCGACCTCGCCTTATCTCGCCTTGCTCTCGCCCACTCCACCTTCTGCTGCCCGGCCGTCTGCGGATTTCAGGTCCGGCCGCCCGGCCCGCCCGGGTTTGAGGGCAAGCCTCGCCTCGTGCCCGTTGTGGGCGCGGCAGCGCAGCTCGATGTTCTCCACGGTGGCCGGGCCGCCCCGGGCATACGGCCTGACGTGGTGGAACTCCAGTAAGGCGGTCTCGCCACAGCGGCGCCCATCCGGC
>Ga0101945_1002406_pt1 | contig 13219 bp, 8 predicted proteins | sample DewCreD2012metaG_2_FD_75246 | JGI IMG/M metagenome (GOLD analysis project Ga0101945, IMG submission 75246) | Hot spring sediment bacterial and archeal communities from British Columbia, Canada, to study Microbial Dark Matter (Phase II) - Dewar... ... | reverse complement strand
ACCTATGCCCCCTTTATCAAGGGGGCGCGCCTAGAGGCGACGGCGGGCATCGGGCGGCTCTTGTGGGGGATGGGCGTGTTCAACGACCACGTGCTCGGCACGGTGAGCCTGGCATGCGCAGAAGGCTATGAGCTGCCGCCGATCATCGCCGCCATCGCTGCCGATCAGCGCGAGGAGATGTGGGATCGCGAGCGGCATGCCGGCGAGCTGGAAGAGTGGTGCGACCGCGCCGTCGGGCACTGGGAGGTGAACAAGGTCACCTACAAGACGCCGGACTATATGCTGAGCTCGGCGCAGGATTACCGGCCAGGGGAGTTTGCTTACCAGGAGCATATCTGGCAGGCAACCCTGGGTCCGGACGCGGTCGTGTTCGTCAACCATCCGCCGTGCACGAGCGAGGAGGGCTCGCACCGGCCGGGCTTCTGGCACGGCAATGTCGTGCTGCCGCGGGTCGCCCAGTGGAAGGACGCGCTGGTGGCCATCTACCGGCTCCCTGAGAACGACTGGCTGGGGTTCACCCATGCCTACTTTCCACTTGTTGCCTTTGACGAGCACGCCATCCGCGACGGCTGGGCCTTTGGCCGGGTGGGGGATGGGTATCTGGCGCTCACCGCCGTGCGAGGGCTCGAGCTGGTCACCCGCGGCGATAGCGCCTATCGCGAGCTGCGCTCATACGGCTCGCCGAACGTGTGGCTCTGCCAGATGGGGCGCAGGGCGCTCGATGGCAGCTTTGGCGACTTTCAGGAGAGGGTGCTGGCGTTGGAGAGGCGGTTCGAGGGGCTGACGGTTGGCTTCTCCACACTGCGGGGGCAGCATCTCTCCTTCGGATGGGAGGGGCCGCTACTGATCGATGGCCGCGAGCAGCCCATCACGGGCTTTCCGCACTATGAGAACCCGTACTGCGTGGCGCAGTTGCCCTGCAGCCGGATGGAGATGCGCCTTGGGGAGGACCTGCTGGCGCTGGATCTGGAGTGAGGTCGCGGACGAGGTCATGCCGATTCGCGCCCGACTAGGGCGCCTGCCTCCGCGGGTTCAGGTGCAGAGAGGTTGCCTGAGTTGCTGTCTCCCGTATCTGGCGCCAGGGAAGCCAGCATACCAGCACCGACTGTCTCTTCCGGCCCGCGCCGCAGGACATCGATAGGCCGCATCAAGGCCCGACCCCAAGCACCCGCTCGGCGTGTGCGGCCCCGGAGCACAGCCTGCAGCATGCTGACGCCCCGCTTCGCCGTGCGCATCCAGGCTATCGGCACGCCACGGGCAGCCAGCCAGACGCCGGTGAACTCGAGGGCAGGGAGGCGAGCCAAAGACGCAGCCTGCTCAAGTGCAAGGCGTGCACTCCGCCTATCCCCTGCGTAGAGAAGTGCTTTGGCATAGTCCAGCAGCAGATAGCTGCAGTAGCGTGCGGCGGCGGCTTTCATCTCCGAAGGCACTCGGCCTTCTCTGTCCGTTTTCAGGTAGGAGCGAACAAAGGGCGGGAATCGCGGGTCCCGCGAGTGGCGGTCGCAGACACGACCACTCGCCTCCTGATGGTACAGCGCCAGAGGCTCGGCGCGATAGGCCATAGGAAAGGCGAGGGCGATTCGGCCCCACATGTCCAAGTCTTCGCCCATGGGCTCGCCCTCGGCGAAGTAGCCCACCTGGTCGAAGACACTTCTCGGTACGGCTATCGACGAAGTGTACATAAAGGGGCCGATGAGACTGTGCGCGAAATAGTCCCGGATCAGGCGCGGGCCGGGAGGACCTGCCAGGACGGCATCGAAACACCTGCCCCCCGGGAGGATGCAGCGAAACCCGGTTGCGTACGCACCCGCCTCGGGGAACCGGTCTCGCAGGTGCGCAATGGCTTCGAGGAACCCATCACACCACTCGTCGTCGGCGTCGAGGAAAGCGACAAGCTCTCCCCGCGCGGCACTGATGCCGGTGTTCCGGGCGGCTGCGGCTCCGCGGTTGTCCTGGCGGATGTAGCGGATCCGATGAGAGTATCGCGCGCACACATCTGGCGTCGTGTCGAACGAGCCGTCGTCGACCACGATCAGCTCGAGTGGCGGGGGCGTCTGGGCGAGGACCGATTCGATTGCACGGCCGATCCACCGGCCGGCGTTGTAGGCGGGCATGACAACGCTGATAGGACACGGCGGTGTCATCACGCTGCTACAGCTCCTGTGGGGTTTTCGCGAAGGGTGCCACCGCAGTGCGGTGCCTCTGCCACTCTATCCCAGCGGTGAACGTGCCCAGGATCGGATGTCCTACTGCACCCGCAAGAGCGCAGCCCGGATAACCAGCACGTCGTGTGCCAGCGGGTGAGGGCAGCCCGCTCAGGGGGCAACACACTGCCGCGGCAGAGGTGACCTTCGACGTTTTGCGGGAGGCGTCGGGGGTGGTAGACTCGAATTCCGAGCCGGCAGGCGGAGTTGCCGCTCGCGACGGGCCCGCTCGGCCGCCGGCCCGGCCTGGCGGTTGAGGCCAAGGAGTGAACATGCTCACACCATCCGGAATCATCCCCGCCATGGTGACGCCCCTCGATGACCGGGACAGGGTCAACCTCGCCGTGCTGCGCGACCTGGTCGAGCACCTCATCCGGGGCGGGGTCCACGGCCTGTTTGCCCTGGGCAGCCAGGGCGAGTTCTGGGCCTTTGACGAGGCCGAGAAGCGCCTGGTCATAGAGACCGTCGTCGAGGCGGTGGGCGGGCGAGTGCCCGTGTATGCCGGCACGGGGGCGGTGACGACGCGCGAGGCCGTGCAGCTCACGGCGGTAGCCGAAGGGGCCGGTGCGGACGCCGTGTCGGTCATCACGCCCTTCTACATCACCCCGAGCGACGAGGAGCTCTACGAGCACTATGCCGCCATCGCGCGGGCCACGCGGCTGCCGGTGCTCCTGTACGCCAATCCGGCGCGGACCAGCTGCCCGCTCCGCCCCCCGCTCGTTGCGCGCCTGGCGAAGATCGAGAACATCGTCGGCATCAAGGATTCGAGCGGCGACCTGAGCTTGACCGCCGAGTATATCCGGGTTGGGGGCGAGGGATTCTCGGTGCTTGCCGGGCGTGACACGCTCATCCTGGCCACGCTTCTCTATGGGGGCCGGGGCGCCATCGCGGCCACTGCGAACGTCGCCCCGGCGCTGGTCGTGAGCATCTATGAGCGGTTCCGCTGCGGCGACCTTGAGGGGGCGCTGGAGGCGCAGCGCCGGCTGAGCCCTCTGCGGCACGCCTTTGAGCTGGGGACCTTCCCCGCGGTCATCAAGGAGGCGCTCGGGCTGATGGGGATGCGGGCCGGGCCGTGCCGGGCGCCGGTGCGGCGGCTGGACCCTGAGAAGCGGGCCCAACTGGAGGGGGTCCTGAGGGAGTTGGGGCTCGTCTAGCGCGGTGCGGGGGTAGCTTGGGGACGCGCGCCAGCCTGCGACTGCCACCGAGACGGCAGGTAGGGCCCCCACCGCCCCCCCGAAACTTCAGGGGCGGACAGGCGGTTACGTACGGGCGCAAGGCCCAGGCACAATAGCCCGCGAGCGGGCAGGTGGCATGCGATGAGCCATTGCATCGCTCCGCCCCGTGCGGTCGGGCCGCCAGACAGCGCCTGTCCGACCCCGAGCCCAGCCCCGAAGGGGCTTCGCCGCTCTTCAGCGCGGGGCTGTAGCCCAGGATTGAATCCTGGGCTGACTGCCCCGCGCGGTGCTGCGGGCGTGCCAGGCGCCTCGCGCCCGAGGCTGAAGCCTCGGGCTGAAAAGGGCAAAGCCCCCTTCGGGGGCTAGGCCCGAACGCTGCGGTAGTCGTTCAGCTCGTGCTGCTGGCAACAGGGCTCGCCTGTCCGCCCCTGAACCCCCCGAAACGGGCGGATAGGGGCCTGCTGTTGTGCGGTGAGTGCGGTTTCCCACCTTCAGACCGTGCCCCCGGAGACAAGGCCATGTCACGACGATCGTTACGACCGCTTTTCCTGCTGGTGGCCCTGCCTGCGCTGATCGCCGCCTGGGCCTATACGTCCTGCCCGCTCGCCGTCAGAGTGATCGACGCCGAGACCGGCCAACCGGTCGGCGCCGCGAGCGTGGAGGTTCGAGGCCGGAAGCTCTCGAGCGAGTCTGGGGGCGAGTTCCGCCTTACGGGGCTGCGGGAGCTGGGCCCAATCTGCGTCCAGGCTCCCGGATACCGGGAGCTCACCGCGACACTCGGCCTGGCCAGCGTGGCGCTCGCCGGGGATGGGCAGGTCTTTGCCCTTGAGCCGACTGAGCTCGAAGTCCGGGTCGCCGAGGCGGCAAGCGGCAGGCCGATCCCGGGCGCGACCGTGCGTGTCGGCCAGCAGGAGGCGCCGACCGATGCCGACGGTCGGTGCCTGATCAAGCGGGTCAAACCGGGCGATGCGATCACCGCCCTGGCGCCCGATCGCCTGCCGAGCGAGCCCATCCCCTACGAGGGGCAGGAGACTCAGGGCATCGCCCTGAGCTTCCTGCCGGTCACGGTGACGGTTTGCGACCTGTGCACCGGCCGGCCCATCGCCGGGGCGCTGGTTACGGGGCCCGGGCAGCCGCGAATGTCTGACGCCGAGGGGACCGTGTCCCTCACGCCGATCGAGGCGCCGGCGCGCCTGGAGATCAGCCGGGAGGGGTACAGTCCGGCCCGCGGCGAGGTCCGCCCCGGCGGGAGCCTGGCGCTCGAGCTGGTGCCCGAGGCCGTCTCCGGAGTGGTGCGGGACACAGCCGGCCGGCCGATAGCGCAGGCCCTGGTGCTGGCCCGCGTGCCGGGCGAGCCGGAGCCGAGGGTGGCCTATACCGATGCCGACGGCATCTACCGCCTGGAGGGCCTCAGGCCAGGGACGACGCTGGTCGTGCGCAAGGCCGGGTTTCGGCGCCTGGAGCGGCCATTGGACACGGACTCCTGCCATCACGCCCAGCTCGAGCCGTTTGTGGCTAAGGGGATCTACCTGGCCTTCCACATGCTCACGCCGCAGTACGGCGCCGAGCTCCAGCGCAACCTCGAGCTGGTCGACCGGACCGAGCTGAACGCAATCGTCATCGAGATCAAGACCGAGACGGGCTACCTGGGCTTTGAGCCGAAACTGGCCCTCGCCCGGGAGATCGGTGCGGGCTCGACGGACGTGATCGACGTCCGTGCGCTCCTTGCGGACTGCAGGCGGCGCGGCATCTACACCATCGCGCGCATCCCGGTCTTTGAGGATGACCTCCTGGCCATGCAGCGCCCGGAGTGGGCGATACACCGCCCCGACGGCAGCATCTGGCGGGCGGCAGGAGGCCGCGCCTGGGTCGATCCCTTCCGGCAGGAGGTGTGGGACTATAACGTTGCCATCGCCGGAGAGGCGGTCGAGCTGGGCTTTGACGAGGTGCAGTTCGACTATGTGCGGTTCCCCTCCGACGGTACCGTATGGGACTGCCGGTACGTGCGCCCAAGCACCGCCCAGACACGCGTCGAGGCGATCACCGGCTTTATTGCCCATGCGCGCCGCGAGTTGGACAGGACCGGCGCCTTCCTGTCGGTCGATCTCTTCGGGCTGACGACCTTTGATCCGGAAGAGAAGGGGATCGGACAGCTGATTGAGAGGATCGCGCCGCATGTGGACTATGTCTCGCCGATGCTGTATCCCTCGACCTATCTGCGGGGCATGCTGGACCTGGACGATCCGTGGCGCACGCCCTACGAGGTGGTCCGGCGCAGCCTGCAGGCGGCGCACCAGAGGACGCCGGCACTCATCCGCCCGTGGCTACAGCACTTTGACGACTATCATGGCCTCGGGATCACCTACGGGGTTGAGGAGGTGCGCCTGCAGAAGCAGGCCGCAGCCGATGGCGGCTCGTGGGGGTGGCTGTTCTGGAACATCCTGGGGGAGTACGACCCGGCGGCGTTCGAGGGGGAGTGAGGGACCGGGGCAGGGCGAAGCCTGGAAGGAACCCGGTGCCACGTGGTCCAGCGCCCCTACGATTGGGCTTTGACAGAGCGTGCCTCTGGCCACAATGCGGCGGCTTGCGCTGCCGACGCAATCAAGGTGCGAAGGGGGATTGCTCCGCCGCTCCTGCGGGCCGGCTGGTGGTGACGGCAGGGCGCTGGGTATGCTCCTATCTTTGTGCTCTCCGCTCTACCATGATATACTGAAAGCGTCCTTCTAGGTCGACAAAGGCGGAGACGGGAATGGCAAGGTCCTGCAGGGCGGCGTTGGCGCGGTGGCGGTGGCGCTCGTGGCCGGGTTCGCTCTGCCGGCTGCAGCGCAGGCGCCGCTGCAGCCGGTGCGCGTGCTCGAAGTCCGCGGGCTGATCAACCCCCTCGTGGCGCAGTATGTGGAGCGCAACCTGAGCCGGCCGGACGCGGCGCTGTACGTCCTGGTGCTGGATACGCCCGGCGGCACGGATACCTCGATGCGGCGCATTGTGCAGGCGATCCTCGGCGCGCCGGTGCCGGTCGTGGTCTATGTGGCGCCTCAGGGGGCGCGGGCCGGCTCGGCCGGGATGTTCCTCCTGCTGGCCGCGCACGTTGCGGCCATGGCGCCGGGCACGAATGTCGGCGCGGCGCACCCCGTTGGGGCCGGGGGCGAGGAGATCGAGGGAACGCTCGGCGCCAAGCTGACCAACGATGCGGCGACCTTTGCCCGCTCCCTGGCCGAAACCCGCGGCCGCAACGCCGACTGGGCCGAGGAGGCGGTGCGCTCGAGCCTCTCCATCACCGCCCGTGAAGCCGTCTCCATGGGCGTCGCCGACCTCGTCGCAACGGACCTCGATGACCTGCTGCAGCAGCTCGATGGCCGTCGGGTCACGACCGCGGCCGGGGAAGTGGTGCTCGATCTCGGCTTTGTGCCGCGGGAGCGAATCCCGATGACGCTGCCCGAGCGCTTGCTGCACGTGCTGATCGATCCGAACATCGCCTACCTGCTCATGTCCATCGGGATGCTGGCCATCGTTGTGGAGCTGTACCATCCCGGCATCGGCGCGCCAGGGATGGTCGGCGCCATCTGCCTGATCCTGGCCTTCATCGCCTTTGAGAACCTGCCCCTGAACTGGGGCGGCATCGCCCTGATCGTGCTGGCTCTGGTGCTCTTTATCCTCGACATCAAGGTCAGCGGCTATGTGCTGAGCATCGGTGGAGCGATTGCCTTTGTGCTGGGCTCGCTCATCCTGTTCAGCCCTGTCGGGCCGCGCTCGCCGACGATGCCCGTGGTGCGGGTCAGCCCGTGGCTGATCGGCACCATGACGGCGGCTACGGCCGGGCTCTTCCTCGTGGCCCTCTCGGCGGGCGTGCGGGCGCAGCGGCTGCCGGTGCTCGTCGGCAGCCATACGGTTATCGGGGCGAAGGGTGTGGCGGTCTCGGCCCTCGAGCCGGTCGGGGTCGTGCAGGTCCTGGGCGAGCAGTGGACCGCGGTGGCTGAGGGTGGCTCGATTGCCGCCGGAGAGGCGGTAGAGGTCGTGGCGCTCGAGGGCAACAGGCTCATCGTGCGCCGGTTGCAGGGATAGCTGAAGGGAGGCTTCAGGTGGGAATCGTCTATCTGTTCATCATCGTGGTTATCGGGTTGCCGCTTATAGCGCTGGTGCTGCTGCCGGCGGTCGTCCGGGTGGTGCGGGACTATGAGCGACTGGTCGTCTTCCGGCTCGGTCGTTGCATAGGCGAGAAGGGTCCGGGGCTGGTCTTTCTGATCCCGATTGTGGATCACCCCATCAAGGTCGACCTGCGGGAGCTGTATCTCTCCATCCCGCATCAGACCTGCATCACCAAGGATAACGCGCCCATCTCGATCGATTTTCTGATCTACTGGAAGGTCGTCAATCCGACCCTCAGCGTGCTCAAGGTGAAGGACTTTGCGGGAGCCTCGACCGGCATTGCGACGACCACGCTGCGCGCCGTGATCGGCGACATCCTGCTGGACGACGTCCTGGCCAAGCGCGAGGCGATCAACCAGGTGCTGCGGGTCAAGCTGGATGAGGTGACGGAGCGCTGGGGCGTGAAGGTGACCTCCGTCGAGATCCGGGAGATCCAGCCGCCGCACGAGGTGCAGGCGGCCATGAACCGGCAGATGGCGGCCGAGCGCGAGCGCCGCGCGACGGTGACGGAGGCCGATGGCAAGCGCGAGGCTTCCGTGAAGGTCGCGGAGGGCGAGAAGCAGGCGGCGATCCTCCGGGCGGAGGGCGCCAAGCAGGCGGCCATCCTGCAGGCCGAAGGCGCGCGGCAGGCGGCGATTCTCAACGCCGAGGGCTACGCCACGGCGCTGGAGAAGGTCTATGCTGCGGCCCGAGCCATCGACTCCAAGACCATGAGCCTGCAGTACCTTGAGGCGCTCAAGGTGCTCGGCTCCGGGCCGGCCACCAAGTTCGTGCTGCCCATGGAGTTCACCCGCCTCGTCGAGCCCTTTATCGGGCACGCGACCAAGGCGACGGAGGATCAGCAGTAGGTCCCCGCGCAAGAACCTGCTCGCGTGTGCCGCACGCCGAGGATTTGCTTTCCCGACGGGTTGCACTGAGGACATAACGAGAGGGGGCGACGGTTACCCGCCGCCCCCTCTCTGCTATCTGGCCACCCTCACGCCTTAAAGTGCTTGAACTGCGGCAGGTAGGGGCGGTTCTTCTCCAGCATCTCGTCGACCATCTCCTTGATCTCGCGCAGCGAGAGGACGGCGGCGGTCAGCGGGTCGTTGGCGATGGCGTGGAAGACGAGCCGCGGGTTGCCGGTGAGGGCCGCCTCGACGGCCATCTCCTCAGTCTGGGCGAGGATGTTGGTGAGGGCTGCACACTGCGGCGGCAGCGCGCCGACGTGCACCGGCTCCAGCCCCTTGCGGCTGGCCCATACCGGCACCTCGACGCAGGCGTTCGGCGGCAGGTTGGTGACGAGCCCGGTGTTGGGCACGTTGCCGTTGAACTGGAACGGCTCGCCGCCCTGCAGGGCGTTGATGATCGAGGCGGCGTACTCGTGGCCCCGCTCCAGCGAGATGCGCTCCGGATGGTCCAGCCACTCCTTCACCGACTGGCGCCAGGTGTCCTCGGTGGCCTGGTACTCCTTGAGGATGTAGGCAAACACGCCGGGGTTCCAGCCGGTACCATGGGTGCAGTACTTCTCGATCAGGTCCGGCCGCTTGCGGAACCACCAGTTGTACTCCGAGTTGTGCCCGCTGGACTCGGTCACATAGTAGTCCAGGTGCAGGAACATCTCGTTGCGGACGATCTCTTCCTGGTAGATCTCGGGGTTCTCGGTCACCGCCTTGCGGATGAGGGGATAGGCATCCTTGCCCTTCCACTCGAACTTGATGTACCAGGCGTTGTGGTTGATGCCGGCACAGGTGTAGGTGACCTCCTCCATGGGGGCGCCGATCCACCGCGCGAGCATAGCCGCCGTGCCCTGTACGCTGTGGCACAGGCCCGTCAGCTTGATGCTCGTTTCGCGCTGCAGCGCCCGGCACAGCATGGCCATGGGGTTGGTATAGTTCAGCATCGTCGCGTCCGGGCAGTAGCGCTCCATGTCCCGAGCGATGCTGAGCATGACCGGAATGGTGCGCAGGGCGCGGAAGATGCCGGAGGGCCCGCGCGTGTCGCCGACGTTGATATCGACGCCGTACTTCTTGGGGATCAGGATGTCGTGCTGCCAGACGTCGGTGCCGCCGGCCAGGATGGTGACCAGAACGGCATCCGCGTCTCGGAGCGCCTCGACCCGATCCATAGTCGCCACGACCTTGGCCGGGTACTTACCCTTGTCGATGATGAGCTGGCAGGCGCGGCGGGCGAACTCGAGCCTCTCGGCATCGATGTCCATGAGGGCCAGGGTCGAGCCCTCGAGCAGAGGAAAGGTCAGGATATCCCTGACCAGGCTCCGTGTGAAGCCAAGGCTGCCGGCACCGATGAACGCGATCTTGGGCATGGGATACTCCTCTCCGGGGAAGACCTGAATCCGGTCGGGGAGGGACAGGGGGTCCGAGCAGGGCGAGCGCTCCGGGCGCTCGGCGGAGCCGCACGTTGACCCACGACGCCGCACCACACGACCACACTGCCTACAGATTTCCGCTTGCCGGTGAGATAGAGGCATCTCACCGACTGCACCGCGCATGATACTACTTGCTCACCAAAAACGCCAATTCGCCGGAGAACGCGAAGCGGCGGACCTGCCAATCGCGGCCCCCTACCAGCTCTCTGAAGTGGGCCTCGTAGGTCGCAGGCATCCCCTTGCGGACGCCACAGAGGCTCTGGGCCGGGAAGGAGACGACCAGATGGTCGGCGTTGAGCTCATCCAGCAGGCGCCGGCCGGCGGCACGGTCTATCTGCTCCAGGCAGGGGATGAGCTTGAGCACAAGTGCGACGTCCACCTTTTGTCTCGGAACCTCGTCGAGCACGTCACAGACCCACGCCCCGCCCGAGACCGCCACGAGGCCGAGGAACTCGCCCACAAAGGCTACCAGGTCCTCATAGATGTCGCAGGCGTAGTAGGAGGCGCCCGTTGCCAGGGGCATCCAGGGTAGGGCCAGCGGATTCAGCCCACAGCCGACGTCAAGGACCGAGTGGACGGGTGGAAGCGCACCAAAGATGGAGTTGTAGAACTCTTCGAGGATGGGTAGGCGCTCCCGCGTGGACGCATGGGCCCGCATGATCTCCAGGGAGAGCGGCCGGAGATCGTCCAGGTTCCCGCGGAAGGTCGCCCGCAGCCGCTCGAGGCAGGCCCGATAGTCCGGCCGCGCTTCCAGATAGGCACCGCCGACCTGATGCAGGCGGTTCTTGGTGGCCTTGATCGCCGCCTTGAGGTTTGGGCGTTTGGCCAGTTCCTGGGCGCCGATCCGGGCGATGAACGCCGCGCTGACGTGCCGGTACCGGGCGCTGGCCTTGACGGCCGCGACGAGCCGCTCCAGCGGTGATTCCTGCTCAGCCATCGCGCCCTGCTCGCAGCCGGGAGGTCAGGCGGACCATCGCGCGCAGGTTATGGATCGTCGCCAGGCGCAGGTAGGATGCATCGCCGATCTTGTAGAGGTGGTGCAGGAAGCCGAGGGAGTAGCGCCGGCAGGCGAGGCAGTCGCAGGCCTCGTCGATGGGTCTCGCGGCCTTGACGTGCTTCTGGTCATTGACATAAACCACCGAGTGCCAGCCCTCGGTCGTGGCCGGGTCGCCCTCGAGGTCGAGTACGTACAGGCGGCCCGTCCGCGCGTCGCGAGTCGGCAGGGCGCTGTCGAAAAGGCTATAGCCAAGGGCTGCGCAGCGAGCCACGTAACGGGGATGGCCGATGCCGAGCCCGTGCATCGGGTAGGCGGCGGGCACCACCTCCCGGGTGTAGGCGATGATGTCGGTGAGGAGCTCGCCCTGCTCGTCCAGCGGCCAGCCACCGTAGCCAAAGCCGTCAAAGCCGATGGCGAGGAGCTCCTCGGCGCAGCGCCGCCTGAGGTCGCGGGAGCTCCCGCCCTGGATGACGGCGAAGAGCAGCGGGCGATGCTCGGGGGGGAGCGCCTTTGCGGCCACGATCCGGTCGAACTCGGCTTTGCCGCGCCGCGCCCACGCGACGGTGCGCCGCACCGACTCTTCCTGCACCGGCAGGGGCGCCTCGGGATGCGTGCAGTCGTCGAGGCAGATGACTATATCGGCGCCGTAGGCGAGTTGGAGCTGGACGGTCTTTTCGGGAGTGAGAAGGAACTTGCGACCCGCTCCTTCGGGCCGGAAGGCGATGCCCCGGTCGCTGAGGCGGCCCAACCGGGGGTTCTGGCGGATGAGCGAGTAGGCCTGAAAGCCGCCCGAATCGGTCACAATCGGCTTGTTCCAACCGGACATGCGGTGCAACCCCCCGAGCGCCTCGACCGTCGAGGAGCCGGGCCGCTGCATGAGGTGGAAGGTGTTCATCACAACGGCTTCGACGCCGCAGGCCTCGAGGTCGGCCGCGTCGAGGGAGCGGACGACGCCGAGCGTGGCATCGGGCAGGAAGGCAGGTAGACGCACCTCGCCGTGGGCGAGGCGCAAGGTCTTGTCATAAACGGTCATGGGACCTATGATACACAGGGCGGTCGCGAAAGCAAGTGGCCGCAGGGCCAGGGTGTGTCCCGGCCGGTAGGCGCGCCCCTCCTCGTCGGGTCACGCGAGAACCCTTGCGCCACCGATGCTCCGCTCCCAACGCGTTCACCTGCGGACAGGCTGCCTCAATCGCCGTCCCTCGGCCCATGCGAGAGAGGAACCCCATCCCCCCGGCCCCCTTCCCCGCCGCCTCAGCGGCGGGGAAGGGGGCGTCTCATTTTGTAGAGGGGTGTCCGCGGGCGGCGAAGCCGCCCGCGGACACCCCTCCAATCTGGGTTCCCCGCCCCCGCCGCGACGGGGGCGGGGCTAGGGGTGGGGGAACCTCCCTCGAGCAAAGGCTGCGCCTATGGGGGCCGGTGTTGGCTGCCCTCCAGGGCGACGGGCTACAGGGGAGCGCAACGTCGGGCTTCCGCAAGCCTGTGAGAAGGCGGCTTGCGGCTTAACCTGTGGGAATGATCAGCTCCTGCCCGGCGTAGATGTCGGTTGTCTCCAGGGCGTTGGCGGCCATGAGGGCCTCAACGGTGGTGCCGTAGCGCTCGGCGATGGCGGAGAGGGTGTCCCCGGCGGCTACGACGTAGAGGAGGGGCTCCGCCCCGGAAGCGGCTGCCAACTCGCGCGCGGCCTGCTGCAGGTAGGTCAGCGCCTCCGGCCCGTCCGGTCTGACCTCCAAAGCGCGGTTGAGCTGGGCAATCGCCTCGGTAGGATTGCCCGACTGCAGCAGATGGTAGCCATAGTTGACATGTGCCGCGTAAAGCTTGTCCCACATCTCGGCAGCCCGCGGCGTTTCGGCCAGGATCTCCTCGATCAGGGCAATGGCATGCGGCCAATCCTCGGCAGCCCAGGCCGCATCGAGGGCGTTCAGGTCCGGCGGGGCCACCGAGGGCGTGCGCGCCGGCTCTAGCCGGTTCGCGTCGCTCGCAGGCGGCAACCGGCCCTCCGCATAGGGGGAGGCATACACGGTCACGTCCATGGTGAGCGTATGCCCCCGCTTGCCCTCTGCTATGCTCAGGTTGCCGATGGAGAGTCCACGGCCACAGATGGCACCAACGCGCGAGACGAAGTCTTCCAGCCCGACCAGAGGACCCGTCGCCTGGATGTGGAATGAGCGCACCTCACACACGTCCGACCCGGCGCCCCGCGGCCCCGGCTGACTCTGCAGGCCGGACAAGGTGACGCCGCACTCTGTAGCGCAGGCCTGCAGCCATTCTACCACGGCCGCTGCCTCGCCTTCACCGAGGAAGACGCCCGCTGCCTCCTTCAGCCTCG